>Ga0265292_1001157_pt1 | contig 25272 bp, 19 predicted proteins | sample Munlanlewell296A_FD_189080 | JGI IMG/M metagenome (GOLD analysis project Ga0265292, IMG submission 189080) | Leachate microbial communities from a municipal landfill in Southern Ontario, Canada - Leachate well 296A | ecosystem: Engineered > Solid waste > Landfill > Unclassified | place: Canada... | reverse complement strand
AGGTGAATTGCCACGGGATCGACGCAATTGTCGGGATGCTGCAATTATTTCCCGCCTCTCCCTCAATCCCGCTTCAGGTGTTTGTACTTGATCCGATGCACTGCGCGGGCGGCTTCACCCAGCCTGCGTTCGCGGTCGGCCTCATAATCGGCAAAGTTGCCCTCGAACCAGGCCACCTGCGAATCGCCCTCAAAGGCAAGGATGTGCGTGGCAATGCGATCCAGGAACCAGCGGTCGTGGCTGATCACGACCGCGCAGCCGCCGTAGTTTTCCAGCGCCACTTCGAGCGCGCGCAGCGTGTTCACGTCCAGGTCGTTGGTCGGCTCGTCCAGTAGCAGCACGTTGCCCGCGTCCTTCAGGGTCACGGCCAGGTGCACGCGGTTTCTCTCGCCGCCGGAGAGGAGCGAGATCTGCTTCTGCTGGTCAGTGCCTGAGAAATTAAAGCGCGACACGTACGCGCGCGAATTGACCTCGTGCTGGCCGAGCTGGATCTGATCCAAGCCGCCGGAGATGCACTCCCAGACGCTGCGGCTATCCCCCGGAGCAAAGCGGTCCTGATCCACATAACCAAGCTTGACCGTATCGCCGATCTTGAACGTGCCCGCGTCGGGCTTTTCCAATCCCATGATCATCTTGAATAGCGTGGTCTTGCCGGCGCCGTTGGGGCCGATGATGCCGACTATGCCGCCCTGCGGCAGCGAGAAGTTCATATTCTCGAAGAGGAGCCGGTCTCCATAAGACTTGGAGACGCCCTGCGCCTCGATGACCGTGGCGCCCAGCCGCGGCCCGGGCGGGATAAAGATCTCGATCTCGTCATCGAGCCGATCCCTGTCCTGCTGCAAGAGCGTCTCGTAGTTGGTGATGCGCGCCTTGCTCTTTGCGCGCCGCGCGGACGGCGATTGGCGGATCCACTCCAGCTCTCGTTCGAGAGTCCTCAACCGCTTATGGTCGCTGCGCTCCTCGCGCGCCAGGCGCTCCTCCTTCTGTTCGAGCCAGGAAGAGTAGTTCCCCTTCCACGGGATGCCGTAGCCGCGGTCCAGCTCCAGTATCCACCCCGCCACATTGTCCAGGAAGTAGCGATCGTGCGTCACCGCGATGACGGTTCCCTTGTATTGTTGAAGATGTCGCTCCAGCCACCAGACCGATTCTGCGTCCAGGTGATTGGTCGGCTCGTCGAGCAGCAGGATATCCGGCTCGCGGAGCAAGAGCCGGCAGAGCGCCACGCGCCGCTTTTCGCCGCCGGAGAGGTTTTTGATCGGCTCGTCGTCCGCCGGGCAGCGCAGCGCGTCCATGGCAAGGGCCAGCCGGCTGTCCAACTCCCAGGCGTTCACATGATCGAGCTTCTCCTGCACCCTTGCCTGGCGATCCATGAGCTTCTGCATCTCCTCGTCGGACATCGGCTCGGCAAACGCGTTGTTGATCTCTTCGAATTCCTTCAGGGCGTTTACGATCTCCTGCACACCCTCGGAGACGACCTCCTTGACCGTCTTCTCAGGATCGAGAATGGGCTCCTGCTCAAGAAAGCCGACGCTGTAGTCGGAGGCAAAATGCAGTTGGCCGCTATAGCCGTCGTCGAGACCGGCGATGATCCTCAAGAGAGAACTCTTGCCCGCGCCGTTCGCGCCCAGCACGCCGATCTTGGCGCCGTAATAAAAGCCCAGGGAGATGTCCTTCAGAACCTGCTTTTGCGGGGGATGCACCCTGTTCAGCTTGTGCACCGAGAAGATGATGTTCTGCGATTCGCTCTGCGGATTTGCCATTGGACGTCAGCCCTTTTCAAAGTAGTCGCCCGTCTCCGTATCGATCACGACGACGTCGCCAGGCTTTATGAAAAGAGGGACCTTGAAGGTAGAGCCGTTGTCGACCGTGGCGTCCTTCGTGGCGCCGGCGATCCCCTTGGCAGCCGGGTCGCATTGGACCACGGTGAAGCTCATCTTTTGCGGGAGGCTCACGCTGATCTGCTCGCCGTCGCATGAGAGCAGCGTGTAGGTCGCCTCGGGCTTGAGATACCTGAGGACATCCTCGACGAACGATTCGGGAAATTCATACTGCTCGTAAGTCTTGGGATCCATGAAATGGTAGATAGAGCCGTCCTGGTAGAGGAAGGTGATCTCCTTCGACTCCGCAACTACTTCCTCGACCGATTCCACGGAGCGAAATCTCATATTGGTCTTGATCCCGGTCCTGATGTTCCGGAGGTCCGCCTGGATCTGGGCATTGCCCTTCCCCGGGGTGATATGCACAACCTTGAGGACACGGAACAGGGCGCCTTCTATCTTCAGGATATTTCCTACTCGAATCTGGGTGGCGTTTATCATGGGCGCCTTCTCATCACACTCCCCTTGCCTTGTAAAGCGCGGGAAGGCGCGCGGAGCTCTACCGGCTTCCGCAGCAGGAGTCGACGCAGCGCCTCGAGGTCGTCGGCGAGCGGCGCCTCGAACGCGAGTTTTTCGCCGGTGAACGGGTGCTCGATTCCGAGCTTGTAGGCGTGCAGCGCAAGGCGGGGAGAGAGCCGCCGGGCGCCCGGCGGCGCGTAGAGATCGTCGCCTAATATCGGGTAGCCCTTCTCGCTCAGGTGGATGCGGACTTGATGCGTGCGGCCGGTTTCCAGGCGCGCCTCGACAAGCGATGCGTTCCTGCCGAGGTGCTCGCGAAGCTTTAAGTGCGTCACCGCCTCCCGGGCGTCGTCTTCCTCCCCATCTGCAGTGCTGCCGCGCAGGCCATCACCCCGGTTGCGCACGAGTTTGGTACGCACGGTGCAGGGCTCAACCGGGAACCTGCCGCTCACCAGCGCAAGATAGCCGCGCTCCACACGGTGATGAAACAGGATCTCCTTGATCGAGCGCTGGCACTCCTGGGTGAGCGCCACCATCATGAGGCCCGAGGTGGACTCGTCGAGGCGGTGCACGGGAAAGGCCTCGCCCAGGAGATGCCGGACCACGCCGATGACGCTCCTGACGTCTTGCCTGCCCACAGCGGAGACCGACAACATCCCCGGCGGTTTGTACACGACGACCATGTGCGGATCGCGATGGATGATGGCGAGATCGAGATTGGGCCGCAGGCGCGGAGCGCTGCGCCGCACGACCACGCGCGAGGCATCGACCTCCCGCCCCCCGTCCGCGGTCGGAAAGCCGCAGTAAAATACCTTGCCCGTTTCGAGCAGATCGCGCGCCTCACGGTTCGTGAGCTTCTGCGACCGCAGGACGTCTATCAGGCGCGACAACCCAACGCGCCTCTCTTCTGGAGGCGCGTTGCGCTCCCACGGCCGATTCGAATCGTGGTGATCCCTTTTATTGTGACGATCTCTTTTCATGATTGGACGCCCTAGACATCCTGTTCATAGTTGATGAGGCTCGAATAGAACCTCACGTCTGGATGCTTTCCCAGGATGTAATTCAGTTCCCACTCGTTCTTGAAGAGCATCATGGGATATCCGCGCACGTCGTAGACGATATGATCGCGGTAATAGCTTTCGAACTCGTTCTGTTTCTTCCGCTCCGTCGCGCGATACCAGCGGGAGTACGTGTAGATCATCGGATAAAAACTGGCGTCGGCCCCGTATTCGTTCAGCAGCCGGAATTTCACCACCTCGAACTGGAGCTGGCCCACGACCCCGATGATAGTGTCGGAATTATGCTTCCGCCGGAAGATCTGCGAACTCCCCTCCTCCGCAAGCTGCTCCAGGCCCTTCTGGAGCTGCTTGATCTTGATCGGATTCTTGAGCGTCACCATGCTAAAGTGGTCCGGCGAAAACTGCGGCACGCCGGTGAATTTCAGCGGCTCCCCCATCGTGATGGTGTCGCCGATCATCAGATTCCCGCGATCATGAATGCCGATGATGTCCCCGGCATAGGCGCGGTCGACGTTCGTGCGCTTCTGCGACATGAATTGAAGCGCGTTTTTGATTTTAAATTCACGCTCCGATCGCACATGGTACACGCTCATCCCCTGGATGAATTCCCCGGAGCAGATTCTCAAGAACGCGACTCGATCCCGGTGCTTCGGATCCATATTCGCCTGGATCTTGAAGACGAGCCCGGAAAAGGCAGCCTCGTCTGCGCCCACAAGCCGCGTCTCCGCGGGACGAGGCAGGGGCGAGGGCGCATAGCTGATGAAGGCGTCGAGCAGCTCCCTGATACCAAAGTTGTTGACCGCGGAGCCGAAGAATACGGGGGTCAGCTTTCCAGCGACATAATCTTCCATGCGAAACCCCTGGCCCGCCCCCTGAATCAGCTCCAGCTCTTCCTTGAGCTGAGCCAGCGCCCTTTCGCTGATCGCGTCCTTGAGTTTGGGGTCATCCAGGTCCTGAATGCACTGCCACTCGTCATCTTCGACGCGCACCTTCTTGTTCGGCTTAAACAGTCGGATGCAGCGATTCATCACATCATAGACGCCCTGGAACTGGCTCCCCTGTCCGATGGGCCAGGTCATGACCGCGCAGGAGAGATGGAGCAGCGTCTCCAGCTCGCCCAGCAACTCGAACGGATCGTGCCCCTCGCGATCCATCTTGTTCATGAGCGTCATGATCGGCATGTGGCGGTCGCGGCAGACCTGGAACAGTTTTTTTGTCTGCGCCTCGATCCCCTTGGCGGAGTCGATCACCATGAGCGCGCTGTCGACCGCGGTCAGCACCCGGTACGTGTCCTCGCTGAAGTCCGCATGGCCCGGGGTGTCGAGGAGATTAATCTCATGATCCGCATACGAGAACTGCATGACGGAGGACGTCACCGATATGCCGCGCTGCTTCTCGATCTCCATCCAGTCGGACGTGGCAAACTGCTCCGAGCGCTTGGCCTTGACGGTCCCCGCCAGCTGGATCGCGTTGCCGAAGAGCAAAAGCTTTTCGGTGACGGTCGTCTTGCCCGCATCAGGATGCGAGATGATCGCAAAGGTCTTGCGGCGGCGGATTTCCTCCAGCGCCGCTGAATCGATTTTTTCCATGGGCTTGTAACGCTCCTTCGGGGGCGATCGACCGGAACTGCATCGCTGGCCCGCTCAAGACGGCGGCGACGTTAGTCGAGCACGCGTCACCCCGTCAATATGAATCGAAGAAGCCATTCTCGCTCATTCCTGCTTACTGGGTTGCATCTTTCACCTTCTCGCCGGCTTTATCGAAGCCCTCATGAATTTCCTCACCCGCTTTATTCAAGCCCCGGTCGATCTTGTCCCCGGTCTTATCTAGACCCTCACCCGCTTTATTCAGGCCTCGATCGATCTTATCCCCGGTCTTTTGAGTCCCTTGATCCATCTTTTTTCCAGTATCCTCAAAGACAGTTTGATCTTTATGTACACAGGCCGCACTCATCAGCGCTAAGCATAAAGCAAAAAATAAGAGCCAGTTCTTCATGGTTCCTCCTTCTCTAGCCTGATTCACGCGATAGAGCTTACGAGAACCGGCGGTTCAAAAAAAACCATCTACGGATCCCCCTAAAAAAGAATCCGTAGATGGTAGAATTCTGAGGCAACTTACTTATATGATCACTTCTTCACTGGGCTTGTAGATGTCGACGATGTCGTGGACGTCGTAGCCGGTCCCTTTGCTGCCCTGAAACAGCATTCTACTTTGGTCCCATAAGGCAGGGGCGGAGAAGATTTGTAATCAGCTTTCGTGATCACAATGTCTCCACGATGCTCCGTGTTATCAAGGTTACAAGGACCTTGGAGCGTAGGGGCATACGCTGCCTCGCCTTTTTTCGTCCATATGCAGCTATAGGCGAGGTCCGGTGGAGTTGCCTTGCCTGAACAGAGGTTTTTATTGTCGTTGCCGACCTTGGCATCAAACCCCTTTGCACAAAGAGTGTTATTCATTTTCTTTAATGCTTCCTGATCGTATGAGGGTCTGGCTGCTGCCGGAGTTGTTGTAACCGTAGATTCTGTCGTTTCTACTGTTGGCGCCGCCTTTGCTGCCGCCTTCTTCACCGCAGGCTTCGCAGGCGTCGTTACCGTCTGTTTTGTGGTCTGAGTGGTTGTGCTCGTGCTTGTTGAACTCTGTCCGTAAGATTGATGAGAGATCATTAGAGTGCCAAGAGCTACGCTCAAAACAGTCAATGATATTTTCTTAAACATAATGTCTCCTTTTTTAGTTAATTTTTCCCCACTTCTCTTTCACTTTTTAATCCCAGTTCATTTGGATCTCCCTTGTCTCCTTTCTGTTGTTTAACGTCTATTTCGCCGTATCTCTATATCAATAGTATTTAATTACTGAAAAGGGCAATTAATGTCATCCAAAAAAAAAAAAAGACAAAAAATATTAAGAACAATGTTTGTGACCATCCCCCTTCGAAAACGGGGCCATTTAAAACCAATAGGACCGATATTTCGGAGACGTGCTGACAGAGAATTTAAGAGGAACGCTGTTTCGAAGGTCCCATAAACTGGAAACCCCCGTCCCGATTGAATCGGAACAGGGGTTGTCACTTCGTTCCGGCCTATTATGCCGTGATTTCGAGGCCTTCCTATTTCACGACGATCGAACGGCCTTCGAACTCCACGGTCTGCCCAGTGCGGATCTTGCAGCGCTTGCGCATCTCCACATTGCCGTCAACCCTGACCTGGCCCTCGGCGATGGCAGCCATGGCCTCGCCCCCGCTGTCGCACATGCCCATGAGCTTCAGCAGGTTCTTGAGCTCCACGTATTCGTTGCCATCGAGATTGAACTCATCCATGGCATCCCCATAACACAGCAGAACCAATTATTACATAGCTTTCCGCTCTGCTTTGGCATAGGAGGCCCGCCATGCACAAGACCGCGAAAACTGAAAAACTCCGGAATATCGCAATTATAGCCCACGTGGACCTATGCAAGCGATTGCATCGGGATGTTTGTAGCTGAACTACATTGGATCTTGCGCCAGACAAGTTTAAGTCGTCGATTCACTTCGGGAGGCCTTGGAGGTATTTTTCCGCACCCACGAGCGGGCCTTTCATGCCAAGTCCGGCCAGACGCAGCTGCACAGCATCGATAACCGTCCACGGAACTGATATGCGTCCATTGGATGCCCCCCTGTCGAACCCTTCCTTGATGCGTTTTATTTGAAGGGGATGGAATCTGATCCCATATTTGAGGGGATCGGCAAGAATGGAATCGATTCCCCCAGGCGCCTGCCCGGATTGAACGAAGCCCAGAAGCTGATTTGCTATCGAACTTAACCGATTATCTTTGTATGGAGCGAAGAGGTTGATCCCGATTTCTTCGCGGATCGTGCGCAGGTTCCTGAGTGCGACCATATCTGCATGCCATTCCATAATATGTACAGGCCTGAGAAAACTTCCCACCTCTCTTTCCAATGCCCATGCGGCCCTTGACAGGTCTCCGATGTCAGCGTCCGCTCTCCCTGCATGGACGAAAAAACCTTCCATCCTGACTTTTAAACGAAAGATGTCGTCAGGCGAATACTCTCGGGGCAACTTTCGAGAGAGGTGATAAATCTTTTCCACTATCTGGGCATAAGATTTACGCAAGCCGTCTACTAAGATTGACCTGTCTGTTTCTCTCCATCGACCAAACGTACTTCGCGCCCCTATAATGAGTCCTTCAATTTCTTTGCACGTGGCATAGGGCTTCTCGAGTGAGTCAAATAAGGGATCATTTCTCTGTTCCGCATGGGCCAGTTCATGCAGGAAGACGTGAATGTCATGGGGAATTGGCTCTGCGCCTGGCCGTGGGATAAATAATTTTCCCGACCAAGACGATCGTTCAAACCATCCTTCCGCATCTTTTTTTTCTTCACTTCTTTCGGTCCATGAATAAACAGAGACGTGCTTGGTATTAAACCGCCTCATGAGATCGAACTCTTTCGTCCTCCCGGCCTGGTCATAGAGAAGGATATAATCGTCAACCGATCTGGATCGCTTATCGTTGTCGCCCATTTGAATGCTGCCAGGCGACAATTTCATGGACCTTGTGCACAGGACGTTCCCATCGATATCGCGCAGGTCCCGGACGTCATGCATATATCGAAACGGCTCGCCGTACTCATCATATGTGGTGACGATATCGATCGGGTTGATGCCGATGAGGATTCGTCCTGTGGAGGCCTGAAATTCAGGGACAAGACGGATATCCAATTCCTGGCCATTCCTCAATATGCGCGCCGTGAGGCCGTCGCGATGTTGCTGAATAAGCGCAATGAGTTCGTCTCGTGTGGAAATGGGATGCCCATTGATCGAGAGAACGACATCATTCTCTTTTAAGCCGGCCCTTTCAGCCGGAAGACTTGGAATGATCCCGTCTATGTACACGCGCGTGTAGGGCTGCCTGAGTTTATCAGGATCAGGACTGCTTGATGGGGTTGCCGTTGGAGACGGCGAGACGGGAGCCGCTAAGATGAAGGAATCCGCACCTGACGCATCCGTTGCCGGCGATTGGCTGTCGCTGGCATCGGAAGGGGATGATATTTCTCCATCCGGATGCACGCCTGCCACGGGCATCAGCAGAACGGACGCAGATGGACTTACATTGGACATCCATACCTCCCTAACGCCTTGTTTATATTATCGGCAAATAGCTGAAAAAGTTGCCCGGTTTGTGAACCGGGGGCCAAACCGATGTGAAAAAGGGACGTTTGAGAGTTCAATAAGTTAGTGCAACTAATGGATGCGGACTAATCGAACAAGATGAATCGAATTGAACTCATCCATGGGATCCCCTTATCACAGCAGAACCCATTATTACATGGCTTTCCGCCCTGCGTTGGTGTACGGAACTGTCATGCACAAGACCGCCAGAACGGAAACCCTCCGAAATATCGCCATTATAGCCCACGTCGATCACGGCAAGACCACGCTCGTGGATTTCATGCTCCGGCAGAGCGGCGCCTTCCGCGCGAACCAGGAAGTGGACGAGCGCGTCATGGACAGCATGGAACTGGAACGCGAGCGCGGGATCACGATCGCGTCGAAGAACTGCTCCATCTCCTGGAAGGGGATCAAGATCAACATCATCGATACCCCGGGACATGCGGATTTCGGCGGCGAGGTGGAGCGCGGCCTCAAGATGGTGGACGGCGCCATCCTGCTCGTGGACGCCTCCGAAGGCCCCCTGCCGCAGACGCGCTTCGTACTCAAGAAGGCGCTCGATGCGAACCTCAAGATCATCGTGGTCATCAACAAGATCGACCGCAAGGACGCGCGCCCGCAGGAGGTCCTGGACGAGGTCTACAGCCTCTTCATCGACCTCGACGCGAACGACGACCAGATCGACTTCCCTGTCCTCTATGCGATCGGCCGCGACGGCATCGTGCAGGAGAAGCTCGCGGAGGCGGGAACGGACCTGGCGCCGCTCTTCGACGCGATCCTCTCCGAGGTGCCGCCGCCGCGCTACGATCCTGCCGAGCCGTTCCAGATGCTTGTCACGAATCTCTCCTATTCCGACTACATGGGGCGGCTCGCGATCGGTCGCATCATCAACGGCACCGCATTGAAGAACGACGCGCTGGTCTGCATCGGAGAGGACGGGGAGCCCTGGCCGCTCAAGGTGACGGGCCTGCAGGGATACTCGGGAATCCAGGTGCGCGAGGTCGAGGCGGTCGTGCCGGGCGACATCGTCATCCTCTCCGGCATCGATCATGTCGACATCGGCGACACGATCTGCACCGCGGATTCTCCAAAGCCCTTGCCCCGCATCACGGTCGACGAGCCCACGGTCGCGATGAGGTTCATGTGCAACACCTCGCCGTTCTCCGGCCGCGATGGCCAGTACGTCCAGTCGCGCATGATCCTGGAGCGGCTGGAAAAGGAATGCCGGCTCAACGTGGCCCTGCGCGTGGAACCGGGCGAGAACGCCCAGACCTTCATCGTCAGGGGGCGCGGCGAATTCCAGATGGCCATCCTCGTGGAGACGATGCGGCGGGAGGGCTTCGAGCTCTCCGTCGGCCGGCCCCAGGTGATCATGAAGGAATCGGGCGGCGTGCGCTGCGAGCCGATCGAGCACCTCTACATCGACATCCAGGAAGAGTTCACAGGTGTCGTGACCGAGAAGCTCTCGCGGCGACTCGGCCGCATGATCAACATGGTGAACCACGGGACCGGCCGCGTGCGCCTCGAGTTCTCCATCCCGTCGCGCGGCCTCATCGGCTACCGCAACGAATTCCTGACGGACACCAAGGGGACGGGTCTCATGAATTCGTACGTGCAGGGCTACGAGCCTTTTCGCGGGGAGCTGACCGGCAGGGTCGCCGGGACGCTGGTGGCGGATCGCACCGGCAAGACCGTGCCATACGCGCTCTATCACCTGGAGCCGCGCGGCGCGCTCTTCGTGGAGCCGGGCGTGGAGGTCTACGAAGGGATGATCGTCGGCGAGCACAACCGCTCAAACGACCTGAACGTGAACCCGTGCAAGGAGAAGAAACTCACCAATCTGCGCTCGGCCGGCCACGACGAGAACATCATCCTCTCGCCGATCCTGCCGATGACGCTGGAGCTGGCGATCGAGTTCATCCGCGACGACGAGCAGGTGGAGGTGACGCCCAAGCACATCCGCCTGCGCAAGAACGTCCTCCCAGCCAACCAGCGAAAATGAAAATCCCCGATCCTTGCGGACCGGGGATTTTCGCTTAGCGGTATCAACCCGCGTTATACGCTGCGAATGTTGGCTGCCTGCAGACCCTTGGGGCCCTTGACGACGTCGAACTCGACCGTCTGGCCTTCCTTGAGCGTCTTGAAGCCGTCGCCCTGAATTGCCGAGAAGTGCGCGAAGAGATCCTCGCCGCCTTCCTCAGGTGTTACAAAGCCGAAACCCTTCGCATCGTTAAACCACTTCACTGTTCCGCGTGCCATACAACACCAATCCTTTCTGAGACCGTCGCTCAAAGCCAGAAACATAAAACCGCATGCCACTGATCCACGACCTGCGTCACACCGAAATATTACGGTGTGCCCTGCGCTTAAAGCGATTGATCATGATAGGCGCAGGCTTCTATACTAATTCGGGTCCATAGGGAAGCAAAAAATGACACCTGGGGCTCGCATATGGCTTCCTCTCCCGCTTGGGGTGATGGCTGGACGAGTTTAAAACTGCGTGTCTTGAAATGGCGGACTGATATGATATATATGGAAAAAAGCACAATACCTAAAAAGATGGAACGAATACTCGCTTTCTTACCTTCGTGAATTAAAGGTCGCTCCTATGACAAAAAATCGCGTTGTTTGTCTCTTATCGGTCAGGTCGTTCTGACCATTATCTGACCATTAAATGACGTGGCAACTGCGGATGATAAAGCCTCCGGATTTCTCGTCCCGCTCCAGTTGAAGGATTCCCTGTGTTTCCGCCTCTTCCAGAAGCTGGCCGAAAGACTTGAAACCGTAATAGGATTCAGTGAACCCGGGTTTGCGGCGCTTTAAGGTCTGCTTGATCATGGATCCCCAGATCTTCTCCCCCTCCCCCCTTTCCTCCACCAGGGCTTCGTAAGTCTTGACCACCAGATCCCAGGCCTCCCGCTTCTTATCCCCGGCGGGCTTGACGGCCTTCGCCGCTGCCGGGCTCCGGGGCGGCTTGCTACCGGTCGTCGTCCCCCCTCCCGTCTTCGGGCGGGGCGCCTGAGGACGCACGAGGTCATCGTAGAAGATAAAATCATCGCAATTAGCTATTAACAAATCCGAAGTCGAACTCTTCACACCGACTCCAATGACAATTTTATTGTTCTCCCGCAGCTTGCTGACCAGCGGCGAGAAATCCGAATCCCCGCTGATGATGACGAAGGTGTCCACGTGCCCTTTCGTGTAACAAAGGTCGAGCGCGTCCACCACCATGCGAATATCGGCGGAGTTCTTGCCCGATTGGCGCACATGCGGGATCTCGATCAACTCAAAGGCGGCTTCATGCATCGCTTTCTTAAACTCTTTGTAGCGCTCCCAGTCGCAGTAGGCTTTCTTGACCACGATGTTCCCTTTGAGCAGGAGCCGTTCAACCACCTGGTCAATGTTGAACTGGGCGTAGTTGGCGTCTCGAGCGCCCAAGGCGATATTCTCGAAGTCGCAGAAAAGAGCCATGTTTTTGGTTTCCGCCTGGTAGGTCATGGGTCTTGATCCTTTCGCCTGTTCAATCGATGGTCATGCTGTTAGCTGATTCTCCCCTATCTGTGCAAATGTTTTTGAAGTCACGTCCTCAACTGCCTTCTCGACCCAGTCGAACCCTCCCTTTTCAACACATCACTGACCGCGAAAACACGTCGGGCGGGAGCCCTGGAAGCCCCCCGCCCGACAGGAGTCCGTGTACGAAGCCGAGTATGATCCTATCCCCGTCAATTATTCCCCAGAATGATCGGCAGGCCGTCCTTGCCGGACCCCACCACGATGATCTTGCTGTTCTCGCTCTTGGCGAGTTCGCGCGTCGCCTCGATACCGCGGAGTTTCAGCACGGCGTCCGAGAGGCCCAGGTTGACAGTTGAGTTGAAGTCGGTGATTCCCCTGGCCTCGATCCGCTTGCGCTCGGCCTCCTGCGTCTCGCGATCGAGGACGAACTTCATCTGCTCGGCCTGCTGCTCAGCCTCGAGCTTTTTCTCGATGGCGGTCGAGAGGATGGCGGGAAGCTTGACTGCCCTCAAGAGGACGCTCTCGAGCAGCACCCCCCTGGCCTCTACCATTGGTTTCAGCTGATCGTACATCTGTGAGGCCAGGAGCTCGCGCTCCGCCGTGTAGAGGGCCTTGGCATCATAGCCGGCCGTCACGCCCCGGACGACGGACCTGAGCTGGGGGTTGACGATGATGTCCTGGTAATTCATCCCGATGGTCTTATAGACCTCCGGCGCGATCGCAGGATTTAAGCTGATGAGGACGGAGATGTCCAAGTTGACGGTCAATCCCTCTCGTGAAGGGACGGTCGCCTCCTCCGTGATCTGCTGCGTCCGAATGCTCATCTTGTGGATCGTCAGGAACGGATTCACCACGTGGATCCCCGCCTGGAGCGAGGTATCGTAAACGTTTCCGAAGAACTCCATGACCCCCACGTTGCCCGCAGGGATGACGGTGATGCACTTGATGAGGACAAGCAGCGCTGCAAACACCCCTATCACGACCCATTTGCCCTTCCGATACTTTGCGAACAGTGCATTGAATCCTTCGTAATCCATGTCGTCTCTCCTTTTCGGGGAAGCTGTAGTGCTCCCCCCATAAAATTGGACACCGTTAAGCCGCAAGTTGCATAATCCTGGCCGAGGTGTCCAATCAATTACAGAGGCAGGTCAACAGAGGCAGGTCAAGGTCGGCCTCGGCCGCAGTGCTCATTATGAAATCTTGTGATTCTGTCCAACAATGTTGGTTCTAAAGTTCATATTGAGATAAGAAAAAAACCCTTGGAATTCCAAGGGCTTTCACTTGGGGTGGCTAGTGGGATGATTTTAGAACGGCGTGCATGGAGATGGCGGCATAAGGGGAAAGGAACGGTTGAGGAGCAAATTGGCCTTTCTGGGGGTGTCGGAAAATGATATAATAACTAATATTATTTCGGGACGGCTGACAGGGAGATGAGGAATATGAAGAACATTATTCTCGCATTCGTACTTATTCTGGGCCTTGGACTCGTGGGGTGTGGCAGCACGGGGTCGAGTTCGTCGTCAGATCAGTGTCCAGACGGGGACGTTTGTGGCTCTGGATGCATGCCCACCGGGGCCAATTGCTGCGCCGACGGTTCGGGTTACTGCGACAGTGGAAGCACATGCAACTCAAGTAACCAGTGTGTCTCCGACGGTGGCGGCGGTGGTGGCGGCGGCGGAGGTGGTGGCGACGGCAGTCTCGCAACCAACTGCTCCTGCCCTGGCAATAATCAGTGCTCGCAGCTCGTCGCCTGTGTGCAGACCTGCACCTGCTACTACACCATCAATGGCAGCGACGGCACCAGCGGCTGGGCACTGGTGAAGAGGAATTATTCAGAACAGGGTACATGTTACATGTGCCGCCAGGATGGCCTTGGATATTTCTGCGACCAGGCAACACTCGATGCAGCGGCCGCTCAAGCGGCAAATCTGATCTTAGCAGGCGAGTGCGACTACTTATGACGCAGCAACCGTGTAACGTGACGGGGTAAGTTGGGGCGCGGCTTGAGTATGCGATTGGAATTAATGATCATTGCCAATATCCATCAAGACGCGTACATAGCCGTCTCACATCGTTGGAGATTGCTCTATAACCGAAACCTCAGGAGGACATCGTATGGAAACCGGTACCGTCAAGTTTTACAATGAAGCGAAGGGTTTTGGATTCATCACGCCCGACAATGGCGGAAAAGATCTTTACGTGAACGCCACCGCCGTACAGAACGGGCCGATCAAAGAAGGCGACAAGGTTGAGTTTGAGATCGGCCAGGGTGAAAAAGGTCCTCGCGCTGAAAATGTCAGCCGTAAATAACGAGGCCGCCCTAACCTATCCGCTTGAGATATCTGATGAACAAGACGCGGATCAGAGAGCCCTGAAACTGGAGAACCCCTGCCAGATATTCATTCTCGCGGGGGTTGTCACTTCGTTCTGACCTCCAGGGCTATTTGTTCCTCGGCTTCGCTCGTCACTCAATCTCTATTGCGCCATTCGCCTTCAGCGGCGGAGAACCCGCGTGTTTCTACACCTACTACTCACCCAAAAGAGAAGGGGCCCAAAAACGGGCCCCTTCTCTTTTGACCATCCCCCCGAAAACTGGGCCAGTTGAAACTTCACAAAGTCCGGGGTTTGAAGCCTCTTTTGAGGGGAAGGTCATGACCATCACCGGTCACGGGGCAATCGACAACTTCTCCATGGCCTCCCGCTGTCTTCGCTTCAGGTGCTTATAGAACATGGTGTAGCCGCTGCCGATGGCGATGCAGGAGAGGCTGAGGAATAAAGAGAAGCGACCCGGCAAGGCATGTGGATAGAAGAGTCGGAAGGCCTCGGAGGCTATCGGGACGAGGAGGAGCATTCCCCAGAAGATGGCGATGAACCGGCAGCTGTGAATCAAGCCTTCATCGTTCCATTGTTCCTGCGGGAGTTCGGCCCTGGCATATTGCAGCGTGAACGGTTTTCCTGTCAGCACCGTGAACCAGATGATGCCGTCCAAAAAGCCGTTGGCGATGATGCCCATGTGGTCGGCGAGCCACACCCACCTGAAGCCGTAAAGCGACAGGGCGCAGAAAAGGAAAAATGCTACCGTGGCCCACTGCAGGATAAAGCCCTTGCGCAGCATCTTCCATGAGAACAGGACGGATGCGGCCAGGCAGATCACAACGGCGCCCCGCAACCGGTCCCAGCTGTCGGTCGGCAGGAAAAGAAACAGAAACCATGGCAGGAATCCAAGGATCAGTTTCGCGCTTTCGATCAGTGCAGCGATCATTTCTGATAGGACCTTTAGGGCAGAAAATGGGTCCGGTCAAGGATAAGGACTGCCCATCGATCATCCGAATAAACACGTCGGGTGGGACACATCTTTTTTGAACTCGGTAACATCAATATGAGTTCACACAATCGACGAGCTCCTGTTCCGCCATCTTTCCAATGCCGCACCAGAAGACAGGCCAGTTCGCATCGGTAATGGGATTTGCTGAATTGTTCCCGGAATAATAGTAACCTCTGTAGAGTGTCTGCTTTGCATCATCAGCGGCAAGCATCGGAAATAGCCCTGCCAAAGCGGCATCCAAAAGGTCCTGCATGGAATACACCGTCGAAAAAGTATAATAGCTGTTGAACTGCCCCGGCATGGTGGCGAGGTCATAGTTCAGGGAACTATAATCGGCGGGCTCATATGTGCCGCTCAAAAATGTGAATACCTTATAGGCGGGGTTGTTGCCAAAGTACGGAGTTATGCCCGGCGTTATTTCAAGGGCACCATCGGATGACGATGTTCCTACGGAGATATCACGGAACTCGTCCATATGAGTATGCCCGGCAAGCATCAGCGTTATGATGCCAGGATACTTCGAAAGTATCTGCAGTAAACTCGTCTGATAATCAGGCTTCAACATCATCGTCGCAGTTGTCAGGTGACCGCTGCTGTCAAGCTGGTTCGCAGTTTCAGCCAGATATGCGCCGAGCGGCACATGCATCAGGAGCCATGCTTTTTTATGGGCAGCTTTCGCCGAAGCGAGGCTCGAATCAAGCCAGGAAAGTTCCGCTTGTACTTCACTGTCATTATTGCCGATGACGAGCGTTGAGAGCGCGAACGTGTTGAGCCCTATCACCATCATGCTTGTTCCGAGCGGTTCAGCTGAATAATACCCTCCGCTCGTGTAGGTATCGAGAAAGGTCTGATGATCCACGGCGCCGCTCACAAAATTCGCGTAATACAGTTCCGCCGTATTGGAAAGATAATCGCTATCCGGTCCATCGCCCGTGTATGAATCGGAATTTCCAAGGACGAACATCACGGGAATGTTTCCGACATACGACCTGACCTCCTCCAGAAAAAAGGCAACCGTCTTGTCTGTAAAGGCCTTCATGGCCGCAACGTCCTGGCTGCCATAAAGAGTGAAAAACGTTTGAGGAAAGTTATGCCCAAGGACGTCGCCGGTATAAATGACCAGCGGACTCGCGCCCAGGTTCTGCTTTATGCTTGAGAGCGCGAGCACAAGCAACGGGTAGTTGGTGTCGGTCGTCCATGCCGAAGGCTCTGTTACACTCGAGGTCGCAAAAATACTCGCCCACTCGCTTGCGTCCGAAGCGACAAGCGCCGGGAAGAGTGATTTGTCATAAAAGGGATTGAAATGAACATCCGAGAAGACCACCACTGGATAGGTGGCGCTCGTCCCGCTGCCGCACCCGCAGGTCAGGCAGATGCCTGCCAACACAAGAAAAATCATGCGGCGAGAGGTTTTCAACATATGCCGGGATATTAAGTTAGACGAGGCCAAAGCTCAAATGGATTTCTGAAAGCAAGAGCGTCTGACGGAGCAAATATTGCGCAAGCATTTCATCGCGTTACACGTTTCACCGGTTTGCTCCGTCTCACGGCCTCCATCGTTGACATAATCGAACGTGAAGTGGGATTGTTGCAGCCCGGTTGGATTGCTCATTTCGTTTCGACGAGGAAACAGCGAGGAGGATGCATGAAGAAGATCACGACGGCGATGGCGGTGGTGGCGGCGGCAACCTTGACGGCTTTCGCGGCGGGCGCGGCAGAGACGATCACAGCTATGGATCACCAGAAGGCGGTCAACAGGGCGATCTGCGAAAAGCTCGTCACCTGCAAGCCCGGCAAGACCGTCGACCAGTGCGCAGCGGACTTCAACAAAATGTCGGCGATGAACCCTTCCCTGAATACGAGGATGTACTCCGCGGCGAAGTCACAGGCATGCGTCACCTCCCTCAAGGGCGCCGGCATGACCTGCGATAACGCCCTGGATAAATCCGTCTCCGGCCCCTGCGCCGACGACATGCTGAAGTGAGGCCCGGCGGCGGCCCTGGAATGGCCCCGTGCGGTTTCTCCTGTTGTCCTACGGGGTGGGTGGCTGGAGGAGTTTAGAACGGCCTGCCAAGAATATGGGCTTGCATTGGCCGCATAAGCTCAATGCTATTGAATAACTCGTAACGATTTGTAATGATTAATGATATGACAGCCAAAAGGTCACGACGGCATCATTTCCTTCCTCAAATGTATTTGAATCGTTTTTCTGCGAATCCAACTGCAAAAACACCCCAAGTAGAAGTCTTCGATATGAACAAGGGGGAATGGCGCACTCAAGCGCTACATAATACCGCCGTCAGACGTGATTATTATTCGGTTACGGTGCCCAAGGGACGCACTGACCTGTCTCCAGATGAGATGGAAAAATGGTTAGGTCAAATTGAGAGCGAAAGCGCTCAAATACTGACGAATAAAATTGATCGTCAAAAATCTCTCGGTAAAGACGAACGATTGATACTTGGGCTGTTCATTGCCACCTTGCGCATGAGGAATCCATTCACGCGGGAACGCATTGGCGAATTCATCAGCAAGATTGGCGAACAGATTGCAGCCATGATTTACCACAGAAGCATTAAGGATGCTGACTATTTTCGCCAGATGACTGAAAAATTACAGCGAGACACTGGCGAGGATTTTTCGGATATGACACCGGAGGTTCTCAACCCAACAAAATACGACGTAAAAGCAGACGATGAGTATGTGATGGGACTTAGCTTCACGCATGTGCTGAAAATCGCGCGCATATTAGCAACGATGCAGTGGGTAGTTTATCGCGCTCCAGATGGAGCGCGCTTCCTAAGCTGTGACAATCCTTATTTTGAGATCAATCCCTTATCTCGGTCTTTTTATGACCGAGCAGGTCTTTTTAATCCTAACATCGAAGTAACACTGCCATTATCATCCACTCAATTCTTGTTTATCAGTCACCAGAAAACCAAGGGTGGAATGTATCGTCTTGCGACGCCTCAACAATGGAAGACGCTAAACTACCGCGTTTTTTTGAGCATGCGCGATTTTATCGTGACTCACTCACGTGATTTTACTCCGAATGAGCAGCAATTGCTTGAATGGATAAATAGAGTTGCAAAGGCCCCTTCGAGCAACCACCGGTAACCGAGTAATGGTATTTTTCGATCGGGCAGAAAGAGCCGCTAATGAACCGTATTGCCACGACTTTATGGAACTTGCTCCGTTACGAGTGGTTTGCGGAAATGGCACTGGCGGCATGATATAACTGACCACTAGATCGGAAACGGGTCGGACATTGCCGAGGGGGCGCATTGAGGGCGCATCCCTCTTGGCATTGGGCACGTTCTCTTTTCTTGTTAGTCTCGGCCCGCTGGTCAGCTTGATCACTGGAAAGCGAAAATCGAGTGCCGCGGTCCGCGGCAAGATAGATACTGGCCTTAGGGAGGCACTGGTAGAGTTGCCTCACGATTCTCATGGCGTCGTTGACATGAGTGGCACTGCCCATGGGATGGAACATTAGTGCCGTTTATCTCAACACACTATTAAGCCATTTATACTGGTGATTCGTAGTGGATGAATTCCTATATGTTATGCATGTTTATCTGCTGCCCTTGCACTTGTTTATCAAATTATCATAAAATAGACAAAAGAGAAAACTGCTAGCTAAGAGCGCTGATAATTCATCGTTTTCGCTAAGGTTATCAAATGTCCTCAGCAAATCTATCAGAGTCGATTGAGAGAATTCGACGCCAATTGTTGGATTTGTCCCGCAGAAATCGACTCCTAAATTATCGCGCTTCCAGATTGTCCGTACACATCATTGACGAACAACCAGATCAAGTTTTTGACTACCTAGTCAATCAGGGCAAGAGTATACTTTTTGAGCCGTTGCCCGAAATTGAAGACGAAAAGGATGCCGCGACTGACGATAGTGATCAAAATATTCCTCTGTTCGAAAAGCAGAAAACTTTGGATGAGGAAAGGATTCAAAGAACAGGGTTAGAGAAGGGAATCAGGGTTGATCGCGAACTTCCAGCTCCAAATGAGGAGGGTGGCCGAGCTCAAATAAAACATTCCGATAATAAACTTCAGACAAGGTTCTTTCCTGAAGACCTAGAAAAAAGACTATATAAGATTGCCACGAATGCACGAACGATTACACAAGAAACAGGAACAAACCAACTCTTCTTAGCCTTTGGATTCTTAGAGTGGCAAGATGAAAAGACAGGGGATGGCAACAAGGCTCCGCTGATCCTTGTTCCAGTCAAAATCGAGAGACGCCAACAATACGACAAGAAGACAAAGTCGTTCCGCTATGACATTTCATACACCAGTGAAGACTTACTTACCAACCTCACCTTGGCAGAAAAGATTAAGCGTGAATATGGTCTAATTCTGCCAGAACTTGAAGAAGATGTCGTCCCCGAAAATTACTTTAAGGCCGTAGCCAATAGCGTATCAGCGAAAAGCTCATGGTCGGTAAGGAGAGAGCTTGTTTTGGGCTTTTTCTCCTTCTCAAAGCTATTGATGTTCCGCGATCTTGATCCCACCCGAACTATCAGCGGGACGAGCATAAAGGACTTCTCGATACTACAAAACATTCTCCTCGGACATGAATTATCTGGCAAAGATACCTTGCCAGATACATATGATGTCGAGAACGTTGATTTGGTCAGGAAAGTACTACTACCCGCAGATGCAGATAGTTCGCAACACTGCGCGGTAATAGATGTAGTTAATGGAAGAAATATTGTCATCAACGGCCCTCCCGGGACAGGAAAGTCACAGACAATCACAAACATTATCGGATCAGCGTTAGCGCAGAACAAGACTGTTCTTTTTGTCGCTGAGAAGCTGGCGGCGCTTAATGTTGTGAAGAGATTTCTAGATCGGGCCGGTCTAGGGGACTTCTGTCTAGAGTTACACAGCCACAAGGTCCAGAAGAAGCAAGTACACAGTGAGATAAAGGCTCGCCTAAAAAAACGTTACCACGAGGACGATGATTTAGAATCAACCCTAGCGAAGCTAGACAAGGTCCGCAAAACACTTTCGGACTATGTATCACTTGTCAATCGGAAGACACCACCCACGAATGAGAGAATATTTGATGTGCTCTGGAAGTATGAATCCCTCAAGCAGCAGCTTTCTGACACCAAGGCCATCAGATTTAAATCTATTAGTAATATATCAGCTGAAGAAATCGAAGACAATCGTGAGCTTCTTAGTGCGCTATCGACGGAGCTGAAGGGTCAATGCGTACCAAAGGAGAATGCATGGTTCGGTTTTTCTTGTCCGAATTTTATTGCGGGTGATGAATCACAATTGCTCGATATATTCAGAGATATACTCAATTCTGTATCGACTACCACTACCTCTCTGAAAGCAAATACAACAAAATATGTTGACTCAGAATGCTATGCCTCACTCTCAATTGACGAGCTGAAGAAGCTCTGTGAGCTAAGCTCTGTACCGATCCCCAATCAGTTATCAATCACTCTGCTCGGGAATATAATCTATCTCGGCGCATCTGCTCATGGGGGTATAGGTAATTTCAAAAGCCACATTGAAGCATTCAATCAGTGCTCGCTTGATCAGCGGCGTATCATCGGCAATGATGCACAAATTAATTGTGATAAGTCATCTGTGCTAAACGATCATCTCGGACCTGTTGTTGAGCACTTGGGAGCAGATGCGCCATATGCGTCGATAGCAGCGTTGCTGTCGATCTACTCGCAAATACGTGAAGATACCGCTGCACTGAAGTCAGTCCTGAGTGCGCTGCCATCTCAGGTCATTTTATCCGATAGTTTAGAATATGCAGGCAGGCTTCCGCGTTTACTAACTGCGCTTAATGAGTCTCCTCGCGCTTCGGAGGAGATACGAGCAGAGGTATTGTTCAGCGATACTTTTGACTCACTTCTAAATCAGGCCCTCGATATTCACGCTAGGTTATCAGAGACACATGATGAGTTCACAGAGCTTTACTTCATGAATGACATGCCATGCCAAGACCACATTAAAGAACTTCTGACTGCTCTTCGAACCTATCAGGATAGTTGGTTCCCTTGGCTGTACAAGGGGCATCGCGAAGCGCTTAAAAGAATCCGCGCTTTTACCAGATCAAAGATCGCGCGAACTTCGAAGCATGCCCTGCGTTTACTTGAGTCTCTATACGCCTTTAACGAAGAAATGGCCAAGTACGAGGGTAATCCTGAATACATCGACGCATTTGGTTCTCTGTTCAGTGGTGCTGCAACAAAGTGGGATTTAATCCAATCTGTTCACATGTGGGCTGAAGAACTGATTGAAGCGTGTGGTGACCGACGTCAGGCAAGGAAGATATGCACGGTCAGACACCCTGAAAATGACGTAACTACGATTAAGTTACTTAGTGAGCGAATTGTTCTAAATCTGGGCATCGTTGAGAAGCACACAGAGAAAGGGCTGTTAAATGATGCCGACAAAGATGGTGCGGCGGCAAGCCTTGACGACATTATATGTGCGGCGAACTCTAATCACGAAGCTTACACTAGGGCAGCCTCCGTCATTTCAAGAGTATCGCCGGTTTTACTCGACGCGACGCTTGGAGATATATCTGAAGCATTAACCGCATCCGTTCATGGGTGCGAACTATACAAGCATCTAACTAACAATCCTCTCTATGAATCGTTAATTGGCCCTGAATACTGCGGCACTAACACTGACCTCTCGCTCATTGACAATACGATTGCGTACGCGGAGATTATTTCACCAAAAGCACCACAACGTGCGATATTCGATTTGATCGGCAATAACTATGTGCAGTACATGGATTCCCTCAGTTCTATTTCAAGTGCCGTCGTCGCACAACTCAATCAAGCTGCGGAAAGCTGGAGGCGACTAACTGATCTTGGTAAGATAGACCTATACAGAGTCTTTGGGCTCGACTTTGCTACGGTACCTATTTCTCAATTAGTGGAGAAGGTCTCGTTGTGGAACAGAAGTATAGATTCGCTGGGGACATGGAGTGACTTCTGCCGTCTCGCCGACCGCGCCAATAGCAAAGGTCTCGACATTTTTATTGAGATGGTCGAGCTTGGCGACATTGATTCAAACCTAGTGTCTGAGGCATATCTGTTTGCTATTTACGATTCGCTGGCGAGACAGGTCATTCAGAATAATCCCACCCTTGCTGAGTTTTCACGATCTTCCCATGAGCAGAAGATTAAGCAGTTTAGGAACCTTGAGGAAAAATATAGGAAAGCTACTCAATGCAGAATAGCCGCTCTTGCTGCCCAAAGGACGCCGCCAATTGGTGTTTCGCGAGGGCCTGTTAAGACATGGACTAATCTAGCTCTTCTGAAGCGGGAGATGGAAAAACAGAGGGCTCACATTTCCATTCGCGAATTAGTCATTCGCGCTGGAAACGCCCTTCAGGCGATAAAACCTTGCTTCATGATGAGCCCGATATCAGTTGCTCAGTATTTACCACTGGGCAATATTGTGTTCGATCTTATGGTGATAGATGAAGCCTCACAGGTTCCTACCGCTGATGCGTTAGGTGCAATCTTGAGGAGTAAGCAAGTTGTTGTTGTCGGTGATCCGAACCAGCTTCCGCCAACACCATTCTTTCAGAAGACCGCACTCGTAATCAATGATGAACTTGATGAATCTGAGGAGATGGCGATTGAGGACTCAGAAGCAATTCTAGACGCGTGCCTTGCGGCAAACATGCCTTCCAGAAGATTGAAATGGCATTACCGCAGTGAACATGAAAGCTTAATCGCGTTTTCCAACACTCAATTCTATGAAGGCGAACTTGTGCTGTTCCCGTCCCCTGACAACACAAAAAAGCTTATCGGGGTGAAGAGCGTTTACATTGGCAATTCGTGCTATGAATCGTCTCGGAATAAGAAAGAAGCTGATATAGTAGCTCGTGCCATTGCAGATCACGCCAAGTCATATCCCGAGTTAAGCCTCGGCGTGGGCGCCTTTAATATCGAACAAAAAGATTTGATTGAAGACTATCTTGAGAAAATGCGACGTGATGATCACGCACTCGATGAGGCGCTGCTGAAGCTAGCTGGAGCACATGGGGGGGATGAGCCATTAATAATTAAGAATCTTGAAAACCTTCAGGGCGATGAGCGCGATGTAATGATGATATCATGCACATATGGTCCTGATCGAGTTACGGGCCGGGTATTTCAAAGGTTTGGGCCTTTGACTCAAACAAACGGTTGGCGACGATTGAACGTCATGATTACTAGGGCACGAAAACGGATGGAGGTTTACACCTCAATGAGGCCAGACGAGATACTGGCCGAGGCCGGTACTTCGAGGGGTGTGGTTTCGTTGAAGCAGTTTCTTCATTATGCGGAGACAGGAATCTTGCCAGACTATGGACACGTTACTGGAAGACCGCCAGACTCAGAGTTTGAAATATCTGTCGCTAAATTACTTCGACAGTTTGGCTGGAACGTTGAGCATCAAGTTGGTGTTGCAGGTTTCTTCATTGACCTTGCCGTCATGAACCCCAATCGAAAGGGCGAGTATCTACTGGGAATTGAGTGTGATGGTGCTAACTACCATAGTGGTCGATCCGCTCGTGATCGGGACAGACTGCGTGAGGATATTCTTCGGCTGCGTGGATGGGACCTTTACAGAATATGGTCTACTGATTGGTTCAAAAATCGAAACAGCGAAATTGAACGACTGACTGCGTATGTGAATCAGTGTTTTGAGAGGGTTAAACTGAGGCCCGTCACTGAATCTGAGTTGTTCATTGATATAGTCAAGCCGGCCGATGTTGGCGAGAGTGTTGAGGTGCTGGGCGATGAAGCTCTCAGTCAAAGGTTAATTACATTCGGCTCTGAGTATATTGGCGAAAGCGCATTCAAAGAACCAAATGGATTATTGCGCCCAGCTTTACTTCAGGTGCTTGTTCACAAGCGGCCAATTGATAAGGAAGCGTTCAGAAATATGATACCATACGAAATTAGAACGCATATTGATCTCGAGCAGGGTCAATATCTGGACGATATTCTTGAAATTATTGAAACGGCATCTGAATAAGCCTTTGTTCGATAGCTGGTTATCTCATAATGGCGTAATTGTATAGGGTTCCCCTTCAAATAGGACCACTGGCAAAGCGGCTAGAAAGGCTGTAGTGGCATGGAGAGCAACGGCTTTGGACCAGTGGATGGGATGATGCGGTGGACCGCTAGACGAAATCCAATATAGCTGTCAACCCCACGGGACAAATATTAAAACATAAATAACAAGTGGTTAGAAACTTGATATCCAAGAATTCGGCATGCATGTGTTATAGTAAGGAAAAAGGGGACGTTTTGAGCTGACCCGGGTTTAACGGACATATTAATTAGGCTACAGCCTCCATCTCCATTGCATCTGGGGTAACGTAATCTAGCGATTGATGCAATCTCTGCCTGTTGTAATAAATCTCTATATACTTAAAAATCTCTGTTCTCGCATGATACCGCGATTCAAACAGTCGGCCGCACATCAACTCATTCTTCAACGTGCTGAAAAAGCTCTCAGCAACCGCGTTATCGTAGCAATCCCCGTGTCGGCTCATGCTTGGTTCCAAACCTGAAGCAACCAATTTGTTTCGATAATCATCCGATCCATAGGTGCTGCCACGATCCGTATGATGCAATACATGTGATTGCGGTCGGCGTCTCTCCAAAGCCATATCCAACGCATCAAGAACCAGCTCTTTGTTGTTTCTCTCAGACATGGACCATCCAATCACCTTGCGTGAATACAAATCCAGAAGCACCGCCAAATATAGCCACCCAGCCCGCGTTCCGATAAACGTCACATCGCCAACCCACACCTTATTCGGTCGGGAAACCGCAAAACAACGATTCAATCGATTAGGCGCTATCCACTCTGTATTCTTCGACATCGTCGTCACTTTGAATCGCTTACGCCGCTGA
>Ga0265292_1001156_pt1 | contig 25292 bp, 16 predicted proteins | sample Munlanlewell296A_FD_189080 | JGI IMG/M metagenome (GOLD analysis project Ga0265292, IMG submission 189080) | Leachate microbial communities from a municipal landfill in Southern Ontario, Canada - Leachate well 296A | ecosystem: Engineered > Solid waste > Landfill > Unclassified | place: Canada... | reverse complement strand
ATACCGATAACCGAAAGCTGTCTTCTGGAAATATTGATGGTGGAATGGGTCTTTTCTTTTGTACCAGTCATGACCTGCTGAAGAATGTATGCCCTAAAGAAGACTTTTGCGACTTTCTGGCAGATACAATTGCTTTAAAGCATCTGAAATTTTCCGGTGTTCCCTATGAAGGGCTCTATACCGATCCTGATTCCTCATTGGTTAATCCCCTTTTTTCTATTGAACGATGAAAAAATCAGCTTTAACCATAGGTCTGCTGTTACTGATCAGTACACTGCAGATATTCCCGCAAACCGGAACCATAAAGGGATTTGTATATGATTCATCCACCGGTCAGCCTCTGCCGATCGCCTCAGTAACAATTACCGATACCAAAAGTGGCGCTGCAACTGATTCCGATGGATTTTTCCTTCTTCTTCGTGTCCCTCTAGGGAGCCAAACGATAAAGGTTTCCTACCTGGGGTACGAGGATTACTTCAAAACACTTACAATCCAGGCTGACGATATGGAACAGATGGTTGTTCATCTTAAGCCATCGGTTTATGAACTGGAGGCGGCCACCATCAGCGCTGAACGCCTTCGGACGGAACACCTCAATCCGGTATCCTCTCATCATCTGACTCAGGTCACTTTGAACAAAATCCCGGGTTTAACCGGGCAGTCGGACCTTGCTGAATATCTCCAGGTAATACCGGGAATCATTTTTACCGGTGACAGGGGCGGGCAATTCTATGTACGGGGTGGTGCCCCGGTGCAAAATCTGGTGAAAATCGATGGAATGACGTTGATCAGTCCATTCCATTCTGTCGGATTTGCCTCGGTTTTTGATACGGAAACAATTGGTTCTGTTGACGTTTTTACGGCAGGATTTGGTTCACGGTACGGTGGCAGGATCTCCTCCGTAATTGACGTAAAATCCCGTATGGGAAACCGCCGCGAATTCAAAGCTAAAGCTTCTGCCTCCACTTTTGGTTACGGATTGCTGGTAGAAGGCCCCCTTAAAAAGATGACAGAAGAAGATCCATCGTCGGTATCTATAATGCTTTCGAACAAGGGATCTTATATCAGCCATTCTGCCGGATTGCTTTATCCCTATCTCGATAGTACCGGACTACCCTTTAAATACAACGATTTTTTCGGTAAGGTCAGTTTAGTTGGCCGGCGCGGAGACCAGCTCGATCTGATGGGTATTCATTTTACGGATGCCGCTGATTATAGCGGATTGCTCCGGACAACCTGGCAAACCAACGGCGGAGGCATCCGGTTTCTCGCAACTCCATCCGGCAGCCGCCTCCTGTTCGAACCTACCCTCAACTTTTCCGACTACCGGGGCCAATTCCTTGAATCGGGGAGGCGCCCCAGGAAAACCCGCTACAACTCCCTCGAGGCTTTGATGAAGATCTATTATAACGGCCCGTTCCTTAAACTGGAATGGGGGACAGAAATGAACGTCATACATACCCTTCATACCTTTGCCGGACCCGGAAACCTGCTGCAGGAGAATGAGTATTTCACCACTGAAATACTCACTTATGTGGAAAGCCGTTTCGAAACGGACCGGTTCCTGATTGAACCGGGATTGCGGCTTCATTATTATGCCGATCAGTCTTTCTTCTCTCCTGAACCCCGGCTAAAAATGCGATACCGGATAAATGACCTGTTGAATCTGAATATTGCTACCGGACTCTATTCGCAAAATCTGGTGTCTACCACCTCTTCCGAGGATGTTATGAATCTTTTCCAGGGCTATTACATCGGACCCGCCTTTGTTCAGGACACATACCGGGGTAAGTACATCGACGATAAAATTCAGCTTGCCTGGCATGCTGTCTGTGGATTAAGCTACTTCGGGCCCAAAAACCTGAAATTATCAGTTGAGGGCTATGTCAAGGATTACTATCGGATGATCAACTATAACCGGAATAAAATGTTTGATCTGCTGTTGAATGCCGATAATGAGCATCCCGAATATCTGATCAAGTATTTTATTATTGAAAAAGGCTGGGCATATGGTGTTGATTTCCTGGCCGACTGGAACACTGCATCCTGGAATTTGTATCTGGCGTATTCACTTGGTTATGTAAATCGTGAAGATGAATTCATGCATTATGTGCCCCATTATGATCGCCGCCACAATCTTAATCTTGTGGGAGGATACAAATTGGGAAGCCGGAAAGACTGGCAGGTTAAAGCCCGGTGGAACCTGGGTTCGGGTTTCCCTTTCACTCAATCTTATGGGATTTATGAAAACCTGGTTACCGGATACGGCAGATTCTCACTCGATCCGGCTACTTCAGGGGAGTTGAGCATCTGGTATGCTCCGATTAATGGTGGCCGCCTGCCCTGGTATCATCGGCTTGATATCTCATTGCAGAAAACCTGGCAATTTCGTAACGACCAGAACCTCGAGGTTACCTTCAGCATCATGAATGTTTACAACCGCCAGAACGTGTTTTATGTCGACCGCATCACCATGAAAAGGGTCAACCAATTGCCAATATTGCCGACACTAGGCGTTAACTGGCGGTTTTAACCCTCACGCCCTTTACGTTCTTTACATCCTTAACGCCCTTAACGTCCTTAACGTTCTTAACGTCCTCACGTCGGTTCCTGTATCAGCTCCTCGAGCCTCTCCACCATGCTCCTGCTGCCCACGTAAAACGGACTGCGCTGATGGAGCGAATCGGGTTTCAGGTCGAGAATTCGGTTGTAGCCATCAGAGGCTTTGCCGCCGGCCTGTTCAGCAATATAAGCGATCGGGTTGCATTCATAGGCCAGCCTGAGCTTGCCTTTGGGTGAACTTGCCGTTGAGGGATAAATGAATATCCCTCCTTTTAGCAGATTCCTGTGAAAATCAGCCACTAAGGAGCCGATATATCTGGATGTATAGGGTCTTTGGGTTTCGGGATCCATCTCCTGGCAGTACTTAATGTATTTCTTAACCCCATCGGGGAAATTGATGTAATGGCCTTCGTTAACCGAATAGATGGATCCGAATTCAGGAGTCCGGATATCCGGGTGCGACAAACAGAACTCACCGATCGAAGGATCCAGGGTAAATCCGTTGACCCCTTTGCCGGTGGTGTATACGAGCATAGTTGAAGAGCCATAAATGATATAGCCGGCAGCTACCATGCGCGTACCTTCCTGCAGAAAGTCATCTGGCCGCGCGTAGTGGCCCCGCGGGGAAATCCTGCGATAAACAGAAAAAATGGTTCCAACCGATACATTTACATCAATATTTGACGATCCATCGAGAGGGTCCATCAGGAAAATATACTTGCCATCCCGGGATAAATCGTCCTCGAAGGTTATGATCTCCTGATTCTCCTCCGTCACGATACCGCACACCTCGCCACTGGCTTGCAAAGCCGAGATAAATGTTTCATCAGCAAATACATCAAGCTTCTTCTGATCCTCGCCCTGGACATTGGTATTCCCGGATGTTCCGAGAATATCAACCAGCCCGGCTTTATTTATCTTCTTGTTCACGATTTTTGCCGCGATTCCAAAATGGTTGAGCAGGCGCGACAGTTCGCCCTTGGCATAAGGGAAATCAATCTGCCTCTGAATGATGAATTCATTGAGGGTAGTGATAGAATACCTTTTCATGGACAGTTTTTTATAAAGTTGTCGACTTTTTTCCTTAAAGTTGTCAACTTTACCAACTTTTTAGAAAGTTGACAACTATGATTGTACACAAATTTGGCGGGGGAATCCTGAAGACCCCTGAAGCAGTCAGGCAGATGCTGAACATTCTGCAAACAGGTCCGTTACCGGCCGTGGTAGTTGTATCCGCCCTGAATAAGATGACGAATGCCTTTGAAGGTGTGGCCAGGGCGTGGTTTTATCATGAGAACACCGAACCCGGCATGCAATTGATCCGCGGTTATCATTTTGATATGGCTTGCCGTCTGTTCTCCGACCCGGATGGATCCTGGTCGCGCTATATGAAACCGATATTTTCCGAGATCCAGGGGATACTCCTTGAAAAACCCGATAACTCCTTCGACAAGGCTTACGATCAGCTAGTCTGTTACGGTGAGTTGCTGTCGACAGCTTTGTTGCGTACATTTTTTGAGGAAAACGGATTGGAACATCGCTATCTGGATGCCCGACAGGTGATTAAAACCGATGAAATTTACCGTGATGCCGGAATCAAATGGGATGAAACGCGGGATTTGATCCGCCGGGAGAGGGACCTTGCCGAAGAGGATTCTTTTGATGCACATGATGGATATCTGATCCTGACTCAAGGATTTATCGGGAGCACTGCAGAGGGTGAATCGGTAACTCTTGGCAGGGAGGGCTCAGATTTTACTGCAGCGATTTTTGCTTACTGCCTGGATGCCCGGGAGGCCTGGATATGGAAAGATGTCCCGGGTATATTGAATGCAGATCCTGCTGAATTTGCCGATACCGTGAAACTGGATGAGATGAATTATCTCGAGGCGATTGAGTTGGCTTATTTCGGTGCCAAGGTTATCCACCCCAAAACAATCAAACCTCTTCAGAATAAGGCGATTCCTTTATGGGTGAGGGATTTCTGGCATCCTGAAGGAACCGGTACCCGTATTTATGATCTGAAAACCATTCCTCCCACCGGTCCGGTGTTCATCAGTAAAAAGAACCAGCTCTTGATTTCATTCCAACCCAGGGATTTTTCGTTTATCGTAGAGGATATGATATCGGAGATCTTCGCGCAATTATCGAAATACAGGATAAAGGTAAACCTGATGCAGCACGGGGCAATCAGCTTTTCCATCTGTGTAACCGCTGATATGGATCGCGTAAACAGTTTGATACAGGCCATGCTGCCGCGATTCAGGGTTTTGTATAATAGTGACCTTGAGTTGGTGACCATCAGGAGATATACTGATCAAGCCATACAGAGGATGACAGCTGGCCGCCGGATCCTGATTCAGCAACTCAGCCGGAAGACTGCCCGTTTTGTTTTAGCTTAGCGATCGAATTCCAGTGCGATTCCGTTAACGGATTCATCAAAAATACCATTGTCGTAGACCAGGTTTCCGTTGACAAAGGTGTGGGTAACTCTGGATCTGAGATTAGTATCCTGCAATGGCGACCAACCGCATTTATATAATATATTATAGGGGTTCACCGTCCATGAATCATCCGGATCGACCAGTACAAGGTCGGCATAGTAGCCTTCACGGATATATCCGCGATTGCGAAGTCGGAACAGTGCAGCCGGGGTGTGGCACATTTTTTCCACGATTTTTTCAACCGGGATCAGGTTTTTATGATGGAATTCAAGCATCACAGGCAAGGAATGCTGAACCATAGGAGCGCCGGATGGTGATTTTGTATAGATATTATCCTTTTCTGCCAGCGTATGCGGGGCATGGTCAGTCGCAATTACGTCGATGCGGTCGTCGATGATTGCCTGAACCAGTGCATCCTTATCTTCTTCTGATTTGATAGCCGGATTCCATTTTATCAGAGTTCCTTTATCTGCATAATCCTGATCATCGAACCACAGGTGATGGACACAAACTTCGGAAGTGATCAGTTTGTCCTTTACGGGTCCCGGTTTTTCGAGCAATGACAACTCTTTAGCGGTTGAGAGGTGAATCAGGTGCAGATGGGTGCGATGGCGGCGGGCAAGTTCCACAGCGAAGGAGCTGGATTTATAGCAGGCTTCCGTTGATCTGATTAACGGATGGTAATCCATTGGGATATCATCCCCGAATTGTTTTCGGTAAACTTCAAGATTCTGCCTGATAATACCTTCATCTTCAGCATGTACAGCGATCGGCAGTTTCCGGATCCGAAAAATTCCGTCGAGGGCCATAGGATCATCAACAAGCATATTTCCGGTTGATGCCCCCAAAAATACTTTGATACCGCAGGTAAGTTGTGTATCAACCGTCTGTAATTCAGCCAGGTTATCATTGGTTGCACCAATATAGAAGGCGAAATTGGCCAGGCTTTTACCCGAAGCCAGTTCGATTTTTTCATTCAGGAGTTTCCGGGTGGTGGTTTGGGGAATGGTATTCGGCATATCCATGAAAGAAGTGACCCCGCCAGCTATTGCTGCTTTTGATTCGGTATAGATATCTCCTTTATGGGTAAGGCCCGGATCGCGGAAATGAACCTGGTCGTCTATAACGCCAGGAATCAGCCACTTACCATTTGCATCGATAATTTGGGTATCTTTTGTGGTTGCCGGGACAGAAGATGCCGGATAAATTTTTGTTATGAACTGGTCATGGATGGCCACATGGCCCCAGGTCCGGATGCCTTCGTTAATGATAAGGGCATTGGTTATCAGGTAATTGCTCATGCTAGATGCTGATGTGTTTATTGTATCTGGCACGCAGGCTGCTGATTTTCATACGGATTACTCCCAGCAGGGCTTCGCTCATAATTCCGCCGCTCATTTTAGAGGATCCCAATTCGCGGTTAATAAAGATTATCGGCACCTCAATGATTTTAAATCCGAGTTTCCATGCTTTGAATTTCATTTCTATCTGGAAACCATAGCCTTTCATCCTGATTCGGTTAAGGTTGAGGGTTTCGAGGAGTTTGTGCGACATGCACACGAAACCAGTAGTTGAATCGCGGATATCCATACGGGTGACCATCCTGACGTAATGGGACGCGTAATATGACAAAAGGAGACGACCAATGGGCCAGTTAACGATTGCGACTCCTTTTTTATAGCGGCTGCCAATGGCCATATCAGCCTGGCTGTTTTTGCAAGCCTCATATATTGGGATCAGGTCGTTGGGATTATGCGAGAAATCCGCATCCATCTCGAACACGTATTGATATTGATGTTGAAGCGCCCACCTGAATCCGGTGATATAGGCTGTTCCCAATCCTTGTTTCCCCGGTCGTTCGATGAGGAACAATTTTTCAGGATGCTCCTTCATCAAAGATTTTATGATCACAGCGGTTTGGTCAGGTGAATTGTCGTCGATAACGAGAACATGGAACTCTTTTGGAAGGCTATATATAATAGTAAGCAGGTTTCGGATATTCTCAGCTTCCTGGTAAGTTGGTATGATGATCAGGGTATCGGGCACGGGGTTAAAGAATTTCTGGTTACTATTTTCAGGATCTCAGCGGTACGAAGATAGTGGATTTTGGTATAATAGTTGTCTGGCAAGGGCAATTGATGTGACGGAACAAAAAATATAGACCTGACAATAAGGTTTTTACCGAAAAATGCAAAAATACTTCGATGAACTGTTTGTGGAATTGGAGTATAGGCGTATATTTGCATTCCATTTTTGATGGATGTGTTCTTAAAACGGTGGGTAGATGTTGGGAAAAAAATATAGGAAGTTTGGATGTTGAATATTTTCCTCTATCTTTGCACCGCTTTTAGAAAAAGATAGTTCTTTGAAAAGATTGAAGAGTAACAAAGGTCAGGTAAAGAAGAAGTCAATTCTTTTTTTATTGATAATGATGAATCTTGAGCAATGATTTTACAATTACAACGAAGAGTTTGATCCTGGCTCAGGATGAACGCTAGCGGTAGGCTTAACACATGCAAGTCGAGGGGCAGCACAGGTAGCAATACCAGGTGGCGACCGGCGCACGGGTGAGTAACGCGTATGCAACCTACCTATAACTGGAGAATAGCCCTCGGAAACGGGGATTAATGTTCCATAATGTTCAGAAGCCGCATGGTTTTTGGACTAAAGTTCAGGCGGTTATAGATGGGCATGCGTGACATTAGCTAGTTGGTGAGGTAACTGCTCACCAAGGCTACGATGTCTAGGGGGTCTTAAAGGATGATCCCCCACACTGGTACTGAGACACGGACCAGACTCCTACGGGAGGCAGCAGTGAGGAATATTGGTCAATGGGCGCAAGCCTGAACCAGCCAAGCCGCGTGCAGGATGAAGGCCCTATGGGTTGTAAACTGCTTTTATACGGGAAGAACCCCCCCGACGTGTCGGGGACTGACGGTACCGTACGAATAAGCATCGGCTAACTCCGTGCCAGCAGCCGCGGTAATACGGAGGATGCAAGCGTTATCCGGATTTATTAGGTATAAAGGGTGCGTAGGCGGACCTGTTAGTCAGTGGTGAAATACTACGGCTTAACCGTAGAACTGCCATTGATACTGCAGGTCTTGAGTACAGTTGAGGTAGGCGGAATGTGTGGTGTAGCGGTGAAATGCTTAGATATCACACAGAACACCGATTGCGAAGGCAGCTTACTAAGTTGTAACTGACGCTGATGCACGAAAGCATGGGGAGCAAACAGGATTAGATACCCTGGTAGTCCATGCCGTAAACGATGATCACTCGCTGTATGTCCATTAGGATATGTGGCTGAGCTAACGCATTAAGTGATCCACCTGGGGAGTACGGCGGCAACGCTGAAACTCAAAGGAATTGACGGGGGCCCGCACAAGCGGAGGAACATGTGGTTTAATTCGATGATACGCGAGGAACCTTACCTGGGTTTAAATGCAGGACGCAAGTCACGTGAAAGCGAGACCCTCCTTCGGGACGGACTGCAAGGTGCTGCATGGTTGTCGTCAGCTCGTGCCGTGAGGTGTCGGGTTAAGTCCCATAACGAGCGCAACCCTCATCGTTAGTTACCAGCGGGTAATGCCGGGGACTCTAACGAGACTGCCACCGTAAGGTGAGAGGAAGGTGGGGATGACGTCAAATCAGCACGGCCCTTATATCCAGGGCTACACACGTGTTACAATGGCCAGTACAAAGGGCAGCTACCTGGTGACAGGATGCTAATCTCGAAAACTGGTCTCAGTTCGGATCGAAGTCTGCAACTCGACTTCGTGAAGTTGGATTCGCTAGTAATCGCGCATCAGCAATGGCGCGGTGAATACGTTCCCGGGCCTTGTACACACCGCCCGTCAAGCCATGGAAGCCGGGGGTACCTAAAGTCTGTAACCGAAAGGAGCGGCCTAGGGTAAAACTGGTGACTGGGGCTAAGTCGTAACAAGGTAGCCGTACCGGAAGGTGCGGCTGGAACACCTCCTTTCTAGAGAAAGATTCATCAACCCTTTTTGGGTATATCTTTACCGACCTTTACTCTTCATTTTTTATATAACCCAGAGCATAAGAGCTACGAGCTCTTTTTATCAGTCCTGTAGCTCAGTTGGTTAGAGCACTACACTGATAATGTAGGGGTCCGCAGTTCAAATCTGCGCGGGACTACAGAATTATTGGGGGGGATTAGCTCAGCTGGCTAGAGCACCTGCCTTGCACGCAGGGGGTCAACGGTTCGAATCCGTTATTCTCCACGAGATGAGTGTGGGTTTGAGAGTGAGTGTGTGTGTGGATATAAAAGTTCTGGGTAAATGGTTACTATGGTATTGGATCTGGTTCGAATCCGGATGTAACCACGATTTCGGGAAACCGGAATAAGTTCTTTGACATATTGTAAGAAAATTCTAATTTAAAGGTAATAACTGAGATTACTCAGTGCCAAGAAAGTAAGTAAGAGCGTATGGTGGATGCCTTGGCTCTCAGAGGCGAAGAAGGACGTGATAAGCTGCGATAAGTCACGGGAAGTTGCAAATAAGCTGTGATCCGTGAATGTCCGAATGGGGCAACCCAATACCGTGCGAACGGTATTATCCCGACTCGTCGGGAAGCTAACCCGGGGAACTGAAACATCTAAGTACCCGGAGGAAAAGAAAACAATAGTGATTCCCCAAGTAGAGGCGATCGAACGGGGAAGAGCCTAAACCGCAACAGTTTCGGCTGTGGCGGGGTTGTAGGACTGCTATCCGGAATCAATCTTCAAGTGGAACCTTCTGGAAAGTTGGACCATAGAGGGTGATAGTCCTGTACACGTACAAAGACTGATTCCTTGCAGTATCCTAAGTAGGGCGGGGCACGTGAAACCCTGTCTGAATCTGCCAGGACCATCTGGTAAGGCTAAATACTCCTGAGAGACCGATAGTGAACTAGTACCGTGAGGGAAAGGTGAAAAGAACCTCGAACAGAGGAGTGAAATAGTACCTGAAATCATGCGCTTACAAACGGTCGGAGTTCCGCTTAGGCGGAATGACGGCGTGCCTTTTGCATAATGAGCCTACGAGTTACCGTTACTAGCAAGGTTAAGTATTTAAGATACGGAGCCGAAGCGAAAGCAAGTCTTAATAGGGCGTCTAGTTAGTAGCGGTAGACGCGAAACTTTTGTGATCTACCCATGGTCAGGTTGAAGTCCCGGTAACACGGGATGGAGGACCGAACTAATAAACGTTGAAAAGTTTTTGGATGAACTGTGGGTAGGGGTGAAAGGCCAATCAAACTGAGAAATAGCTCGTACTCCCCGAAATGCATTTAGGTGCAGCCTCGTGGTTTAGTCTGATAGAGGTAGAGCTACTGATAGGGCTAGAGGGCTTCACCGCCTATCAAACCCTGACAAACTCCGAATGCTATCAGATATACACGGGAGTGAGGCGTTGGGTGCTAAGGTCCAGCGCCGAGAGGGAAAGAACCCAGACCATCAGCTAAGGTCCCCAAATGTATGCTAAGTTGTGGACTGAACGAGGTGCGGTTGCATTGACAGCTAGGATGTTGGCTTGGAAGCAGCCATTCATTTAAAGAGTGCGTAACAGCTCACTAGTCGAGCGACTGTGCATGGATAATAATCGGGCATCAAGCATGCTACCGAAGCTATGGATCCCAATTTATTGGGGTGGTAGGGGAGCATTCCAGTCTGCGTCGAAGGTGGATCGTAAGGTCTGCTGGAGCGTCTGGAAAAGCAAATGTAGGCATAAGTAACGATAAGGCAGGTGGGAAACCTGCCCGCCAATAGACTAAGGTTTCCTGATCAACGCTAATCGGATCAGGGTTAGTCGGGTCCTAAGGCGAACCCGAGAGGGGTAGTCGATGGATAACGGGTTAATATTCCCGTACTTACATATACTGCGATGGGATGACGAAGTCGCGTAAGGTCCGCGTACTGACGGAATAGTACGTTAAAGGGCGTAGGCTATGAGACTGGTAGGCAAATCCGCCGGTTGAGCTGAAACCCGACAGTACCGTGAGCCTTCGGGCAAGCGGATAGTGACTCCAAGCATACTTCCAAGAAAACTCTCTAAGCTTCAGGTATATGTAACCCGTACCGCAAACCGACACAGGTAGTCAAGTAGAGTATACTAAGGCGCTCGAGTGATCCGTGGCTAAGGAACTAGGCAAATTAGACCTGTAACTTCGGGAGAAAGGTCGCCTCCAAGCAATTGGAGGCCGCAGTGAAATGGTCCAGGCGACTGTTTAGCAAAAACACAGGGCTATGCGAAATCGAAAGATGAGGTATATGGCCTGACACCTGCCCGGTGCTGGAAGGTTAAAAGGGGATGTCATGGCGCAAGCCGGCAGCATTGAATTGAAGCCCCAGTAAACGGCGGCCGTAACTATAACGGTCCTAAGGTAGCGAAATTCCTTGTCGGGTAAGTTCCGACCTGCACGAATGGTGTAACGATCTGGACGCTGTCTCAGCCACGAGCTCGGTGAAATTGTAGTTCCGGTGAAGATGCCGGGTACCCGCAACGGGACGGAAAGACCCCGTGAACCTTTACTGCAACTTAACATTGATTTTGGGTAAATGATGTGTAGGATAGGTGGGAGATTATGAAGCGGCGTCGCTAGGTGTCGTGGAATCAACCTTGAAATACCACCCTTTATTTATCTGGAATCTAATCCCTAACAGGAGACAATGTTTGGTGGGTAGTTTGACTGGGGTGGTCGCCTCCAAAAGAGTAACGGAGGCTCCCAAAGGTGCCCTCAGCATGATTGGTAACCATGCGTAGAGTGTAATGACATAAGGGCGCTTGACTGTGAGACTGACAAGTCGATCAGGTAGGAAACTAGGGCATAGTGATCCGGTGGTTCCGTATGGAAGGGCCATCGCTCAAAGGATAAAAGGTACTCCGGGGATAACAGGCTGATCGCTCCCAAGAGCTCATATCGACGGAGCGGTTTGGCACCTCGATGTCGGCTCGTCACATCCTGGGGCTGGAGAAGGTCCCAAGGGTTGGGCTGTTCGCCCATTAAAGTGGCACGTGAGCTGGGTTCAGAACGTCGTGAGACAGTTCGGTCCCTATCTGTTGTGGGCGTTGGAGATTTGAGAGGACCTGACACCAGTACGAGAGGACCGTGTTGGACATACCTCTAGTGTACCTGTTGTGGCGCCAGCTGCATCGCAGGGTAGCTACGTATGGAAGAGATAAGTGCTGAAAGCATCTAAGCACGAAGCTTCCCTCAAGATGAGATCTCCTTTAAGGGTCGTCAAAGACTATGACGTTGATAGGCTGTAGGTGTAAAGGCAGTAATGTCAAAGCTGAGCAGTACTAATTACCCGTAACTTTATGGCAGAAGCTGATTCTCTCTTTATTACCTTTAGAATTTTCTTATAGTATGTCAATCGTATTATCCCTTTTATCAGGGCATGAACTTTAGGTGGCTTAAGCGGCGGGGTTCCACCTCTTCCCATTCCGAACAGAGAAGTTAAGCCCGCCAGCGCCGATGGTACTGCATTCGTGTGGGAGAGTAGGACGCTGCCGACTTTTTTAAAAGCCCCGATTCACCAGAGTCGGGGCTTTTTGTATCTTTACCCGTCATGAAAAACCTGGCTCTATTTTTTTTCCTCCTGGCTTTATCAATTCCCGGATTCAGCCAGAAAACCAAAACCGAAGTGTCACGGTTTCAATATCAGACAAATACCCAAACTACAACCCCCCAACCCGTCGATACCGCACTTACCCGGAGCCAAAACCATCACCCCCTCTACTCTTCGTTTAACTCATGGTCCGACCTGGGAAATACCGGCCTTCCGGCTCTCATCAATCAATACCGGCCAATTCGAGAAGCTCTTAATCCTTTAATGTTTGAAGGATCCGATGGTTATGGTATCAATAATACCGGCCTTGTGTTCTATTCCGCAAACAGCCCGTTCTCTTTAATAAATTACAACAGCGGCGGAACCGCGGATAAAAACGGCCAGACTATACGAGCTTTGTTCGCACGAAACCTTAAGAAGAAAGGCAATATTACCGTATTGGGGGATTACTATAACTCAGACGGTCATTTCAATAAGCAGAAATGTAATTCGTCAGTTATGCAGGTGAATTATCTCCTGAATCGGAAAAACTATAATCTGGTTACCGGATTCTCCCGCAATTCCTTCAGCTTTAATGAAAACGGTGGACTTAAATCCGATGAGCAGCTTATCGGCGCCTATCTGCCAAATCTGATTCCTGTTAATCTCTCAGGAGCTGCTACAAAAATGAGCGTTCTTACCTGGCAGGGTGTTCAAACAGGATCAATACGCCTCCCGGGGAAGCATTCCCTCACTCCTGATCAACCTGATTCAACAGTCCGGGACAGCTTGCCCGACAAATCCCTGAACAAACGGACCCTCCGTGTTGTTCATGCTTTCAGAATTTCCAATATATCAAGGAGATACTCTGATTCAAGTTCTGATTCGGGTTTTTATCAGAATACCTATTCAGAAGATAAGGTTACTAAAGATTCCATGAGGTTTTTATCCTGGACAAACGATATCAGCCTATTATCCGATACACTGCATATCGGAAAACATCCTGTTTTGATAAAAGGTGGAATCAATCCCGATTTTTACCGATACCAGCATGACACTATCGTTTCTTATGGCTATTCTCTGGGCCTGAATGGAAAAATCACAAAGAGGGATCGGTTTAGTAATATGGAATTGGCCGGGACATGGATTGCAGCAGGATATCCTGCAGGCGATTACAGTCTGGCAGCAACCTACAGCCTGATTCCCGGAAAGCAGGAAAACGGATCGGAAATTACATTTGAACTCTTTGCCAGAGGTTGCTCGCCGGATCCTGTTATACGGGACTATCAATCAAACCATTTTCGCTGGAGCAACGATTTCTCGCGCCAGCATGAATCAGGGCTGAGCGTAAAATGGAACATCCCTGAAATTCGGTCTGCCCTTACGGCAAGCATTATCAGTAACAAGGGCTGGATCTATTTTGATACGGTCGGAGTTCCGGCTCAGCTTAAGAACCGCATGACGGTATTATCCTTTAAGGGATCAAAAGAGTTTACGGCCGGAGCCTTCAGATCGTCAATATCTGCATTGATACAATATAGCACTTCGGAAAAAATCCGTCTTCCGCTGTTCGTCGGATCGACATCAACCTTTATGCATCATGATATCCGGTTCCCGTCAACCGGTGGTGAAATTCAGGTTGAATACGGCATTGATCTCAGCTATTCCACAGGTTTCTATGGTTATGCCTATATGCCGGCGACTGGAATATTCTTTGCCGAGAACGAAAAGGTTTTGGGTAATTATCCTAACCTGAATGTGTTTGCTCAAATGAAGGTTAAAAGGACGAGGATTTTTATTGAATGGGTCCAGACTTTTGCCGGTCTGCTTCCCGAAGAATCCTTTGCTGTTCTTCACTATCCTTCGATGAGGCCGCATCTTAAATATGGAATCTACTGGCATTTCTATGATTAATCATCAGATGCTTCAGCTTCAGGAATGCCTGAAAAAGGAACTCCCGGGCCCACCAGCCCAGGAACTAATGGCTCCTTCAATACGGCCGCCGGGGTTGGCTTCGTTCGATGGAACAAATCCTCGATCCAGCGGTGTTATGATCTTGCTATTCCCTTCAGAGAAAGGCATCAGCACGGTATTTATTCTGAGAACCCCGGGAGGGCTGCATGGGGGACAAGTTTCGCTGCCCGGCGGTAAGCAGGAGAATTCAGATAAGAATCTTTCAGAAACAGCCAGGCGGGAGACTTTTGAAGAGATTGGAGTTGATCCTGAGTTGATTGAGGAAATCGGTAAATTGACTCCTTTGTACGTGCCACACAGTAATTTTATCATCCAGCCGGTCATCGGATATGTTGGGTTTCATCCCGTTTTTGTTTTAGATAAGAAGGAAGTTGCCGGAGTGATTATAACCCCGTTAAAGCAACTTTTTGATCCGGATAACCGCAAAACCATGATACTGCATCGCTCAGGTGCAGAAATTGTAGCTCCCTATTATGAGGCTTCCGGGCAGCGGGTCTGGGGGGCAACAGCAATGATCATGAGTGAATTTGAACGAATATTTACTTCCTGTATTTCCGGATGAATTCCTCAACCTCGGGAACGCCGCCCTGGTAAACCAGATAGCCATTGTAAGGTTCGCGACCGGTAATCTCTTCATTAATCGGTTTTAACATGATCTCTTTGACTTTTTCAAGATCTGATGTTTGTCCCAGAGCCCAGCCGAGTTTGATATAGGCAGCTTCGGGCAGCATGTTCTCCAATGGTATAACTCCCATTGCCATGAGATCGCGGCCGGTATCATAAACATACATGTTGACATAACCCCAGAGGGTTTGAACGGTCATATATATCGCAACTCCGCGGTCGCGGGCTCTTTCAATTGCCGGATATAATTCTTTATTAACATGGCCAAGTCCTGTGCCGATAATAATGATCCCTTTATACCCCAGATCTACCAATGAGTCAATCGTATCCGGGTGCATGTGCGGATAAAAATAGATCATCGAAACCCGGTCTTCGAAGAAAGGGTAAATATCCACATGCCGGTCTTTCCGGCGGTGGTTATATTTTTTCTTGATCAGCTTTATTTCTCCACATTTAACGGTGGCAATCGGGGTGTCGCCAATGGTTCTGAAGGTTGAACGGTAGGAGGAGTGCATTTTCCGTACGCGGGTTCCACGATGCAGGAATCCATAGTCGTCGGAAGTTGGTCCGAACATACAAACCATAACCTCTGCAATATCCCCATGTCCGGCCGCATAACAGGAATGTATCAGGTTGAGAGCAGCATCGGAGGAGGGTCTGTCGGATGATCGTTGGGAGCCCACCAGAATGATCGGAATGGGAGGATTCTGTACCATGAAGGAAAGTGCCATAGCAGTATGATGAAGAGTATCAGTGCCATGACCGATAACGATTCCGTCAACCCCGCTTTCAATTTCTTTTTTAATGGCGACCGCAAGGGCTTTATACTGATCGGGCCCCATGTTTTCACTGAATACCGCAAATACCTTTTCGGTGTTCAGGTTGCAGATTTCAGCCAGTTCGGGTACCGCTCCGTACAATTCCCCAGGTGAAAAGGCGGGAATAACTGCTCCGGTCCGGTAATCCAGGCGGCTGGCTATAGTTCCGCCGGTACCGATCAACTTTACCTTAGGAAGATTGGGCGTGAACGGGAATTCCTTTTCGGGAATTTTATAATTTGCCTTAAAATAGTTTACCTCCTTCATTGACAGGATTGTTTGGGTATCAATCCCGATGTTGTATCCGGTGGCAATTTTAACAACGATGTGATGATCATCATCGTTTTCAGCCCGCGGCAGAACCGTGCCTTTGAAAAAACCCCGCGTTGTTTCGAATTCGGCGATACCCCAGACTCTGACATTAAACTTTTTCAGTATCTGGAGGCCATCACCTTTATATCCCTGGAAAAAATCTTCGTTCATAACGGATCTGTGGACAATTGTTCGGAAATTTCTTTTGCTATCTGGACTTCAATAAGCTGACTAAACTCGCTCAATGGAATATTGCCGAGTGCCTGGTTGCGGATTTGACCCATTAACCAGTTCAGCATAACCTCAGAATGATCGGATTTTCTGATCTCACGGAACTTTCCGATTAAAAAGCTCACCGGTGCCAGTAATTCTTCCTGGGTTCGTTTTTTGAACTTCAGACTGGTCAGGATACTCGTGAAATCCATTTTTGGATAATCCATGAGGATTGCCAAAATCGGTTTGGCAATCGCGGGGTCGAGACGGTTTGATCGGATGAAACCGAAAAGATCATAGATTTTTTGCGGAGAAAACTCCTTATGCGGCTGTTTTTGTCCTTCGAGGTGCTTCAAGGTATGTCCCAGAAAGATGCCGATGACTTTATGTGTAAAACCAAACTCATCTGCAATTCTTTCAATAAAAGGAACCAGGTTCTTCTTCAAAAGGTAATGATAAGTATCGGATGGTATTCCCCATTCCTTCATCTGAGATATTCTGGTGCTGACCGGAACCGGTAGCTTTTGTCCCAACCGGTTGATGTATTCTTCGGACAAGGGGATCGGGGCCGAATCGGTATCCGGATACATGCGGTCGGCACCGGGCAGCACCCGTTCGAAAATAGTAGTGCCGTTGGCAAAAGCCTTACGGGTTTCCCGCGGAACCTGGTCAAATGCCATCAGACAACGTTCCCGGATGGTTTCCAAAGCCGTTTTAATATCTGCCTCCGGGCCCCAGAACACAATCTGGGCATCATTGTCATTGCTGTTCAGCCATTTCCTGATCTTATCAAAATCGATGTGATTGCCTTCATTTGCAATTGATTCAGAGCTGATCATGTTGGGCTTTTCGATGCAGGCGATCACTTTTAGCCGGTCGGATATCTCGTCTGAAAAACATTTTCCGGGCTGTGTAAAATGAGAAAGAATTCCCTGAAAGACAGGAAGGTTTACAGCTATGATGCGGTAACCGCTTTTCCGGGCATCGTTAATGATTGGGTGGTCAGAGTTCAGTTTTTCATAAACCAATGGCATGGATTTGATTTGCCAGCTGTTTTTTTCCGGGATACGTTCCTTCAGTAAATCCCGGATTCTCAGCAGGGCAAACTGCCGGAAAGCTTCATTATGGCTCAGCCGGGGGATCCATTTGTTATGAGAAACCCCTTTGATTTCGACACGGTCGCCTCCGCGGCAACTAACGTTTACATCTTCCCGTCCCGAGCCGATACCGGTTCTTACCCGGCCAGTGCTGCGGTTAAGAAAACGGATATATTCTGCGGCTTCCCGCAGTTCAAATGGGGTTTCACAATCCGGATAGGTAACGGTTTCTATCAGGGGCATTCCAAGGCGGTCGGTTTTATACATCCTTGTGTGACCGATATCTGAAATTTCACGGCAGGAATCTTCTTCGATACTGAGCTGTATCAATCTGATTTTTTTGGTGGATAATTGGATTTCACCTTCCACACCGAGGATCGCTGTACGCTGAAAACCGGTTGGTATACTGCCGTCGAGATATTGTTTGCGGGTGATGTGAACTTCTCCTACAATATTAAGGTTGGAGAGCAACGAGATTTCGAGGGCATAATCCAGGGCTTCCCTGTTTATCATGAAAGGCGGTGTATCATCAATATCGTACGTACACGCATTTTCATTATTCAGCCGGTAGATAATCTCTTTCCGGGTTTTAAATTCCATAAGCGCGGTTCCGTCATATTCACCCATTTCACTGAGGGTTGGACGCATATGGCGGATCAATTCACCATCGTAATCCTCATCCTGATTATAGATACCTGCCGGGCATCTGCAGAAGAGTTTTTCACGGGTATTGAGTTGCTGATGAACCTCCAGTCCTGACATGAAACCAATCCTTTTCCAGTCATCAACGGTGGCTTGGTGAAGAGGAACGTAACCGATTGCAATCCCTGATTCCAGGTGGTTCTGAACGGCATCAAATGAGTTTCTCATACAGTAGGCGGAAAATTCGAAAATTAGTCAAATTTTATAGTTTTCCCCGGGCTGATACGGGTTAATAAAGTTGAAGGAATCAGCATCATAACAAGGGTCAGTACCAGTGTTCCGGTATTCAGCAGGAGCAGATGAAGGGGGTTGATATGAATTGGCACGGAATCAACAAAATAGGATTGAGGATTCAGAGGTATCAGCCGGAACCGATCCTGGATTAACGCCAGGGTCAATCCGATAAGGTTGCCCAGAATCAATCCCTTCCCAATGATGTATCCCGCCTGGTAAAGAAAGATCCGTGCCATAGATCTGTTATTGGTTCCAAGAGCTTTCAGGGTTCCGATCATTTTGGTGCGGTCGAGAATTATGATAAGCAGCCCTGATATCATGTTAAATCCAGCTATCAGGATCATGAGCGTTAAAATCACCCATACATTGGTGTCGGTTAAACTCAGAAAATCAAAAAAGCCGGGAGCCAGATCACGTAAAGTTTTGATTTGCAGAATATTATCGGTTTGAATGGTGGTTTTATCAATTGATTCACGAATTCGTGCAGCAACCTGATCCATTTTTGCAGGATTAAACAGCCTGACTTCAAAACCACTGATCTCACCTGATTGCCAATCATTAATCTCCCTGATTTGCGAAAGATTGCAATAGACAAAAACCTTGTCATATTCTTCCAATCCGGTATCGTAGATTCCACAAACCTTGAAAGGCCTCATTCTTGGCGGATCCTGGATAAAGTAGGTGGGAAGTTTCATGCCGGGTTCAACCCGGAGAAGGCGGGCAAGTGATTTTGATACCAGGACTTCCAGCGAGTCGGGATTATTGAGATCGGGAATCCTGCCTGCAGAAAGGTTCCTGGTAAAGAAATCCCAGTTATAACCGGGTTCCACACCCTTCAGGATAATGCCTTGTAATTCCTTGCCCGACTGCACAATACCCGGTTTTGTGGCAAACGGATAAATACCACTGATATCCGGATCCAGTTTAAGTTGTTCTAAAAAGGGCTGGTCGATGCTGATGGGGCCGGCTTCCCATGAATTATTAGCCGTAAGGCTGCTGATTTGAATATGCGAACCAAAACCGGTAAGTTTATCTTTGATTTCCTTTTTAAAGCCGGTGAGGATGGCGACAGACAGTATCATCACTGCCATACTCAGGGAAATAGCTATAACGGAAACATTAACCAGTGCATTTGCACCTGATTTTTTACCCGGGCGGCTCCGGATGATCTTTTTTACGATGAAAAGTTCGAAATTCACAGGCAAAACCTGATTTTAGGCAAATGTACCAATTATGAAGTTAAAACGTTTGTTGTGGCTGGTTATCCTGTGCAATTCCTGGATCGGAATACAGGCACAGTTAATTACCGGTCTAAGGCAATCCAATATTCTGTGCGGTGCTGACCGGACTGATGCTTACCTGAATCTGATCACAGGGAAGAATATCGGGGTTGTGGCCAATCCCACCAGCCGCGTTGGATCGGTGCATCTTGTGGATACTCTTGTTCACTCAGGTATAAGGGTGATAAAAATATTTGCGCCCGAGCATGGATTCAGGGGGGAAGGGGAGGCAGGGGCTATCATCCGCGATGAGCTGGATCCCGTCACCGGCATACCCGTGATTTCGCTTTATGGTAATCACAAGAAGCCAACTCCGGCAGATCTCGCCGGACTCGACCTGGTTATATTCGATATACAGGATGTGGGGGTTCGGTTCTATACCTATATTTCAACACTTCATCTGGTTATGGAGGCGTGCGCCACTGAGGGGAAACCATTATTGGTGCTCGACCGGCCAAATCCCAACGGGTTTTATATCGACGGGCCGATTCTGGATACGGCTTTCAGATCGTTTGTCGGGATGCATCCGGTTCCGGTTGTTCATGGCATGACTATCGGAGAGTATGCGCAGATGATAAATGGTGAGCGCTGGCTGCAGGATGGTATTCAATGCGACATGACTGTGATAAAGTGTGCCGGGTATGATCATCAGACCGAGTATATATTGCCTGTAAAACCATCACCGAACCTGCCTGACCAGGTTTCGGTATATCTATATCCTTCATTATGTTTTTTTGAGGGATCGATCATCAGTATTGGACGGGGTACCGAATTTCCCTTCCAGGTTTACGGACATCCGGCCATGCCGGGAGAATTCAGGTTTACCCCGAAATCTTTACCCGGGATCAGCCTGCATCCACTCTATGAAAACAAGGTGTGTTACGGGCGGGATCTTCGCCGGGATGGAATTCGTGAATTCTCCCAAAAACCAGGGCTTATTCTGGAATGGCTGATCGATGCCTGGCAAAAGATGGACAGGAGTGCCGGTTTCTTTACTGATTATTTTGATACCCTCGCCGGCACAAACCAACTCAGGATTCAGATACAGCAAGGAATCTCCCCGGAGAAGATTCGGGCAGCATGGCAGCCGGGATTACGCAGGTACCGGGAGATGAGGGTGAAGTATTTGCTGTATGGGGACAACTAAGGCTCAAGGCGCAAGGCGCAAGGGAAGGAGGAAGGAGGAGGTTAGAGTCCCGAAGTATGAAGGCCCCATACGGCCCAAAAACAAATAACTCGGAAAACATTTACCTATTAAGCTTTTCCGGTCCTTGATCCACCTCACCCCCGGCCCCTCTCCTGCGGGGTTTTAGTTCCTCTATTTTTTAATATCTCTTTAAAGTCAATATATTCAGGATCTAAGCGGAAAACATCCTCCAAATAGTCATCCGTTAACGGTAAAGATAATAACGAATTCCCGAACAAACCCCGGATTTCAAAACTCCAACCTTCCCCGGTTTCGGTCATATACACGCCCAGAGGGTTACCCTGTACATCCCGGCCACCGAAAGCGTTCTCTACTATTTGACGTTGATACTGGAAAGGCTTCGTTAAAATAAACCTGGGGCTGTAAGATTCACCTTCATTACGTCGGATGTTCGACAGTACCGCACCGGCAAATTTGGATACTTTCTTTACCTTATCAGGATCAGGGATTGAAGCAAGGGTACTGGCGATAATTGATAAACGGCTATTGATAAAGGCTTCACGTTCCCGGAATTCTTTTAGCAGAGGTCGGGCTTCGTCATCGGTTATCAATTCATAGGAAATCTTTTCGAGGATCTTAACTCTTTGAGCAGTGATCTTTTTTAATTGGTTAGCCCAATCCTCTTGTTCCCGTTTTAAACCTTCTACTTTAGCAATATCCGGGTGGGCATCGGCCACGGCCTTTTGAATCCGGATTTCGTCTCCGAACATTAACATCAGTTGCATCAGTACCACATTCTCAATCTCATTTCCGTGTACGTATTTAGTAAACCGGCAGGGTAAAACCTCCGGTATGAAATTAGGATCTTGCTTAGATTTTTTCGGGTGCTTATGATATATATGTGTAGGGTGCTTATAGTACCGGTTTTTTCCATCGTTGGAAGTGGAACCTGATAACGGCTGTCCGCAGGTGGAGCAAAAGATCATACGGTTTATTAAATATTCCCGCTTCAATTTAGGTCTTTGATAGGTTTTACTGGCTTTTGTTTTCTCGTGTATTGCTAGAATAGTGGAAGCGTCCAATAGTTCCGGAATCGGTATCGTCACTATTTCGTTAACATTTACCTCATCATTGCGAAACGAAACCGTCCACTCCGTACCGCAACGATCAGTCAGGATTTTTCTCAAGTTGCTGGAACTTTTAAAGCCTAATGAAGTGGCTATTGCTTTAAGGTTTTCTTTCCCGGAAAGGTAACGTTCAGCTGCTTGTTCGATGATTGCCTTTTTTAGTGGGTCTACTGCCCAGCCATTTTCTTCCAATTTCTTATCAAAAGTACGCCCATAGGGCAGTGATCCCGGTGTTGGAATTCCTCGTCTTGCCCGATGGATTTGGCTTGTAATACTTTTTAAGGCTTGTTGATGTGCTTGGAATTTTCCAAAAACCATATTGACCTCAAAGATTAAATTATGTTGTGGATTGTATAAATCGGTTTCCATCGTACCGATAAAGAACCGGATTCCGTTTGCCTTTAAAATATTTAGACTTTCGGCACTCTTCAACGGGTCACGGCTCCAACGGTCTGGAGTAGTTACCATAACGGCATCAAATATATCTTTACCGGAATCCTTTAGTAATTTATCAAACTTAGCCCTTTCCTGTCCGGGTGTGGCGTGTTCCTGTCCCGAATATTCCCAGCAAGATTCCGGTATTGAACCGTGCAGAAATTTTACGTAATCTATGATATGACTTTTCTGGTCTGCAAGGCTTTCCCCTTTTTGTTCCTGTTTTTCCGTGCTTACCCTTATGATTGGTGCAAAACGTAAATGTTCCATATTTTAAGTATTCTTCCCTCTACCAATCCATTTTCTCTGGCTTAAATAGAAATAAGTCAGCTAAATATTGTTCGATAATTTGTCCTGCGGAAATAAGGAGTGAGTTAGTATCCAACTTGGTATAATCCTTTTTAGTAGTGAAATCCTCTGATAAACTACCACCACCTAAATACATATTACTTGCTATAACCTTATACTTGCCTTCTTTCCAAGTGATGAAAACTTCGGCGTCGAATGGAAAGGTTATCCTTTCCCAAACACCATAATATTTTCCACCATATTTTTGAAAGTCTATGTGAATATTATTAATCTTTGCAGTAATAATAAAATCTGTTATTTTGTCTAAGTTTACTACCATGCTTGGCAGTTTTAGGAATAATAGTTTTTCAACCTCAGAAGCTTTCAGTGAGTCAACGAGATAAACCTTTTCAAAATATATTTGAGAGTTTTCCAATTTCAAATACTTGTATGGTGATTGCCCGAAGGCCATCGTTGCACACAAAGTCGCAAGTAAAATCATCAATGTTTTTTTCATTTTGTAATGTTTATCTTTATTATTAATTCAGATTTATTGTCATACCAATACCTGAGGAAGTCGCTCCAAGATTGAATCTTTCCCCGGCCTTCATCAATTTACGATAACCTGCAATTTGAAGTGCCAAGGTAACGATCCCTGTTCCAACGCCACAGACAATACCTAATGTGGGATCATCTGCTTTCGTCATCAAAACGTAACTTAAAACTCCGCCACCAATTCCAACTCCTACACTTGTCAACAATAATTTACCTGCACGATAAAGTTCAGCACCCCCGGATGTCATTCCACTTAATTTTGATCTAATATAATTAATATCAGCGCTATAATCAGGTTTTTCAATAGGCTTAATTGTTGTACTAAATTCCTTATTTTCAATAGGCTTAGCATTTAATTCATGAATACTATGATTAGATTTATCAATGGGCTTAATATTTGTACTTGGTTTCATTGGGATAACTGAGTCAGCCGGAATGCAATATTTTTTCCAGTCTTGAGGCATGTATCGTACTTTGTCCTTATATGTGACTTGCCAAAATTTTCCAGTTTTTGTTCCTAAGTCGAATATGCTGCCAGAATCAATATAAGTACCAAATGAATATGTAGTAGGTTTATTATAAATCGGAATGCCAATGGTTGCCTTGTACTTTCCCTGCCCAAAAGCAACCGTCCAGCACAAAGTCGCGAGTAAAATTATTAATGTTTTTTTCATTTTGGCCTCCTAAATATTTAAAACGTCTTATCTATTTCTTCTTTTTTCTTCATATCTTTCAGTATGCTATCATAAATCAATACATATTGCATCATCTTATCCGTTGCTTTATAAGACAAGTACATTGTAGGCTCGTTCAATACGTTGTGAAAATAATAAAGAAGTATCCTTGTTCTGGGGTTTTCCCAACCAGCTGCAAACTCCTTTTTATTCGTATTATAAATGGAATCACCCACAGTTTGCTTTCCATATTTCTCAATTAAAATGGATCTCAGTTTGTTAAAGTCTTTAAGCGTGTAAAGTGTATCATCTCTAAAAGAATAATAGACTTCTGATAAAAGTCCTGAACTGAATTTGTAGACTAAAGAGCAGTGGAGATCGTTTAAAATGCTCTCGTACGTCAGGTCGTTTGTATTGTTGTTAACTAATGACCAAGTTTCAGTGGCTTTCACGAGTGAAGGTGAAGCTCCCCAACTAAGTTCTCTAATATCTAATTGATCTGTATAAACTGATATCGAAGACTTGGAAGTCTTGGGTGAGTTGGTGCAACTTACGATGCAGAGAAACAGGGATAGTGTGATGGCTAATGTTTTCATTTTGTATGGTTTTAAGTTTTGATTAACCAATACCAAGTGCTTTCTTAATTTCTTGCATACTCATCAATGTCAATAAATCTTGCAAATTCTTAATTGCATCAACATGATTATGGCCTTGATGTCTCAGAATTATGTAAACAGTAATATTATCAGCATATGATTTAACTTTGGTTTTTAAATCAATTAAAAGATTTATGCTTTCCATTATATTAATCATCGGCTGACTTATTCCTTCCTTGTTTAATTCATTTTTCGCCGTGACAGTCATATCAGCGATCTGTGTTTGATTCTCAGTATACTTTTCATCTAATTGCTTAAGAAGGCTGTTAAATCTTTTTGTCAATAAATCGTCTTCAATAGCTACTTTACCTGTTTGCACCATTGCTAATTTATAACCCAATGATTGTGCGGATAGATTAGGAGCACATAATAAAAGTAACATGCCAAAGAAAAGAACGGTTCTGTTTTTTTTAGTTTTCATGATGTTTATTAATTATATGGTTTTGAATTGATTTTTTAAAAGTTTATTACTAACATTTCTGAGAACGAAACACCAGCAATTTCAGGGGCTTCGTGAGGCTCAAAAATATGGAAATAATTTATTAGTAATTTTTAAATTACAGATATACTGTTGATTATGTATTGATTTCCATTT
>Ga0265292_1001155_pt1 | contig 25302 bp, 21 predicted proteins | sample Munlanlewell296A_FD_189080 | JGI IMG/M metagenome (GOLD analysis project Ga0265292, IMG submission 189080) | Leachate microbial communities from a municipal landfill in Southern Ontario, Canada - Leachate well 296A | ecosystem: Engineered > Solid waste > Landfill > Unclassified | place: Canada... | reverse complement strand
GCCTCGATGAGCATCCTGGCCACACCGTGTGGTTTGCCGTCGTCGGGGATGGGTCGTGGCGGCACGATGCCCCATGTGGATGGGCGGGGAGAAAGGGGCCGGGGGCGAACGGCCGGGTCGGTCGAGGCCGAAGAGGAGAGAGTATCCCCCGGCGGGGGCGCCAACGCACCCGGGACAGAAGCCCCGGTTCCGAGCAACGATGGCTCCACGCCCGCGGAGGCTCTGGCCCGCGACCTGCCCGGAATGATCCTGTCGAACGACTTCTTGAAAAGCATCTCGTCCCCAGCCTAACCACGTTCGCCGCGCGTCCGAGCCTTCTTGGGCCCGGGCACCTACCGGTTGTACCACACGTGCTGCCCGGCCGCTCTGGGCGTCCCGCGCCGCCCGCCCCATCCAGCCCGCCCCATCCAACTTGTCCCGAAATGCCCGCGCCGGCGGGCTTTTCAAGCTATCGATCCCCTCGTCCGATAACGATGCCGGGCCCGCTCACGGTTCGCACGAACTCGTGCGCGGGCATTTCGGAATGCCCTGCGAATCGGCCTGGACCCGCCTAGAATGGCGGTCCGGACCCCAAGTCGCGCTCTTGCGGGACCGGGGAAGGAGTACTAAGGGGTGCAAGCGCTCAACGTCGCTGTCGCGGCCCTTGCGGCCAACGTCGAAACGGTCGTCATCGGCAAGTCCGCCGCCGTGCGATTGGCCGTGCTGACCATGTTCGCGGGCGGGCATCTACTGATCGAAGACGTCCCCGGGGTTGGCAAGACCGTTTTGGCCAAGGCCCTAGCCCGCTCCATCGGAGGCAGCTTCCGACGAGTCCAGGGAACCCCCGACCTGCTGCCCTCGGACATCACCGGCGTGAACGTGTTCGACCAGCGCTCGGGTGACTTCACCTTTCAGCCGGGACCGGTCTTCGCCAACGTGGTGCTGGTTGACGAGATCAACCGGGTGACCCCCCGCACGCAGTCCAGCCTCATGGAAGCCATGGAAGAGCGCCAGGTCACCACCGATGGCCTCACCCGCGCCCTGCCGGTTCCTTTCCTCGTGATCGCCACTCAGAACCCCCTCGAACACCACGGGACGTTTCCCCTTCCTGAAGGACAACTCGATCGCTTCACCATGGCGGTCAGCCTCGGCTATCCGGATCGGGACGTTGAGCGCGAGATCGCGCACCGCCAACTGCTTGCGCATCCGCTCGACCACCTCGAACCGGTCATGGACCCGGCCGGTCTCCTCGAGCACCAGGCCCGCGTGCGCCGGGTCCACGTGGACAACGCCGCCCTGGACTACGCGGCAGCCCTGGTTGGAGCCACCCGGACCCACCCGGACGTGGCCATGGGCGCAAGCCCGCGCGCGACGATCGCTCTCGTGCGCTGCGCCCAGGTGCTGGCCGCGGCACAGAACCGCGCATACGTACTGCCCGACGACATCAAGGTGCTGGCGGCGCCGGTGGTCGGCCACCGCCTGATCCTTCCACCCCAAGCGAAGGCGACTCGCACGGGACAGGCCATCGTCGAGGAGATCGCGGCGCGATTGCCGGTTCCGCTGGGAGCTCCCAGCCCCGACGGTCACCGCGCCCCCGTCGCGCCTCGTCTTTCCTCCGCACCTCTGAGGTAGCCGATGCCTCCGGCCGCCGGCCCTGCCCGCACACCGCGGGCAAGCCGCCTGCGACCGACCCGCAAGGCTCTCGGGCTGCTGGTCGGGGCGGGGGCCCTGTTCCTCGTCGGCACCAACGTTCAGTCCGGATGGCTGCTGGTCGGAACGGCCGGCGTGCTGGCTTTGCTCGTTGTCGGTATCCGGGCGCCCGCCCTCCAGTGCCGCGGCGTCGAGGTGGAGCGCACGATCTGCCGCGAAGTCATCGCCGGATCCCCGATCCCGGTCTCCTATCGCTTGCGGCGGCATCGGCGCTCCGGCGCGCATCTCATCGTGTTGGAGGACCGGATGTGCGGGGCGGCCGGCCGCACGCTCGTCCCTCGCGTGCCGGGCCGGGCGTCGGCGCAAGCCACAAGCGTCCTGCCCGCCGCGCACCGGGGTGTGTATGCGGGAGGTCCCATCATTCTCAGCTCCGGCGCTCCCTTCGGGTTCGCCCAGGCCCATGTGCGTCTGGAGGTCCCCGGCTGCCTCACCGTGCTGCCGGCATTCGAGACCCTGGGCGGCTTGCCGTTCCTGGAAGGTTCGGGCGAAGGCGACCCCGCACCGACCTCGGTGCGTGGACCGGGTCATGAGTTCCACGCGGTGCGCGAATACCGGCCGGGCGACAGTCTGCGCAATGTCCACTGGCGCACCACTGCCCGCACGGGGACTCTCATGGTGCGCGAGTTCGAGAAGGAGCGGCCGGCCAGGGCGCTGGTCGTGGTCCACGGCTCCGCGACCGGTCCCTCATTCGGGTCTCGATCTTCGACCTCTGCCTCTCGTCGGTCTCGCTTCACGAATCCGTCCTCTCCCACCGCTGATCCATCCACCGGCGCACTGGATCGCGCATGCGAGGCGGCCGCATCGTTGACGGATCTGTCCCTGCGGCTCGGACATCAGGTGCGTCTCGTCTGTGCCGGTCCCGCTTCCACCGTCTCGTATCGGGCAACTCCCCCTTCCGGGGGGCCGTCTTCTTCCGGGACAATGTTCCCTTCCGCGCAGATCGGTGACCGGGAGGTGAGCGAGCTCCGCCCGGCGCTGCACTTCCTGGCGGCGGTCGACGCATCCGAAATGCCGGTCAACCGTCTCGCAGCCCTTGCCGCACAAGGGGAAGAGGAAGGCGCCCTCGCGCTGCTCATCGTGGCCGTCACCTCGAGCACTCAGTCCGATGAAGTCGCCGCTGCCGCAGGCTCGCTTCGCGCGACCGGCCTGGCCACGGGTGTCCTGCTGGTCTGCCCGGGCGAGACCATTGCCGAATCCCGGGCGCGCCCATTCTCGGGTGAGGACTCCCAATCCCTTCCGGGCTACCCGGCCGACGTTGGAGCCTGCCGGAACGCGCATCTGCTGGCGGGCGCGGCGCGAGCGACCGGTGCGACTGTCTGGGTGTGGGAGTCCGGTCAGGATCTCGGCGACGTCCTCGCCGGAGCGACCTCCGGGAGCGGGACATGAATCGCCTGCTCGCCGCGATCCGCCGGGCCAACGCTCCCGGCCCGTCCGAAGACGACCCACTACTGAGACTGGCGGTGCTGGTCACCACGCTGGTGGCCTTCGCGGCCGTGGCAACGCAGCAGGCGGTCGCGTGGGGAAGCGTCGCTCTCGCGGCCGCGGTCACCACATCGGCCTCGATCTTCAGCTACCGGATGCGCCGGCGCTCGCTGATGTCGCTGAAAGCCGTGCTGGCCCTGGTGCTCACGGTCCTGTTCCTTCAGTTCCTTGCGGCAGTGCGCTTCGCCGTCTCGGTGGACCAGACCTCCCAGCCACTCACCCGGCTGTTCGTCTACGTGGTCGCGCTGCACAGCTGCGACCTGCCCCGCCGTCGAGACCTCGCCTTCTCACTCGCCGCCACCGCCGCGCTGATGGCCGTGGCAGGGGTGTTCAGTGTGGAAGGCGGCTTCGGCATCTGGGTCCTCGTCTATGCCGTTTTGCTGCTCGCCTCCCTTGCGCTGCTGCACGCGTCCGAGGCCCGCGAGAACGCCGGGGTCGATGCCGGCAAGGCACAGACCGGCCGCTCGGGCCGCACTCGGGTCGGGCGAACGACCGGCGCCTTCGCGACCCGGCTTTCGGCGGCAGTCCCGCCGCTCCGCGCGGCAGGGGGGACCGTGCTGCCGCTCGTGCTGGCCGCTCTGGCTGTGTTCGCGTTCCTTCCTCGCTTCTCGGGCATGAACATCCGAAGGATGCCGATGGCATTGGGGGGCGCCTTGCCCGCGCCGGGCCCCGAGGGCACCTTGTTCAACCCGCGCCTGGGAGATCCCGGTCCCAGCGGAATGCGCCCGTTCAACCCGGGCGCCTACTTCGGCTTCGACGACAAGCTGGACCTGCGTGTGAGAGGCCGGCTGTCTGAAGAGCTGGTCATGCGGGTGCGCGCACCCGAGCCTCACTTCTGGAGGGCTCTGGCCTTCGACACCTACGACGGGACATCCTGGACGGCCTCCGACAGGCGAACGCACCGCGTCGGCGGAGCGCCTCCGATCGGGCTACCCGCCGAAGAGCCCGGCCAGAGCGTCTGGCCCAGCCACGAGGTCGTCCAGACCTTCTTCCTGGAATCGGCCCAGCCCAACGTCGTCTTCGCCGCCTACCAGGCCAGCGAGCTGTACTTCCCGACGTCCAGTGTGCGCATAGACCGATATGGCTCTCTGCTCTCCCCCGTCCTACTGGAAGCCGGCACCGTCTATTCGGTCGTCTCGCGCACACCGACGGCCACCCCCGACGAGCTTCGCTCGGCGAGCGGCGAGTATCCGGAAGGGTTGATCGAGCGGTACACCGCGCTTCCTCCGGGCCTGCCGGAGCGCGTGCGCAGTCTCGCCCTGGCCACAACCGCAACCGCGCCGACCAACTACGACAAGATCCTGGCGCTCGAGTCATGGATCGGGGCGAACACCCGCTACGACCTGACAATCGGGGCCCTGCCCTCCGGCGCCGACGCGGTGGACAACTTCCTGTTCGGCGATCGCCACGGCTACTGCGAGCAGATCGCCTCCGCCCTGGCCATCATGGCCCGCACTGCGGGCATACCGACACGCATGGCCGTCGGATTCACCCCCGGCACCCGCGACGCATTCGGTGGCATGTTCGAGGTGCGCGCTAACGACGCTCACTCCTGGGTCGAGGTCTTCTTCCCCGAGATCGGCTGGTATGAGTTCGATCCCACCCACGAGGTTCCCGAAGCCGTTGGGGCGGGTCGGGGCATCTTCCGTCCCCTGGAGACTCTGCGCTCGGTGGCGGCAACCCTGGCCTCAGCCCTTCCCGCACCGGCGAGGTTGGGTCTGCTGGGTTTGGCCGGCCTGATCGCGGCGGGCACGGGCGCGCGCTCCCTCGGGCGCGGCCTGAGGGCGCGGGCTGCCCGGCCGAAGCCACGCAACGATCCCGCGGCCCGTGTTGCGCGCTGCTTCGAGGACCTCACCCGCCACTTCGCGGACAACGGCATACCGCGGGAGCCATGGGACACCCCGCGCGAATGGCATGGCCGGCTTCGCCGGCTCTGGCTCGGGCCGCTGCCGGAAGCGGTCGACCGACTGATGGGCATGTATGAGGCGGTGCGCTTCGCGGGCTACCGGCCGGCAGAGGCGGAAGCAGCTCAGGCCGAGAAGCTCCTGGCAATGGCGCGCGCTCCGGGCGGCGGCAAGGGTGCGAGCGCGGCGCGCCCGAGGGGGCGAAACGCCTAGGGATTTCTGTGGAGCATCGCCGGGGACGACGCTGTGGCGGGCGCGGTGCGCCCGAGGTGGCGAAACGTTCAGGGGTAGAGCACCGGCGGAACGCGCGCGCTGGAACCGGCCAGCCTCGCGCGGACCAGCAACGCCAAGGCCACCAACGGGTTTGCCCGGGCCAGCTTCATGCGGTTGACTCCGCCCAGCTTGGTCTGGAAGCGGACGTTGCCGGCCAGGTCGTTCTTGCCCTGGACGAAGTGGACCTTACGCCCGAGTCTCTGCTTCAGCCGCTCGCCCACTTCGCCGGCGGCGCACTCGCCCACCACCATCACCGGCGGCTTGAGGGCATCGATCTCCCCAAGGTCGTGGCCGCGGCCCATCACCATCGAGTAGGGCCTGCGGATGCCGTGATCGAGGTGGAGCACCTGAAGCACGGCAAGCACGTTGCCCCGGCAGCCTTCCTGGCAAAGTCGCTGCTTGCCTTCCAGCACGGTGACGTTGGCGGGGAACTCGTCGAGCAGTTCCCAGGGGTAGCGGTGAGGCTCGGGCAGTTGGCCCAGAACTCGAATGCTGCCCAGGTTCCCGACACCCAGACCCGAGCGCGCGGCGAGCCTCAAGTGCTCGACCTCCTCGAGGGGATAGCCGAGCACCGAGGCGCCGACCACATCCACGGCCAGCGGATCGGCGCCACCCAACAGCAGGTCCAGCCTGGCCAGGCTGCGATCTTGTGCGGCCACAGCCGGGTAGTGACCGTGATAGACGGCCACCGCACCATCGACCACCACGAAGTCGGGGCGCACCAAGCGATACAGCCCGGCAACCACCTCGTGGAGGCGATCGTTGTGATAGGGCATGCGGTCGGCGTGACGCAGCAGGCCGATCTGATTCTTCAGCGCCAGCGTCACCGTGCTCATCGAGTGCGTCTTCAGCTTGGGCACCGAGAGGTAGGTGTTCTCCGCGCCGCCCTCGACCAGCTTCTCGTAGATCGTGCGGGCGATGTGCAACTTGGCACCCAGGCCCGGTATGTCCACGGGAACCTGGCGATCCTCGTCAAGATACAGGGGGGTGGCTCCGGCACGTTTGGCTGCTCGGGCCAGGCCCGACGTGTGGAACACCAACCGCGTGAAGTTGCCCTGGGTGGCGCTGTCCATCACATAGACGCGGCGCGCGCCGGCGGAGTAGAGGTGACGGCAGAGCGACTCGACCAGGACGGGATCGGTGAAGCAGTAGGGAAGCGCGTCAACCGCGTTGACCTTGAGATAGACGTCTCGCGAGGACTTGAGGATGGCGCCCGCGCCACCGAATGGCTCGAAGATGCACGCCAGCGCATCGGGAGCCGAAGCCGCCACGGCGGTCACGACCGGCCCGGCCTGGCTTCGTCCGAGATCGGCTGCGCTGGACATGCCCGGAACTTATGTCACAACCGGGCCGGCGTCCACTCGACACGGTGGACGGGATCCCGCGATCAGCCTGTTGTCCCACCCAGCGATCAGTCCGGTCGACAGAGCGGACGGGATCCCGCGATCAGTCCGTGATCACGCCCAGCGATCAGTCCGTTCGACAGAGCGGACGGGATCCCGCGATCAGTCCGTGATCACGCCCCGCGATTCGGCCACGGGATAAGCGACTGCCGACCCCGTCGACACCCGTCCGCTCACCGCCACACCCGTCGGGCCGCCCCGCAGATCGTAAGTGGCCCCCCAGACCGCCGTGCAGCGAACCGTGTAGCGGCCCATGGTCTGGTAGGTGTGGGCGATCAAGGAGCGGCTCGGGTAGGCCGATCCGGTGCTGGTGGTCGTGAGGGTTTCGCCGTCACCGAACTCCCAGCGGTAGGAGACAACCGAGGCCCGCAGGATAAGGGGCAGACCCTCGGGGCCGATCACAAGAATCGGTCGCGGGGGCGAATCCAACCAGAAGTAGGTCTCCAGTCCGACGAGACCTTCACGATCGGGAGCCTTGCGTATCCTCGGCGCCGGCAGCGTCATGTGACCGAAGTAGGAAGCGACCAGGGCCGAGATGGACATCGCCGGACCGCCCACCACCGGCACTCCGAAGCAGCCCTGGTCCACGAACCCCCAAGGCCCGTCGCCCACCTGGCGATAGACGTTCATGAAGGTGCCGCCTGCCGGGCACAGAGCGGTCGCCGCGGAACAGAGGGTGTCGGTGTTCCCTCCCGGCGAGTTGCCCACACAAGGGGGAACGTAGGAGTAGCGGATTGGGGGCCCGGAGTATCCGGGCTTGCCAGGCTGCTTGCTGCCCGGCTTGCTGAGGTCGATCCGCGCGTCGTAGCCCCCTTGGCCAGGCGTCACCACCGGATGCACCGAAGTCCCCGAATCGGAGGGATCCCAGTTGTCGGCGGCAGAAGGGCTCGAGGGAACAACCACGAGGGCGAGCGCGAAGACGGCCACAAGGCCCGCCGCCACCACCCTCATGGAGCAAGCGTAGCCTTGCCAAGGCCAACGAAGAGTAGAACGCGCCATCTGCCACCCCGCTTCTCCATGGTCACCGACATGCGGTAGGGATCCTCGCCCGGAAGCTCGGCCAGCACTTGGCCCGTCGACCAGCGGATCCGCTGATAGGGAGGTACGCGCTCCACCACTTCGAGCACTGCGACATCCGCGCTCACTCTTTGAACCTGCAGAGAGAGGATCTCTGGAGCTGATGTGATCCCCCAGTCATCGCGGATGTGGATGGCGATCTTCTCCTTCTCGCTGGCCAGGAAGCGGAAAGCCGGCGAGTAGACGAGGTCGAACAGCTCCGCGCGGCGTTCGCGGAATGCACGAGTGCGCAAGGCGTCGGCTTCGCGGTAGGCGGCTTCGACTTCCTGCTCAGGGGTGAGGGTGGGGGGGCTCGGACTGGAAGTGGTGCTGGTGGTCGGCAGGGGCAATCCGGCCTCTTGGCCCCCGTGCCGGTCAAGCGCAAAGGCCCAGACCAGCAGTCCGAGCAGTGGAACCAGGAGGATCACGAACACACTGATGGTGCGACGACGAAGGACCGCATGCCAAAGGGCCACGATCATCCTGCTGGTCCTTTCTCCCGCCCTCCTCCCCCCCTGGGAGTAGGGAATGCGCGGAGGCTAACCCCGCCACGCTCCGTGCGCAAGAGGTATTCCACATGTTTCTTCCGCCGCCGGGCAGAAGCCGGGCGGGAGCCCACTCTCACACTGGATCAGGTGCCTCAACGATGGTCACTGCCACCACTTTCATCACTCCCACCACGGCCCTGTCCTACCATCTCAGCTCGAGCGGAGGCGCCGACCTCGATAGGGGCCAACCCCGGAAGCTGAAGGTCCAACGTCACCGTCGCTCTGACCACCGCATCACGACCTCCAGGGGGGCATCGACACAACACCAAGTGCGCGCCGTTACGCTCGACCGTCTCACGAGCGGCCGCCTCGGGGGACCGTTGAGCAAAGACCGCCCCCTGCTCGGCTGCTGCGGCCAGGGCCCCCAGGTCGGCTGCCGCCTGCGCTCTCGCGCGAGCGGCGGCCAGGGCCCCCACCTCCGTGATCGCCGTGCACGACAAGGCCGCGATGCACACCAGGAATGCCACAACGATGGACACACTGCCGCGCTCACCACGATCGCGGCGATCGCGACCACGGCAACTGCAACTGCGACTGCGGAGATCGCCGTCGTACTCAGCACGAGCCGATCTGCGCGGGACCTGACCGCACACGGCACCCGGGCCGATATGCCACTTCGAGACACCTCTTCCCACCGGGCGGCTCACGACCCTCTCCCCCGCTCAATTCGAGAGACCGCACGTGCCCTGAGAATCACCAACTCCGACAATCTCTTACCGACGACCGGAAGCGCGCTGCGTGGATGAGCAGACAAGATGACCGTGTAGGGATCGCCCATCGCACGGCCGGGAGCCTCCACACGCACTTGCGCATCGCGAAGCCCCTCGGGCAACGATCTCAGCACTGCCTGGCGGGCGCTGGCGTCGTCGTTGGCGACCGCGCCTTCCCGTGCACCTTCGCGTGCGGCCTGGGTGAGAAGGACCTGGTCGGTCGCGATCAGTCCGACCTGCACCAGCATCAGCGCTGCGACCACCAACAGCGGCACCAACAGCGCGAACTCGACCATCGCCTGCCCGGACTCGCAACGCAGCCGGCAGAGCCGGCGCGGGCTTTCGCCCGCGCCGGCCATCCGGATCCCACAACAGATCACCCCGTGCCGCCCAGCAGCCCCAGGACCTTCTTGGCCACCGTGCGCAGGATCAGTCCCATGAAATCCCCACCCTGGAGGAACTTCATCCCGACCGAAACCAGGACCGCCACAACCACGATCACCAGCACGTACTCGGTCATTGACTGGCCCGACTCCCCGCACATCCGGCAGGTGACCACACGGCCCAGCCGGACGGAGAGCGCTCTCAGCCTCCGCGCCGCCGCATCGAAGATGTTCCCCATGCCCTTGCTCCTTTCTCTCCAGGTGCCGGGACCCCCGCCCCGTCCACCGGTCACGGCGCCGAGGGCCCCACGACCCTCGCTGCGCCAAGGACGATGGGGAAGACCGTCAACAACAGGAAAGCCGGCAGGAAGCAGGCCGCCAGAGGGAAGAGCACCTGGACTCCAGCCCGCCTGGCTCGACCCGCGGCCCGAGCACGCCGCAGATCCCGCAGGCGAGTTGCCTGCGCCGACAACGCCTCGGTCAGCGGCGCGCCCCACGCCTCCGCATGAGCCAGGGCCGCCAACGCGGCCGCCAAGTCCGGGGAGTCTTCGGCATTTGCGATGTGCGAGTAGGCCTCACGTGCGGGGCAGCCGACGTCCAACGCGTGCACGCCGTTTCGCAGTCGGGTGCCAAGTGGTTCCGGCACAACCGAGGCCGTGCGCGCCAGCGCCAGGCGCACCCCGAGGCCCGCCGTCAGACAAGCACCCAGCAGGTCCAATCCGAAGGGCACGAGAGCATCGCAGGCATCAGCCTCCTGCCGCTGCGCGCGCAAGGCGCGCCAGCGTGGAAGTCCCCAGAGCAGCCCGAGAGCGATGCCGACCAGAAGCAGCAGGGAAGGGCCGCCCACAGCCAGGGCCCCCGCTGCCGCTCCCACACCCACCGGCCCAGACCGCTTGCCCGTCAACGCTTTCACACGCTCGCCCAGACCCGGCCTGCGGGTCACGGCTCGCGGCCCGAGTGTCAGAGCCTCCAACCGTGCGGCCAAAGCTCCGTCGGTCGATGCTGCCAGGGCTCGCAGCGCAACCCAGGCCGCGACCCACAGCAGTGCCGCAGACAGCGTCCCGAGCAGGAACCCGCTCACTTCAGCTCCCCTCAGCGCGGCGCAGCACTCGGCGCACCCAAAGCACGCCAACAGCCTCAAGCGACATGCCGACAAGCAGGGCCGCCCACCCCAGTGGTGTGGTCACGAGCAGCGCGGCCTGGCGAGGAGCGATCAGGGCCTCGACGGCGAACAAGCCAACCGGCAGCACCGCCACGACCAGGGCCGACGCGCGCGCTTGCGCGGTCTCGGCTGCGATCTCTGCTCGAAGCCGAAGCCGGTCGGATGCCCCCTCCGCCAGTGCCGAGAGCACTCTCGCCGCCGGTGCCCCCGATCGGCGCGCCACTCCCAACACCGCGGCCGCCGCTCGCAGGTCGTTCAGGCCGGCCGCCACACCGGCCGTCTCCAGGGCCTCTTCGACCGGACGACCCAGGGAGACTTCCGCGCTGGCCCTGGAGAGCACCTCTCCCAGCGGACCCGGCGTCTCCAATGCCGCGGCAGACAGCGCCTGAACCACCGAAGCACCGGCCCGCAGGCTTCCCACCAGCAAAGCCAGCGCGTCGGGCACTTGGGTCTCCGCGCGCCGATGCCGGCGCTCGCTCAACACGCCTCTGACCGGGCTCAGCCTCGATGCCACCCCCAAACCCTTGCGCCACAGGACTTGCGGGCCGAGAAGCGCGCTCGCCGGCCTGAGTCGCGAAAGCCGCGCGTCGCGACCGCGTAGATCCCGCGCCGCCAGCCCCGTCACGACGGCTCCCCAGGCACACACCGCCGCCAGCAAGGCGTCACTTCGCATGCCACTCACCCCCGTCGGAGCAGGCCGCGTCGAGCGAGACTTCGGCGGGAGGGCACGGACCTGGACAGATCTCGGTAGGACGCGCTTGGGCAGCCAGACCGGCGTCGGTCCAGGCCTTCGCCAGCAGCGCACTCGCGGGTTGCGTGCCGGTCGGCGTCAGCTTTCCGTCCACATCAGCCAAGAGCACTCTCGCACCCGCCGGTCCCAATTCGGCCACCGAGACCACTTTCCTGCCGGTAGTGGACCTCGCCAGGTGCACGTCGAGATCCAACGCTGAAGCCACCAGGCCTCGCACCACCTGCACCGGGAGCGTCCCGGCCATGCCCCCCAGGGTTTCCAGGCGCACGGGCACGTCCTCGGGCCCGTTGGCATGCACCGTGGTCATGCACCCACGGTGTCCGGTGTGCATCGCCTGGAGCATGTCCAACACCTCGCCCCCACGCACCTCGCCAACGACGATTCGATCCGGGCGCATGCGCAGCGCGTTTCGCACCAGGTCTCGAAGGCTCACCTCGCCACGCCCCTCCACGTTGGGCGGGCGCGCCTCCAGGCCCACCACATGAGACTGGAGCAGCCGAAGCTCGGCCGAGTCCTCGACGGTCACGATCCTCTCGCCCTCAGGGATGGCTTCCGACAAGGCGTTGAGGAAAGTCGTCTTGCCGACGCCGGTCGCGCCGCTGACGACCGTATTCGCCCCGGCCCGCACGCACCCCGCCAGAAACCGCGCAACCGCCGGCGACAACGTCTCGCGCGCGACCAGATCGGCCATCCCGAAGGGTCGACGAGCGAACCGGCGAATGGTGATCACCGGCCCCCGCAGAGCGAGCGGCGCCACGATCGCGTGTAGCCGCGAGCCGTCGGCTAGGCGCGCGTCAACCCACGGGCGGGCCTCGTCCACCCGCAACCCAAGCGGCCCGAGGATGCGATCGAGCAGGTCGCCGATCTCGCGCGGCTCCTCGAAGGAGACGGCGGTCTTCTCCAGCCGACCAGCTCGCTCCACCCAGACCGGACCGGGCCCGTTGACCAGCACATCGGTGACCTCGGGCTCGCGAAGCAACTCCTCCAGGGGACCCAGACCGGCGATCTCGTCGCCGAGCGATTGGACCAGTCGCGAGAAACTCGCCGCCGGAAGCAGCAGTCCTTCCTCCCGCAGGGCGCGTGCGACCGCATGGCGCAGAAGCCCCTGGCGCTCAGCACCCCTGGCCTGCGCCCAGGCCGCGTCGGGGGCTTCGGCTAGCAGCCTGGAGCGCACCTTCTCGCGCAACTCGTGTGCTCCGATGACCTTGCGCTGGGTATTCACCGCCGCCCCCGACCCACGCCGGCGGCGTGCAATCCTCTGGCCGCCCGGCCCGACGAAGCCGCCCGCGACGACCCAGCCGCGCGGCCCAACGGCGCCATCTGGTGAGCCACCGCCAGGGCCCCCGCCACGAACGGCAGTTCCGTGCGCGCATACGGCACCTTGCCGTCGGCAAGGGCAAGCTCGACCTCGGGTCCCCATCCAGGCAGGCACCTCAGAGGTCCCACTCCGAGGACGCGATGGGCGTCGGAGGCGTCCACCAGACTCCGCGTCTGGCAACCCACCATGACATAGGCGGCCTGGGCGCCTTGCGTGCCAAGGGCTTCGAGCCACAACCGTGCACCGCGCACCCCCGGCAGGTCGCACGGCACCACGAGCACGACGCGATCTGCCTCCAGCGCGGCCACTTCCTCGGGCTCCAGGCAACCCGCATCCACCACCGTCACCGGGGCCAGTTCCGCGCCCGCGGCCAGTACCCGGGTAAGACACGAGGACACATCGCCCATCTCGGAACGCCGGGACGAGTCGATTCGTCCGGAGCAGAGCAACAGCCCGGGACAGACCTCGACCATCAAGCGGCCCAGCGCCTCGGAGTCCAGTTCGTCCCCCATGCCCGCAAGCACTTCCCACGGCCCCGACCCTTCGGGGAGGTTCCAGAGGAAAGCCTGGTCTCCGCCGCCCAGGTCGGCATCGACGAGCAACGTGCGGTATGGGCCAAAAGCCGCAAGCTGCGCGGCCGTCAGAGCGCAAAGAAGGCTCGCGCCCGCGCCGCCCTTCACCCCGGCAACGGCAATTCGAAGGTTGCCGCCAACAGCCGGCCCGCCTCCGGCGGCGCCACGTGCTGTGCCCACAGCGAAACCCGAAGCAGCTTGTGTGACCGACGAAAGAGCAAACGAGGCGGCGGCCCGGTTCACCATCTCCCGAAGCGACTCGGCCTGATCGGGCCAGACAGCCAACCCTCTCGCCCCAAACGCCATCGCCGCGCGGTAGGAGACCAGGTCCTCGGCGACCGCGAGCGCGACTACGGGCACCGGCGTCTCCGCCGGCAGATTCGCAAGCAACCCCACTTCTACGATCGCCGCGTGGACGCCGGCCGCCATCACGGCAGCGAGGTCCTCCCCTGCCACGGGCGTCACCCTCCAGCGCGGAAGCGCGGCCGTCCATCCGGCCAGTTCCGCCCGCAACGCGGGGTCGCTGTGAGCCACGACGACGTGGATATCCCGAGCCATGTGAGCTCCTGTTCGCCGAGATCCTGCCCCTGAGCCGAACGTGGGAATTGGAGGCGAAGGAGAAGATGAGCCGGAGTCTAGGAAGAACTGGCCTCCGGCGGGGCGGCCCAACCGAATCTGTGGACGAGCCAAGGTCTCAGGGCCCGCAGGTTCTCGCGCGATATGATTCGCGGCATGAAGCCGAGGCGCCAGGCTGCGTTCTTCGATCTGGACAAGACCGTCATTGCCAAGTCCAGCACGCTTGCCTTCGGCAAGCAGCTCTATCGCGGGGGGCTCGTCACCCGCTCCATGCTGGTCAAGGGCGCCTACGCGCAGATCGTCTACCTGTTGGTGGGCGCCGACGAGAAGAAGATGGAGCGCATGCGTGAGGCACTGCTGGAGCTCACGCGGGGCTGGGAGCGAGAGAAGGTCGAGCGGCTCGTGCGCGAGGCCCTGGCCGAGATCGTGGATCCGATCGTCTATCAGGAGGCGCTCGATCTGATTGCCCTTCACCGCAACCAGGGCCGCGCCGTGTGCATCCTCTCCTCCTCCCCCGAGGAAATCGTGAAGCCGCTGGCCGAGTACCTGGGAGTCGACCACGCCATAGGATCTCGTGCCGAAGTCGAGGACGGCGCCTACACCGGCCGGCTTACCTTCTACTGCTACGGCGCGAACAAGGTCGACGCCATGAAGGCCGTCGCCCGGCGCGACCGGTTGGATCTCGAGGGCAGCTACGCCTACTCCGACTCGATCACGGACCTACCGATGCTCGAGGCCGTCGGCCACCCCACCGCCGTCAATCCCGACAAGGACCTCCGTGAGGTTGCCGAGGAACGCGACTGGGAGATCCTCGAATTCCACCGGCCGGTGAACCTGCGAGCTCGTCTGGCCCAACTCCCCAAGCCGCCGCCCAAGGTCGTGGCTGCCTCGGTGGGCGTCACCCTGCTCGCCGCCGCCGGCTGGTTCGTCGCACGACCGCGCGTTCAGGAGCGGGCGGCAAGAAAACGACAGACGTGAGGTGAACCCATGAGCTCTTCTCCATGGAAACGCGCGCTGGTGACCGGAGCCTCGAGCGGAATCGGACTTGCCTTCGCGAGAGCTCTGGCCGGCGAGGGGTCTAACCTCGTGATCGTGGCCAGGCGGGCCGAGCGACTGGAGAACCTGGCCAACGAGCTACGCCGGGCCCACCGGGTCGAAGTGGAGGTCATCCCCGCCGACCTCGCCAACCCCAGGCAACTTGCGCGGGTCGAGCAGCGCTTGGAGGACGCCACCAACCCGGTTGATCTGCTGGTCAACAATGCCGGCCTCGGCACGGTCGGGCGCTTTGCGGATCGACCGATCGAGGGTGAGGAGAACGCGATCCGCGTCAACGTCCTGGCGCTGGTGCGCCTCACGCACGCCGCGCTGCCCGGCATGATCGCCCGCCACCGGGGCGGCGTTCTCAATCTCGCCTCGACTGTCGCCTTCATGCCCGAGCCCTTCGGCGCGACCTATTCGGCCACGAAGGCATACGTGCTGAATTTCTCCGAGGCGATCTCCGAGGAGCTCAGGGGCAGCGGGGTGAGGGTGACGGCGCTTTGCCCCGGATTCACCCACACGGAGTTCCACGACCGACCAAACGACGCGAAAGCGCCCGGGGAAACCGACCGCGGGAGCGGAGAGAAGATGCCCGAGGCGCTCTGGATGAGCGCGGACGAGGTCGCCCGGGCAGGCCTGGATGCCTTGCGCAAGGGCAAGGTCGTGGCAGTCCCGGGATTGCTGTACGCGGCCGCGGCCGGCCTGATGAGTGCGCTACCGCGCGGCGTCGTGCGCCGGATCAGCGGCGCGGCGATGCGAACGCTGCGCAAAGAGAAGTAGCGAGTCCCGAGGGCAGGTCGGGACGGGGCAGGCACCGGGGTGAAGGCGCCGAGTGCAATGCCGGGCTCTGCACGCAGAGCCCCGAGGGACGAGGAAGCCGCACGCGGGAAGGAATACGTGCTCGGACGGCGAAGTAGTCGGTCGGACGGCGCCCGATCGCCAGACCGCCGGGCCAATTGGAGGGATTCGCCTTGCTCAGCACACGGGACCGGATTCTCATCGCGCTCTTCGCGGTTCAGCTGCTTGCCAGCCTTGCGCTTGGCATCGGCGTAGTCCGCGGACTGAACCGTCCGAGCGGAAGTGAGTTGGCCACCACAGTGGGGCCCGGAGCACAACAGCAGGACGGCGAAGTGGCGACCGATCCCTCGCTGGGTCCCTCCGGCGAGCCGGTATCGGCAGCCACGCAAGGCACGAAGAGCACGACGGTCGCCCAGAGTGGGAGCCGTGCCAGCCAGAACCTGGGCGTCACCAAAGACGCCATCAAGGTGGGCGTGCTGGTGACGCAGCGCGGGGCCATCAACTTCCAGGGCGCGGCGCAGGCATCCAAAGCCTACTTCGATTGGGTCAACTCACAGGGCGGGGTGAACGGCCGGCGGATCGTCCCCATCTACGCCGACGACGAGCTGGACTCGGCCAAGGGTTTGGCGGCCATCAACAAGATGATCAACGACGACAAGGTGTTCGCGTTCGCGGCATGGAACGCCCCCCTCACCGAGCTATCGGTCACTCCCATAATCAACGAGAACAAGATCCCCCTGGTCGGCTGCTACGGAAACGGCGACGAGTACAAGAGCCCGTACGTCTACTCGTTCGAGCCGTGGGGCTATCGCTGGGGGCTGGCCATGTCCAGTTGGATAGCGGACTTGGGGGGGAAGAAGCCGGCCTTCATATACGTCGACAACTCGAACGCGTTCGCGAACCAGGCATGGGAGGACGGCTTCAAGGACGGGTTCGCCAAGCGGGGGATCACGCTGAGCCCGGATCAGATCTACAAGGTCGACGTCACCAACCCTGACTTCACCCAACAGGTCGCGGGTATGCAAGGCGCCGGCGTGGACAGCCTGGCGACGATCATCGACCAGACCGCGCACGTCAGGCTCGCGCTCGCCATGAACCGCCAGCGCTTCAAGCCCCTCTACGTCTCCGACCCGATGATCCTGGACCGTTCCTCGATCGAGGATCCCAACGTCGGGGCGAGCATGGAGGGTACCTACGTCGCCAGCGACATGGAATGGCTGACCTCCCAGGATCCCGAAGTGCAGCTCTACGTTCAGGAAACGAAGCGCCGCTTCGGGTCCAAGGCGATGATCAACTGGTCGGGCGAGGTAAGTTGGCTGGGGGCCAAGATGTTCGTCGAGGGCCTGAAACGAGCCGGGGCCAATCCCACCCGCCAGAGCCTGATGGATGCGCTCAACTCAATGACGGACTTCTCGACCGGGTTCACCGCGCCTCTGACGATCCGTCCGGCGATGCACGAGCCCAACCACTGCTTCAAGCTGTCCAAGATCGCCAACAAGCAGCCTCAGCCCGTGCGCGACTGGCTGTGCACGGGCAGCCAGGCCGTCTACGGCCGCTAACCGCCGGCCGGCCTGAACAGCTGCCGCCGGAAACCCAGGGGGGCGGGCGGTGAAAACGGGAGATCTCCACCCGCGGGTTGAAAGCTCGCGGAGGGTCCGGCCCTTCGGAGCGTTCCATCTGGTGAACAAGGGAGATTCCCACCCAAAGTCCGAAACGGGTATCGCGTGATCCGCCGGCATGCACTACTCCTGATCTACGCCTCCGCCTGCGTTCTCATCGCCGGCCCCGCCTCAGCCACGGCGCCATCGGGCCAAGAGCCCCCCGGCACGCGCCTGCCGCATCTGTCGGTCCGTGACGCGCGCGTCACGGACGAACACGGGCGCACGGTCCTGCTCCGAAGCGTCAACGTCAACCAACTCGGCGACTACTTCCAGGGCAACCCGAAAGTGCCGTCCACGTTGCCTTTCAGCAGAACCGACCTCGAACGGATCGCGGCGATCGGGTTCAACTCCGTGCGGCTGCTCGTGCACTGGAGCCGGCTCGAGCCCAAACCCGGGGTCCACGATGAGTCCTACCTGAGCCAGATCAGGCAAGCCGTGACGTGGGCCGGGGAGCTGGGCCTGTATGTGGTCCTCGATATGCACCAGGACGGTTGGGGCAAGTACGTCAACACCAGCCCGGACGACATCTGCCCTCCGCCATTGAGTCATGCCACCGGATGGGACGGAGCGCCGGAGTGGGCGACCTACACCGACGGACTGCCGCACTGCAAGCTTCAGGAGCGTGAGGTGTCCGCGGCCGTCGAGCAAGCCTGGCAGTCCTTCTGGCTGGACCGTGACGGCATACAGCAGCACCTGATAGACACATGGGCCTGGCTGGCGGGCGCGTTCAAGAGCGATCCGACCGTGGCCGGCTACGACTTGCTGAATGAGCCGAATCCCGGTCTCACGATCCCGGTCAACGAGACCGTCTACCTTCGGCAGTTCCACACGCGCACGCTCGAGGCCATCCGCGCCGCCGAGAAAGGTGGCCTGGCCAAGATCGCTTTCTTCGAACCACTCATCACCTGGAACATCTACGGGGTCGCGATCACGATCCCGTGGACCAGCGACCCGAACATCGTCTACGCACCCCACATCTATCTGGGTTCGATCTCGATGGACAAGGCGATCCTCGGCCAGGAGATCATCCCCTTGCGCCAAGGCTTCTACCAGGCCAAGCGAGAAGCCGACGTCTACGGCACCACGTTCTGGGGCGGTGAGTGGGGTTCCTTCGGAAACACCGAAGCCGACGCGCAGCACCTGGCCCGCTACGCGGCCCTTGAGGACGAGTTCCAGGTGGGCGGGGCCTTCTGGCAATGGAAGCAGGCCTGCGGGGACCCCCACGGGGTTTCGTGGCCCGATGGGGCGGTGCCCGAACGCAGTGGAAACCTCGCGATGGTGCGCTGCGGAGATGAGGCCCAGCCGGCGGGGGTCGAGGAGGGGCTCATCGCGGCCAACGCCAAGGTGCTGTCTCGCCCCTACCCCCGCGCCTTTCCCGGGCAGGTAACCTTCACCTCCGACCCGGCCAGCCTAACCGTAGATATCAAGGGTCAGGGTGGCGCCGACCAGGGGCCTCTCGAGGTTTGGATCCCTGGTCCGGGTCTTCCCACGGTTTCGGCCGCAGGTCTCGCGGGTATCCGCGTGGACAAGGTGATGGGAGGGTGGATCCTCCGCGCGCGGGTGACTCAATCTGACTGGACCTTGCGCGCCACAGGGACTCCGACTGACTTCGCGGTTCACGCGTCGTCCGGAACCTCGACCATCAGCCCACCATCTGTGGCCGGCTTCGGTGTTCATCGGAACCTTCCGGCGACCGGCGCGGCGGCGCCAGTCGCCGCGCTTGTCGTGCTCGTCATCGCGAGTGGTCTCGCCTGGTCTGCGTTGCCTTCCAGGATGTCGGACAAGTAGCATCCAGTAGTCACCAAGCTCGGGACGCTCGGGGGGCTCGACGCCGGAACGCGGCGAACGGCAAAGGGGGGTGGGCAATGGTCTCCGAATCCGCCTCGAGGGAGGCATACACACGACGCCACGGCCAGGCTCACGCCGACCTCTTACGAGACCGCCGTGCTACGAACCGGCCGCGTCGGAGAACTGTTCTGGCAATGCTGGTAGCGACCTGCCTGGCAGTGCCATGTGCCATCTTCGGGCCTTCGACAGGACTGGCTGCCGCGGTTGCCCGGGGCGGAGCGGGGCGGAGGGCCCACACAGGCCAATCGCCGGCGATCGACCGGGCCGCTCAAGTGCCTACCGCCGAAGCGTGGGCCGTCGCTGACGCGGCGTCCGGCGCCGGATCCGGGTTCCTGCCGAACCCGGCCAGATCGAGCAAGATCGGCCCTGCCGACAGATCCGCTTCCGCCCCGGCCTCCAGCCCGGCCAAGGGCGGCAAGTGGGCCTCCCTGCTGCGGTCCGAGGGAAGCAAGCTCCTGGACGGCAAGGGCCGAGAGGTCCTCCTTCGAGGGATCGCGGTCATCGAAAAGGGGGCTCCCTACCTTCCCAAGGTGGGCCCGGAGGACTTCGCCCGGATCCGTTCGTGGGGCATGAACTCGATTCGGTTGGGCACCGTCTGGGCCGCGATAGAGCCCGAAAAGGGCCGGTACGACCAAGACTATCTGGATGCCCTGGCGGCCGTGGTCAAGCAGGCGACTGATGCCGGGCTCTACGTGATAGTCGACATGCACCAGGACATGTACGGAGAGCCGTTCGGGGACGGTCGGTTCCCGGACGGTCCGTACGGGGACGGCGCTCCGGCGTGGACGCTGACCCCTTGTCCGCACGTCGAGTTCACAGCCGCCGGCCTTCCCTGGGCGGCCAACTACTTCTCTCCCGCCGTGGTGTGCGCGTTCACTAACTTCTGGACGTCCAAGGAGCTGCAGGCGCACTATGCGGGTGCCTGGTGGGAGATCGCGCGCAGGCTCGCCGACAACCCACTGGTGGCCGGGTACGACTTGATGAATGAGCCCAGCCAGGGCGCGATACCACCGGGAGTCTTCGAGACCCAGTTCCTCTACCCGTCACAGGCCAGGTGGCTCGAGGAGATTCGGAAGGTTGATCCGAAACATATCGGCTTCCTCGAGTCGCCCAACTACAAGAACGTTCACCTGCCCACGATCCCGGCGCTCACCCTTCCGCCCAACTGCGCCTACGCCCCCCATCTGTACGGGTTCTGGGACGAGGTCCCCGGCCAGGGCGCGGAGGCTCGCGAGCCGCTCGTGGACTTGAACTTCAACTACTCGGTGCAAGAGGCGAAGCTCATGGGGCTACCCATGTGGCTGGGCGAGTTCGGGATGGTCTACAACGCGCCGGGAGCAGCCGAGTTCTTGCGCCACGTCTACGACCTGGTGGACGGAGCCCGGGCGGGGGCGGCTCTCTGGGCGTATGGGCGCGGTACTGGCTACTCCCCGATCGAGGCCGACGGCACCCCTCGACCCACACTCGTGGAGGTGGCCCGCGCGTACCCGTCGGCCGTTCCGGGGCTGGGGGAGTTCAATTTCGACGCGCTATCGAGCACACTCACCGCTTCCTGGTCCGGCAAGGGCGCCGCCGTGTTCGCCGTGCCGGCCATTCGATACCCCCAAGGGATCCGGGTGGAGACCGACGGGAAGTGGTCGTGGGATAGAGAGCGGGCTGAGCTGGTTGTGACCGGCGGGTCTCGGTTGTCTCTCGCTCCCGCCGCCATCAAGGCTGGCGGCCAGCCGCCTCGCCGCTAGGCGGAGACGCCCTCCACGCCCTGAAACACCCGCTCGAAGCGAGCAAGCGCATCGTCCACGACCTCGTCGGTGTCGGCCATGCTCGTGTAGATGCGGCTTCCCGCCAGGGTGATGACACCCTCAGCGGTGAAAGCCGCGCCCATGTCCTCGAGCATCTCCTTGCGCGGCATGACCTCCGCGAAAGCCGATGGGTCACGCAGATCGAGGTTGAGCACGCCCGACGTGGTCAGGTGCACGATTGAGCCAAAGTTGTAGGTGACGTAAGGCAGTTCGTACTTCTCTATCATCGCCTGCAGGCCCCTGCGCAGCCGGTCGCCGGCTTTGCCAGCCTTGATCGGCGCTCCGGTCCGCTCCATCTCCAGGAGGGCGTGGTAGCCCGCCACGCAGCTCATCGGGTTGGCCGATAGCGTCCCGCCAACGAAGGCCCGTTTGCCCATCGCCCCGATCCCACCCGCGAAGGTGGCCATGACGTCGGCCCGACCGCCCACGCCTCCGGCCATCGGGTATCCGCCGGCCACGCATTTGCCGAACACCGTCAGGTCGGGACGCACCCCGAAGTAGCCCTGCGCCCCGCCCATTCCCATGCGGAAGCCGGTGACCACCTCGTCGAAGATCAATAGGGCACCGAACTCGTCGCACAGCTCCCGCACCCGCTGGTTGTAGTCGGCCGTGACCGGGCGCGTGGCGCTCTCCGGGCCGAGCGGCTCGACCAGGACGGCCGCGGTACCACCCTTGTCCTGGTTGCCGGCCAGCAGTTCACGCAAGGCGTCGACATCGTTGGGGTAGACCTCCTGAGTGTTCTCGTAGCAGCCCGCGGGGATGCCGGTCGCTTCCATCGGGCCGGTGCCCGGAAGCCGCATCGCGAAGACCAACTGATCGCTCCAACCGTGGTAGCCGGCGCCGACCTTGATGATCTTGACATTGCCCGTGAACGCCCGAGCCGCTCGGATGGCCGCCATGTCACTCTCGGTGCCGCTGCCCAGCATGCGGAACATCTCAACGCCCGGCATGAAGTCGTGGATCAGCTTGGCCAGTTTGACCTCGTAGTCGTGGAACAGACCGGTGATAGGACCGCAATCGTGCAGCAGTTCGATGACCTTCTCGCGCACCGGCTCGTAGTTGCTGCCGAGCACAGTCGGGCCGCCTGCCTGGAGGAAGTCGATGTATTGGTTGCCGTCGATGTCCCAGAGATAGGCGCCTTTGGCGCGCGCCATGCTCAGCGCGAACGGCTTGTTGAAGGCAAGGTTGTGCTGCACCCCTCCGGGTATGTACTTCTGGGCCTCCGCCGCCGCCTGCTTGGACCCGGCGCACTTCTCCTCGAACCAGGCCATGCAGGCGTCGAGGCGCTCACGACGCAACGGCCGGATCGGGGTGTGGGTCAGCGCGTGAAAGCGTCGTTCGATCTCCTCGATATCGGGCCACTCAGAGATCGCATACGCCGAACGGGTGTCTGGGGTCGGGTTGCTGCTACTCACGCCGCACCTCCTGTTGCGTAATCGACCATCTCCGGTCGCGCTTTCCCTGCTGGTCGCCGGCCTTGTCCCCGCGGCGCCATGCGGCGCCATGGAAATCGGGATCGGTCGGCACCCGCGGTGGGCCGATCGCCGGGGCCACGAGTATAGCGGCCCTTCTCATCCGAGTGGGGACTGGCGGGTTCGGATGCGGGGTGGTGATGGCCGGTTGGGCCAGGTGGCGCCGCCGGCGTGGAGGAGGCAGCGGAGCCGATAGTGGTCGAATAAGTGGAACCCGTGGGAGGAAGGCTGGTCCTTGGAACTCCGCTGCAACTCCCATGAGTGCATGGCCAAGGCCGCGAAGGCGCTGGTGGAAGCCGTCATCGGCGAAGCAACGTTGGGTGCATCTCGTCGCCATCGATCGTCGTTCGGGTTCAATCGGCGTCGCCAGCGGCAGATCCAAGCCACCGCGGATCTGGTTGTCGGGGAATGGCCCCTTCAGCTGGAGGCAGCCGTCTTCAAGAAGGCAACTGCGAGCGGCATGACGCTATCCACTTCCATGAACGCCCCGACGTGATCGCAACCCTCCACCACGTGCAGCTCTGTATTCAATGCCTGCGCGGTAGGCACGGCGTCGTCAGGGTCGTCATCTCCCCCGCAGTAGACCAGAGCCGGAGCTGACACCCGGCCGAGGTCGAACACGTAAGCAGATTCGATTCGCCCTTTGCGCTCCGCTGCCAAAGCCTTCGGGTCGTTGACGTCTTCAAAGTGGAGCTTGAGCTCGGGGGCCAATGGAATCGGCCACAAGGACCAGAAAGCGGCCCAGTCACCACGTGACAGCGCATCGACCCAGGGTGGCATGTCCGTCGGAGGTGGTTGAGTCAGGCCTGCTCCGCCGAGAATCAGAGCGCTTAGCCGCTGAGGAAACTCGATGGCGGCCATGCAGGCCAGCCATGCGCCTCGCGAGTAGCCCCAGAGCGCCGCCCTTTCGACGCCGGCAGCGTCCAATACGGCAATCACATCAGCCGCCACATCCGGCGCCCGGTACGCCTCCGCATCGTGCGGCTTATCGCTCTCTCCGTGTCCAAGTGGATCGACGATCAGGACTCGCCGGATGGCTGCAAGGGGGTCTAAATAGCCAGCCTGCCGATAGTCGGCCGCCGATTGCATGAAGCCTGGGAGCAGTACCACCGCGGCTCCCTCGCCCATATCCGTATAGCTGATGGCGTAGCCGCGTGACCTCGCGATGCACGGCCCGAGACCAGCAGGAATCTTGACGTTCATGCCATCTATTGTACCCGTCTCAGACCGACCAGTATGCCGGCATGGCGCAATATGCTCTCCGGCGCGGTAGGCTCTCCGTGTGGGGAGGTCCAGGCGACTTGACGTCTGACACACCCGCTGCCAACCTTGTTCCGCTCTTGCGGGCGGTCCTACCTAGGAGGAGCCAAATGGTCGACATCAAGTTCCAGTCCCAGCCGGTCGCACTGCCTGAGGGCATCGACTACAACGAGTACATCGTCGCGACGTACGTCGTCTCGTTCCCCGCGGCGATGCCCGTCCCCATCCTCGCCCAGTTCCTCGCCATCGAGCAGACCACGGGCACGTGGGTGGCGGTCCCGGGCGAGACTCCCGAGGTGCGCGCAAAGCACGTCGCCAAGGTCATCGGCTGCTACGAGCTTCCCGACTACGAGTGGGAGATCCCGGCGGGAACTACCGAGCGCCAGTACTGCGTGCAGATTGCCTTCCCTGAGGTCAACATCGGCTCGCAGATCCCCATGCTGCTCACCGCCGCCATCGGCAACATCTCCATGGGCGGCAAGATCAAGCTCGTCGACCTCTACCTGCCCAAGAAGTTCGTGGACGGGTTCAAGGGCCCCAGGTTCGGCATCCAGGGTGTCCGCAAGATCCTGGGCGTCGAGGGCCGGCCGCTTCTTAACAACATGATCAAGCCCTGCACCGGCTACACCCTCGAGGTCGGAACCGAGCTGTTCCGCGAGGCCGCTCTCGGCGGTTGCGACATCATCAAGGACGACGAACTGATCGCCGACGCCTCCTTCAACTCCTGCCTCGGCCGGGTCAAGGCCTACATGGAGGTCGAGAAGCAGGTCTTCGAGGAGACCGGCGAGCACACCATCTACACCTGCAACATCTCGGACAGCGTTCCCAAGGTGCTCGAGAACGCCAAGAAGGCCGTCGAGCTTGGCGTCAACGGGCTGATGATCAACTACCTCGCCGTGGGGATGCCCGTCATGCAGGCGCTGGCGGAGGACGACTCCATCAACGTGCCGATCCTCGCCCACATGGACCTGGCGGGCGCCTTCTACATGCCGGGCTGGCACGGAATGGGTTCGCACCTGATCCTGGGCAAGCTGCCTCGCCTCGCGGGCGCCGACATCGTGGTCTTCCCTGCCCCCTACGGCAAGGCTCAGGTACTCCAGGAGAGGTTCATGCAGGTCGCTCGCAACCTGACCTTCCCCATGTACAACATGGCCCCCGCGTGGCCGATGCCGTCAGGTGGTATCACTCCCTCCATGGTCTCCAACGCCGTTCGTGACCTGGGCGTTGACATCGTCATCGGCACCGGCGGCGGCATCCACGCCCACCCCCAGGGCCCAAGGGCCGGGGCACGGGCATTCCGTCAGGCGATCGACGCGGCCGTCTCCGGCGTCTCTCTGGAAGAAGCCGCCAAGCAGCACGGCGAGCTCGGCAATGCCGTTGCCGCCTGGCAGGACGCCTTCAAGATCCTCGGAAAGTAGACGCGGGCTCGCGAGCCAGACCAAGAGATGCCCTGGGGTTTCGACCCCAGGGCATCCTTTTGAAGAGCAGGGGGATAGGCGTGAGCGCAGAGACACAGGAACCGGTTCGCGGCGCGCGAGAAGGCAAGTACATCCTCGCCCACGACGTGGGGACCTCCGGCAACAAGGCCGCGCTCGTCGA
>Ga0265292_1001154_pt1 | contig 25337 bp, 21 predicted proteins | sample Munlanlewell296A_FD_189080 | JGI IMG/M metagenome (GOLD analysis project Ga0265292, IMG submission 189080) | Leachate microbial communities from a municipal landfill in Southern Ontario, Canada - Leachate well 296A | ecosystem: Engineered > Solid waste > Landfill > Unclassified | place: Canada... | reverse complement strand
AAAATCAAAGAGGAAGCCCGCTTTGATGGCAAATGGATTTTGCAGACCAACACGAACTTGACAGCCACCGAGGTTGCTTTGAAGTACAAAGAGCTCTGGCAGGTGGAACAGGTATTTCGGGAAATGAAAAGTATTCTGAATACCCGTCCGATTTACCATAAAACAGATGATGCCATCCGGGGTCACGTGTTCTGCAGCTTTCTGGCATTGGTACTCAAGAAAGAACTTAATGACCGCCTGGAAAAGATGAACCTCGACCTGGAATGGTACGACATCAAACAGGATCTGGATAACCTCCAGGAAATATCACTGAAAGAAAAGGACCGGGAATACATTGTCCGTACGGAATGCAAAGGAACTTGCTCTCAGGTATTCAAGGCAGTCGGTGTGGCATTGCCACCTATAATCCGGTTGCAGTCGACCGGCTAGAGCTTAGCAACTCATCGGGTTCATCAGGAGGCACTGTAGTGCCAAAAATTAAATCATATAAAATTTATATTGCTGTTAATCAAATTGTTGTAAAAAATAACTGTCGAAGATCAGTTTAACAGTGTTAATTTCAGCATTTTTTACACCGACAAATACACCGACATTTAGACCGACAAATACATCGACAATTTTTGTTGTTCTTAGGTTTTAACTAAGGATCCAATGTCCAGTTTTATCGGAACCGACACGTCGGATTTTGTTTTCGGTTTGAAGTTTTTTAATCTTTCTTTCAATAGTTCGAGTTGTAACCCCAAGAAATTCTGCAAGTTCCGAAATAGTGATAAAGTTGTTAGCTTCGATGAGTTCAATAATTTTCTCCGAACCTTTCTCCCTAGTTTCTTCCGGTGTCTTTTTCAAATTTTCAATATTTCCGGCGTCAAAAATGACCATCAGGCCGGTGTAATCGGAGTTGAATTCAGGAATCGGGGCATTTGCCAAGGTGCATTCCTCCATGATTTTCTCTATGCCTCTACCCCAGGTTTCAATATAGCCGGCTCTGAAAAAGGCGGCGGCAATAAGCGGGTTAAAGGGAATAGAAGGATGCTTCGATTTCAGTTTTGCAATTGGCAATTCCTCGGGAAGCTTTCCAGCATTCCAGAAAATGATTTTGGTTTCATAAACGCTTATCTGAATTGGATTGGCACTAGCATAATCCTTATGGACAACGGCATTTAACAAAGCTTCGCGCAATGCCGGGGCAGGAAATAAATAACGTTCTATCCGCTGAAGGCCTTCATAGCTGATATAGGCTTTCATGTATTTAGTCAGCAGCAGATCCAAAGTTTTGTCGACTTGCTGAAATAGATTTCCATGGATTTCATCTTGGTAAACCAGGTCCGTATTGGTCCGAAAAAATCCGATTTTTATGTATGCACCTGTAACAAATTCCTCGGGGTTGTCATGAAAGAGTAAAGATGCCGCACGCTTAAGGTGAGTTCCTTCAAGAAGCTGCAATTTTGTTAAAATTGATTTATGGCTTTCTTGTAGCACTTCCTCCCCAAGCCGCTTGCTTTTTACCGCCTTTTGGACAAAAAGTTTGAATGCCGCCGGTTCCAGCATTTCAAGAGTAAGATACGGCACAGGAACTGCATCCCAGTGCAGACCATATTTTTTGAGTAAAAAAGTGTTTAATGCATTACCCGAAAGTTCTTGTTTGGTGCTTCCACTGCGAAAATGGTATTGGCCTTTATAGCTGATCGGATAAGGATAGGCATCAACATGAATTTCTATAAAATCCTGGCCATCGGCAGTTTTCAGGTCCACGGTGGCCACAATGCCCAGAATGCTTTTTATTTTGTTCGGAATGTCTTCCAAAAGCGTTTTTGAATTTGCCAGACCGACCGGTTTGCCTTTGTCGTTTTTGCCAATCACGAGTGTTCCCCCTTGTGCATTGGCAAATCCGCAAATCCATTTCAGATATTCATCTCGCCAACTTTCTTTCCACTCAACAATTTGATTTTCTTCCATTTAATGAACCTCTTTGATTATAAGTTACTACATTTCAATTTGTTGAACTCTCTATTCCGTAGGATCATACCCATATCTAAAGTAATCTACAGGTTAAAGTTACTCCATAGATTAGTTTCTGGTTTAATCATTTAGAAATGTTCTGTTTTCAGGTTGAACATTTTTCCTGACAAACCGATCGATTTCCTGATCGATGCCTCTTCTTCGGGCGTACCCAATAAGGCGGGAATAGCTTAAAGTATAGTGGGCGAAGGCAAAATCAAAAATATTTACCAATTCCTCACCCTGGATGGAATAAAATATTTTCTTCTCTGTCCACGCATCCACCAGTATCTTTTCAAGAGTTGGCAGGGTTGCTGTACCAGTTTTAATTAGTGGAGCTCTGGATACCAATGGTTTAACAATAATGGGATCCAAGAAACCCAGGACGTAAAGCTGCATGGTATTTTCATCCGGGTTGAGCCAAACATTCAGCTTGCTGTCCTTAAACAGGTTAAACGTAGTTTCCACCATGTCGGGTTCTGTCTCGAAGAGATAAAAATACCGGGCTGGTTGGTGAATCATGAATGAATTCAGCCAACCGGATGACCAGCAACAAGCATTGATTTCAGGATAATTTGCTTGGAAAGTATTGATAAGGGATTCAGTAAATTCATCATTTCTTGGACTGTAGACCGGTTTTTTAGAGACGGCATAAACCCCCTTCCTGATAGTGGCTAGTTGGCCTGCTATTTTCAACCGGGATATCCGCTTTCGAATGCTGGCACTACCAGCCTGGTTGTTTTCATTATGGTATAAATCAGCCAGTTCCTTAGTTGTTACGGCTGGTTTGTTTTTTAATGCAGCTGCCAGATCGTTTGTTTTTGTTTTCATCTATGTATTGAAATCCATGGCGAAGATATGTCACTCTTGCCAATAAATTTGTTTTATTGGCAAGAGTGACATGTTAATCGGCATTTTCCTCTTGTTGCTCAATGAACAAGGCTAGATCTTTCTTTTTCCCCTGTCTTGGTGCATAATTAAGCATCCGGGTTGTCTTAACCGAATATTTTTCCAGTGCGCTGCTGAATCTGAAATCAAACAAAAGACAATGAAATGTAAAAATTGTCAAATGTTTGAAAACGTCACATTTGCCAGTAATCCTAGTTTATTGGCAAGAGTGACATTATCGATTTCTTCAGCCATACTCTATATGTCAAGTATCTTGCGCAAAATACTTGACATATCAGAACGTCATTTAGTTGTCCGATAGAATTTTAGCTACCAACTTATAAACTGTGGTTCCGGTAACCTTTGGCCAATCAGCGCATGGAGGATAGCTTTGGTAATGGTCCTTTCACCAAAATTCGGGGAATACCACCAAGACGCCCTTGCAAGTAACTCTTCCGGATATCCTTATCATAACGGACATCCTTAAATTCGCTGAAAGAAACCATGGTCGAGATCCCGGATGAATTCCGTTCTGTTATCCACATTTCATCCCGACGAAACAAATTCTGGTCCATCAGGAGCACATCATGGGTAGTAATCAGTAATTGAGCACGGCTTTCAGCGGAACAACTCGCCAGGTAAATCTCGAGTAACTGCCTGGTCAGTAATGTATGTAGGCTTCGGTCGACTTCATCAATTACATAGACCTTCTTAGCATTGGTAATTGAAATACCAAGAAACGCCGGCAGCAGGTCAATAACCCGTTGTGAACCATCAGCTTCGTCTCTTATTTCGAACCGGACTTCGGTGCCATCGGATTTTGGATGAAATGTAACCAGCTTTTTAGCAACCAGTTCACCATTGGTGCGCCTAATAATGTACCGCTCGTTCATTGATTCAGACATCAGGCGAACTGTCATTCCTTCCTTGACCTCTTCTTGGATCCGGGTCTTGAGAGCAGAATTTAAAGGGACATTTTCGAATGGAACAACCTCACTTCCAAGATGAATAATTCCCGTATCCAACTGTTGAAGAACTTCATTCATGGTTGAATACAAAGGATTTCCTTCGTCCAGGAATTGCTCAAAGGGTTCGAATCTTGAATCGGGACCGATCAATTCAAGTGATTCCTTGAACCAATTATAGACCGGACGAAAATTTTCAACTTTCTGGGATACTGAGTTGGTCAGGAATAATTGGTTGTCTCGGGTGCCTCTGAATGCAAATTCAAGAAACCGATCATCCTGGAGAGATTTATCAAAATTGGGCTTATCGCCACAGCGATCAAAGAGTACTTTCTCGCTTGTGCTGGAAATTTGAACCAGTTTTTCTTCCAGTACAGTTTTTCTGCTGACAGTAAAACTGTAAGCATAAATGGTATCATCAACAAGAATTTCGAAGCCAAGTCGAGTAGGCAATTCGGTCCCGGTAGCATCCAACCGGAAAGGTTCAACCTGGATAAGGCTGTCAGGTTGGGTTCCTTTAACAATCAGATATTTGGCAAAATTCAAAGCCTTAAACAAATTTGTTTTTCCGGATGCATTACCACCATATATTGCTGCTACAGGCAATATTCTGGTCTGGTACTTGTCAACTTTAGGAATCCTATCGCCGTGTTGACGTTCTTTTGTTGCCACCATGGAAAAGGAGGTCTTTCCTTTGAATGACATCCAGTTTTCGAGGCTGAAGCTAAGTAGCATATTGGTAAGAATTAAAGTGAAAATTTCTCTTTAAACAAGACCAAAATTACACAAATTCTGATTATCATTATGTGTAAAGAGAAAATTTCTCATTATGCACCATTTAACATCGTCTTTTTTCTCGGCATCGTATAATGGCGTTACTTCAGATTCAGCAACTCGCTGGCATCGTCCAATGTCTTATTCTCAAATGCCTTCAGGTAGATTTCGGTCGTTTCCTCCTTGGCGTGAATTTTGGTTGTTCGACTTAGTCCTTGAATTAGTATTTTCACGATGGCTTTTAACCAAGTTCCTTATTCCATGGCAGAATACGAAAAACTCTTTGATTCAATAAGTTCCGATCAAAAGATAGAGTTCTTGAGGAAAGCGCTGAGACGTTCAGAAGCACTGCAGGACCAATTGGTCGCCTACTTTGCCGCTCCGACGATACGGCGCAAAAAAAATTCCGGTTCTTTTGCCGAACTGGTGCAGTCCTATTCTAAGGTCTTCCAAAAGTTATTGGAATCGATTGATCTGGAAGACCTTGACTACAGCCGGTGGAGAACTCCCCGCGGTACATACATGGAGTATTGGGAAATTGACATGGAGCTCGCTAAGGAGGAGATCCAGGATGTTTTTAATCATACCCGAAGGGAATGCGAGAAACAAATCCTGGCAGGTGACTTACAGGCCTTTTTCACAACTTTCACCGGTGCTCTGGATGGTTGCAAGAAGGTCACTTTCCGCGATCCGAATGAAACCCTGGCCGATCCTGAAGAAGTCTTGTTCGCCCTGTTTGAGGAACTCACCGGAGAAATGGAAGTGTATCTGTCGGCCGTGGTACTAAGTTCATCGAAGGTGGTTGAATCAGTTACAAGTGTCGTGCAATGGTTTCTTGAGCAAAACCAAGGGAATTCACCGGCTGTCTATCATGATCGGCTCTGTAGTAAGCTTGCACTAACACACGGAGAAAGCCTGGCTGGGCTTCGGTTCCTGTTTTCGGGACCGGAAGGAGTTGAGCAAAATTTTCCGCGCACTTATCTGACAGTCCTCAGAAGCCTCGACCGATCTGCCTGGATTAAGGAATCGGAGCGGTTCGCGGTCACTGACCACCAAATTGCAAAAGAATTGCTTGAGTATCAGAGTGAACAGAAAAGCGATTCATTTTACCGGAATGCCCGGGTCCTTTTTCCCATTCATCCGAGGGAACTGGTTGATTTTTTGGCCAAGCTGATCGAACCCGGCAAAGATCACGCCCTGGCCATCCAGATCTGGGAATACAAGGTGCTGCATCAGAACCAGTTGAATGAGTACGAAATATTGGCCGGATTGTTTGAAAATGTCTCGCAAAAAGAAGCCTTTCTTACGAGACTGAAGGGTAGTTACCACGACGAATTCTACGTTGATGTTTTGGCATATGAAAAACTCTTCGAACGAATCCTCGATTTGGCTAGGAACCCTCATGAATATCTCCCAAAGCTTGAATTCATACTGAATCACATTCTTGAAGTCTATCCCCGGGATTGCCTTAAAATTGCCCTGCGCCGGACTGAGTACGAAATACAAAATTCAAAGCTCAATCGCCACACGTATTCCAGGATCGCCTCCTTGCTCAGGTTGGTCGGTACTCATAAGGAGCTGAAACCGGAGGTACGGCTGTTCGCCAGGAATTTAATGGTCATCCATTCCCGGCGTAGCGCTCTGCGGGCTGAATTAGCGAAGGTGGGGTTAATATGAGCGATAGTTCAGCCGACATGAGTCACCTGATGGAATCTTTCAGGAAGAACGGCTAGCCCTTCCGCCGATCCATTTGCCCGAATTTATCAGAAACTGCTTTATAAAAATTCCGGGCCGTTTCAACATCGATGCCGGCTTTGGCGGCATTTTTTTCAATATCCGGTACCCGGCCTGCGTTAATATCAGGAAGAATCAGACTCATAAAGTAATTCAGGTTATCCAGCATTTCCTTCCTCTCCGGCGGAGTGTCTACCTGGAACAGGTTATCGTATTCATTCAATCTGATCTTTTTCTTCAGGATCTTTTCTGATGTGATCAGCATGGACATATTTACGCGAATGTCAGGCTCTTCTGAAAACTTGTAACCGAATGGATTAATGGAATTAACCAGAGCCTGATATCCCCGATCTGTAGAAGCGGCGAGTAAAACAATGTTTTTATTTTCATCAAAATAGATCTGAGCGAAATGTGGGTGCCCGCCCCATCTCTTCAGGGATAACCGGTAAACCCCATGGCTAAACTCCGAGGTGAAACTTTTTTTTAGTGCAAGTGTATCAAACTTATCCACAGGGTATTCAGAATAAGTCATGACCATCTGGTCCTGTTTATGGACCGTAATCGGAAGATTTGCCCCAGACAATAACATCATATAGGGCAGGGGATTCTTGTCGAGATTTCGAGCAATGTCTTCTTCCGTTTCAATTCTCCGGTCAAGCTCAGTTGCGAAAAAAAAGATGTCATCCGGTTCGAAACTCTTGTAAGCCACAATCGGACCAAAGGTTTGCCAGCAGGCACCGTTAAATCCGATCAGATTAAACCAGACGGTTGTCGCCTGGCTTTTGTTTATATCTGAGGTTCCCGGGGAGAAAAGCAGGAATTGTTCCCCCGTGAGAATATCTTCCATGTTGAAGAAATCCTTTGCAGGGTTTTCTAAAATTATGCTGAAGCAAAACCGCCAGGGTTGCCTGGCATGCTGTTCCAGAAAATCCATTTCGGACAGGCTTAGCTTCTTTAATTCCGCATGAGTGATTATTTTCCTGATCAGACCGCCAGGCTTGAAGATTTTATGGGCCAGATATTGAGCCTTTAACGTGTTGACCCACTCCTTTTCAAATTCTTTTGTTACATGTCTGTAAGCTGAAAATGCCTCAGTCATGGTGTGGTCAAGTTTGTATAGAGAGGCAGCATAATATAGCAGAAATTCGTCAATGACGGTTTTTGAAATGCTGCTGCTTGCTTCACAGGCCTTACGGATAGTTTCAAAGTCATTCATCTTATATATAGTTTATCCCTGATGGGCAGAAATCGCTGATTATCATTCCATTTCTATTCCTTTTAATTGGTTAAACCCGGCTTAACTCATCCAATAGGGCGCTTCGTCGGGGATACTCGGCTCTCATTTTCAGGATGAGATTGTCACATTTGTCTTTGGCCCCGAGCTTGATCATACGTCTCAGGTACCGGCAAGCTTCCTGGTAATGATCTCTTGTTGAACTCCTTTTGAGCAGATAGACTATTCCAGCGGAATACATTTCCACAAGTTCATTGGAGTATCCGGCGGCTAAGTATTTTTCAAAAGCCTCAACATATTGAAGTGATGGCTTGGTTTTTAAAAGATCAAACAAGCGGTCCCACCATTTTTCATTGATGTAAATTCCTGAAATCTGGTCAAAATGGTACCCCCGGGAATCTTTTTGAAAATCGGCGATGATGGCCTCAACAAATTCCTTCCAACGGTCGGGTGCCACTTTGGCCTTTAATAATTTGTAATATTCCTGACCATGGTGATTAGAATCAACAAATAGAATCCTGGCATATTCAATGATTCGATCAGTATCTTTCTGAATGGTAGCAATTTTAAGCAGCCAGTCATACCAGGTATAGACTAAGCCAGGTTTGTCTTTCGCGTCAAACCTGACTCCGTCCTGAGCAATCCCGATGGCTTTTTCGTACTTTTTATCCCTGATAGCGCTTTCAATAGCAATTGTCCGCAGGCGGGAATTGGCCAGATTCTGGTTGAGGAATCTTTCAGCTTCCTCTGGTCCTTTGATTTTAAGGAGTATTTCCCATTTGATCAGTTGAGCCCTTTCTTTGGTGTAGTCTGAAGCCATTGATTTATCAATCAGGGCAATAACTTTATTGCCTTCTGATTCTGTTTTGACCATGCCAGAGGCCAGATCCAGCATGCCCAGATGCCAATCCCAATCACGGTAAATATTTTTACCAAAGGTAGTTATACAATAATCCAGCAATTCCAATCTGAGGTTATCCGGCAATTCCGCCTGGGCAACCAGGTTCAATAATTCGAAAGCATTTTCTATCGGACCTCCAATAGCACCATCACTGTCGTCGGCATATTGTAACAGTGGTGTCATTTCCTCCATGACGGCACAGGCAATATAAATCGTGCTTTGATAGTGCCCCTGATCAAGATGTTTTTGTGCGGTGAAAAGTAAACTTTCAACTGCTTTACTTATAGCTCCGGCTCCCGACCAATCAATATAGCCACGCCGTCCTTCAATACTGGCAATGAACGACCGGATCTGTTTCTTGTACATCTCCTTTGATTCGTCTGAAACTAAGTGGGCGAATCCGGAAACAAAAATTTGCCGGAAGGATGGATTTACGATGCATTGCTCTAAAATGAATTGTTTCAAATCGTCATGGGAAAGTTTCCCAAGTAATTCACGAACCTGTTCTTCAACGGTTTTCTTTTTTGAAGGCTTTCCAGCCGATGGTTTCTTTTTTCGCGGTTGGCTGAGTTCCATTTCTTCTTGTTGCAAATGAAATATGACTGCCACAACGTGTTTGCACACCGGTCCCAAATCGTACGGGCAATTGCACCAATGTTCTGTTATAATACCGCCATTGATTCGCAAATGGACTGTATAGTCGTCATTCCCCGACACGATCGCTTCAAATTGTCCTGGTGAAATTTCTTCAACATCATTTACCGCACCTTTCCTGAAATAGCTTAATCCCCTTTTCAGAATGGCCTCATCGATGTAATTTTCAAATTGTTGCAGTGGGATTTGCATGGAACTTCAATTTCTTTATTGAGGGAGTAGCTCATTTGGTTTTGTGTTTTAACAATTCCAATATGAGCCGCCCCTTTAAGGTGGTGAGGTATTGTTGTTTTGGACTCGTCGGCTTGCCGGGGATGGTCATGGCGAGCCAATTTACAGCGACCAAAGGCTGTATGTATGTTTCAAAATTTTTCGCACGATTACTCAAATTAATTCCGCCCAAAATATTGATCCGTGAAGCGGGGTCTTGAGCCAATTCTAAAATAACCGTCAACTTACTATCTATACCACCAGCTATACCACTAGCTATACCACTAACTATATCTCCCGGGATGCTCTTAATAATATTAACTATCACAATATCAGATAATTCAGTATCTTCAGCTATACCACCAGCTATACCACCAGCTATACCACCAGCTATACCACCAGCTATACCTCTGACCTCATTTATATCTGAATAATCAAGTATTTGATTCAATAGGCTGTCGATGCCTTCAAGATACCATTTCACTTTGTTTAAATCCAGGACAGCTGGAAGTTTTTGCACAAAAGCAGTATGAATTGGCAAGGTGACCTGAAACCACGTCCGTTCATCGTCAAAATCGAATAGCGGTTCCGGAGAGTTATTTTGCTGCATTGCCTTCTTGATGGCGGGCAAGCCGGTTGCATGGCCTTCCGTTAATTTGAGCTCTTTAAGAAAATCGCCCAATCGCCGGTTCCGGTACCGTTTTGGGATAGCCCTGCCGGTTATAAAATCTTCTCTTTTTATTGACCGGTCTGGGCCACCGGAGTTATACAATAAAATGGCATCGGGTTCAATTCTGATTTTAACCGGTTCCCGTTCCTGGTAATTGCGATGAAACAGGCAGTTGGCTACGGCTTCCTCTAAAGCCACATAAGGATAATTCCATATCCTTAACGCTTCAGCCTGCATGGGCACCTTGATAACTTTTTCCTGTAGGATGTTTGCCTTCAACCAGGAGAGAGAGTCAGTTATTTGTTGTTGAACCGGACCTTCGATCTTTTTCTCGATAAATTCTTTGGAATCTGCGCCGTTGGGGAAGTAAACGATCTCAACATAAGTGTAAGGAAAATAGGAATGAGGTTTTTCGGCAAACAGCATCAATGCCACATTGCGAGGGAAAAGATTCTCCTGCGGCCCTAATAGCAATGCCATTTGCTGTAATATTTCGGTATTGCTTAACTTGCCTACATCGGCAGCCAGTTTGCTTTGCGTTTTACGAAGATGATCCTGGATCAGAAGCATGGAGAGATCGTCAATAGTGGCGTGTGTGTTAGCCCGGTCGTCAAAAGGAATATTGTTGGTTAAAGCAATTAATTCTTCCTTGTCTGTTCCTTTGGCTTCGATCGAACTGGCGTATTTGCGTATAAAGTATTTCCAGGTTTTATGCTTGGTTGTAATGGTTTCAGGTACTTCATAGGGTCTTTCGTTACCGGCAAGCACCCATAATACAATTATGCGCTTACCATCGACATCCTCTATAAATAACCTGGGGGCATAATAGGGTTTGACAAGGTTGTTAAAACCTATCATGTCCTTCTGAATTCCAGCTATTTCGTTGGTAGTAAGTCCTATTACAGGACGAACGGCAGTTTTTCTTACATGATCTTCAGCTACACCAATGAGAATATAGCCACCTCCGGTATTATCAAAGTCATTGGCAAAAGCACAAATGCTACGATAGGTTGCATCCGGGTTCCAGCCTTCTTTAAACTCGATCCGGTCAGATTCGACCGTCCGTGCGGATAGTAAATCCTCTAGGTTAATGTGAAGTGCCATTCAATTCAGTCTTTTTCATTTTCTCAACTTATTCGTGGTTTGCCATGGTACGAAGTTAATGATGTTAGCTAATCCTGGCAATCTGGAAGTGATAAAGGTGATCGACGGATGGTGGTTAGGTTGTTCCGGAAAGGGTCGTTTTTCTCAATCTTATATTATAATGAAGCTTGAAGTAATCATAATATTCAAATAGCATATACTATGACGTCTATAGTAATCATTAATGATGTTGATAATATTTTATATTATTTTCGTTATATTTGCATTCTAAAGGCTGCATAACGGAATAAAAATGTTGTTTATGATGCTCATAGTAATCATTATTAATAAGTAGATCAATATGGTAACACATTCACCTTCTCCTGATTGGTATAGTATGAGCGATCCGGCAATAGTGAAAGAACTATGCAGTATCCTCAAACAGGTTCGGTTGCAACAAAACATCACGCAGGAACAATTAGCTGAAAATGCGGGCCTTTCCCGTTCAGCTATAAGTAAAATGGAGACTGGCAAATCCACGGTTTCTTTACTCACGGTTATCCAGGTACTCAGGGCGCTACAGCAATTACATCTGCTCGACAATTGGAAGGTTGCTGCAACGGTCAGTCCATTACTGGTTGCCAAACTCACAGCCAAAGGCCGGTTGCGGGCTTCCGGCTCAATTGTCAATAATAATAAGGAGGGAAGCGGATGGTAACAGTTGCAAACGTTGATTTATGGGGTAAATCCGTTGGAGCGGTACTTTGGAATCCGGATTCAGGTGTAGCCAGTTTTCAATTTGAGCCGGGTTTCCTTCGCAACGATTGGGATATTGCTCCGCTTACCATGCCCGTAAACGAAGCCCGCCAGGGGCGTATATTTAACTTTCCCGGATTACCGGTAGAAACCTACTATGGGCTGCCCGGATTGTTAGCCGATAGTTTACCGGATAAGTTCGGGCATCAATTGATTAATATGTGGTTGGCCCTTCAGGGTCGTACATCCAATAGCATGAATCCTGTTGAAATGCTTTGTTACATGGGCAGACGCGGAATGGGCGCCCTAGAATTCCGTCCGGCTACCCGTATCGAACAAGGAACCTCCCACTTCCTGGAGGTCTCGGAACTGGTAAACCTGGCCCAAAAAGCCTTTAACCATAAGGAGGATTTAAATACCAGCTTTTCTGATGACGAAAAGCAGGCAATGCTCGAAATTATACGGGTAGGTACTTCAGCAGGCGGGGCCAGGGCCAAAGCAGTTATTGCCATCAACAAGTCTGGCAAAGTTAAATCCGGCCAGCTGGATGCCCCCGAAGGCTATACGCATTGGCTGATTAAACTGGATGGAGTTACTGACGAGCAGCTTGGCGATCCCAAGGGATATGGCCGCATTGAATATGCCTATCATAAAATGGCAATGGATTGTGGAATTGAAATGACCGAATGCCGGTTGTTGGAGGAAAATGGCAGGGCGCATTTCATGACCCGCCGCTTCGACAGACCCGATCATAAATCAAAATTACACATGCTGACGCTGTGCGGTCTTAGCCACTTTGATTATAATAATCCTTTGTCCTATAGTTACGAGCAGGCGTTCCAGGCAATGCGAAGCCTCAGATTGTCGTATCCAGCTGCAGAGCAGCTATATCGCAGAATGGTTTTCAATGTAATAGGCATTAATAATGATGACCACACCAAGAATATTTCTTTCCTGATGGATCAATCAGGTCAGTGGAGTCTTTCCCCCGCTTACGATGTGACCTATGCTTTCAATCAATCGCACAAGTATCTATCCCAACATCAGCTGTCTGTAAATAATAAACGTACGGGTATCTCACGTGGTGACCTGTTTTCAGTGGCTGAGCAAATGAACATTAAGAAACCGAAAGAAATAATTGAGCAAATCCGCGAAGCAATTAAGAAGTGGCCTGAGTACGCAGCTATGGCCGAAATCCCAGAAAACCAAGTTGTTTCAATCGGCAGGACACACCTGATCAATATTTGATTTCCAGGGTAGCGGTTTTGATCCGCGTGTATTGTTTAGCCGTATCGGTTATAGAATCATTCAGGAAGGACGTCTAGCCCTTCCGCCGGTCAAGATTATCGAATTTTTTCAAAAGATTTTTAACTAAATCTCGGGCCGTTTCGACATCGATACCAGCTTCGGCTGCATGTTTTTCAATATCCGGTGTTCGACCCGCGTTAATATCGGGGAGTATCAGCCTGATAAAAGAATTCAAATGATCTAGAATTTCCTGGTCCTTTGGCGAAGTGTCGATATGGAACAGGCGATCGTATTTATTTATTTTGATCTCTTTCTTCAGGATCTTTTCTGATGTGATCACCATGGACATATTTACGCGTATGTCGGGCTCTTTTGAAAACTGGTAACCGAATTGGTTGATGGCGTTCACCAATGTCAGAAATCCGCGATCGGTGGAAGCGGTAAGTAAAACATTTTTTTTATTCTCATCATAATAAACCTGGGCGAAATGAGGATGGTCGCCCCATCTCTTCAGTGATAGCCGGTAAACCCCATTATTAAACTCCGACGTGAAACTTTTTTTTAAAGCCAATGTATCAACCTTATCCACAGAGTATTCTGCATAAGCCTGTACCATCTGGTCCTGTTTATGGACCGTAATCGGAATATTTGCCCCTGACAATAACATCATATAGGGCAGGGGATTTTTTTCGAGGTTTTGGGCAATGTCTTCTTCCGTTTCGATTCTTTTGTCAAGTTCAGTTGCGAAAAAAAAGATGTCATCCGGTTCGAAACTCTTGTAAGCCACAATCGGGCCAAAGGTTTGCCAGCAGGCGCCATTAAATGCGATCAGGTTGAACCAGAGAGCGGTTGGCTGGTTTATGAGGATATCCGAGGTTCCAGGGGAGAACAGTGTGAATTGTTCCCCGGTAAGAATATCTTCCATAGTAAAAAAATCCTTTGCGGGGTTTTCAAAAATAATGCTGAAGCAAAACCGCCAGGGCTGCCTGGCATGCTGTTCAAGAAAATCCATTTCGGACTGGCTTAGCTTCTTTAATTCCGCATGAGTGATTATTTTCCTGATCAAACCGCCGGACTTGAAGATTTTATGAACCAGATACTGAGCCTTTAACCTGTTGACCCACTCCTTTTCAAATTCTTTTGTTACATGCCTGTAGGCTGAAAATGCTTCAGTCATGGTGCGGTCAAGTTTGTATTGGGTGGCAGCATAGTATAGAAGAAATTCGTCAATGACGGTTTTTGAAAAGCTGCTGCTTGTTTCACAGGCCTTACGGATAGTTTCAAAGTCTTTCATGGTATACTACTTTAAAAGCTTTCTGCCTTTTTGAGTTAGCCTATATTTTTGAAGTCGGCTATTTGGTTTATTGGGAATGGTAAGTTCAATGATTTTGAAATCCAGCAAAGGCTTTATAAACGCATCGAAGTTTTTGGTGTGATTGGTAAGACCAATATGATTCAGAATTTCTGCACGGGATTTGGCTTCGGCCATAAAATCAATTATCACTAAGAACTTAGACACTGACTTAGACACTGACTTAGACACTAAAGCCATTCTCAGTTGGTCATGAACCTCAATAATATTCTTATCTAAAAGGTTGCTTAATGTCTGTAAATCAAAATTTTCAGTAAGAATTAATTCTAATTCATTCTTGCAAATTGGAGTGTCTGACTTAGACACTGACTTAGACACTGACTTAGTCCTTGGCAGCTCAGAATGGCAGGGTAATGTGACCAAAAACAAAACCTGATCTTTATCAGTATGGAAGACGGGTTCCGGATTTCCATTACCTGCCATGGCATCCCGAATAATTGGAAAACCAGTTGATTTGCCTTCAGTCAGATCAATCTCTTTCAGGAAATCTCCAATGCGGCGATTCCGATAGGCACGCGATACCACTCGTCGCTGCTGCAAATCGGTATTGGTGATCGGAGGCATTGGACCCGGGTAACTCAGAATAGTTATTTGATCCGGGAAAACCTGTATCTCGATGGGGGATTCTTCTGCATAACTTTTATGATAAACGGCGTTGCTGATGGCTTCTTCCAAAGCATTGAAAGGATAATTACTGATGGTTATGCTTTCGGCCTGTCCGGTAATTTTCCTAACTTCTGTGCGGATCACTTCGTTTTTCAGATATGCCAGGCAATTTCGGACTTGATGGTGAAGAGGTCCCTTAAATGTTTCGGTTATGAAATTCCGGCCGGCATCATCAGGATGAATGGCCGGCCCACGTGCAATTTGCATCTGCCGACATAATTCCGGGAAGGGGATGTTCACACTTTCATCGAATAGGTCGCTCCCGACTTCCTGCAAAAACTCACGGATCAATCCCAGATCCAGATCATTAAGCTGAGCCTGTTGATTGATCCGATCATCGAAAGGTACTTTGGCTGTGAGTTCCATCAGTCGGGTAAGATTCGCACCCTGGGCCACCAAACTACGGGAACCTGCGCGAATATAATATTGCCGGCGGGCATCGTCGCCCAACGTAGAAGGCCCGGAATATGGGCGCATATCGCCTGCCGGGGCCCATATAACAAGTATATGCTTATCATCAATAATATAAGGCTGAACGATAGGCAGGTAGTTGGGTTGGATTTTATAACAAATGTTGATCAACTCCCCTTGTATCTCATCGAGCTTATTTAGCGGCAGGCCTTTTGGAGGAAACTGAGGCACGCCGTCGATTGCCTCTACCCCAACAATAATATAGCCACCGCCCCAATTATTGATATCGTTGGCAAACGCACAGATTGAATGCAGTATTTGCTCAGGATTCCAGCCGGCCTTAAATTCTAAACGCTCCCATTCCACTACTTTGCCGTGTATTAATTCCTGTATGTTGATTGGTAGTGCCATTTTCTTCAATAAAAACGAAAGTTAAAGGATTTCGGGCATCTTATTCAATCTTCAGAAGTTCACTGGCAATGCTTAGCACATCATTACTAAATTCTTTCAGGTATCTCTCGGTGGTTTGTTCGTTGGCATGCCCCATCATTTCTTTTATAATAGAAGCTGAAACATCTTTGTTTTTCAGGGTTGTTGCAAAGGTATGCCTGGCGACATAGGTTGTCAGATGGGTTGATATTCCAACCTTAACACCGATTTCACCCAGGGAATCATTAACTTTTTTTATGGCAGTTTGAACTCTGGTTTTCCGCCTGGTTGCAGTATCATGAAAATCATTGAATATCGGAAAGATATACTTGCCGGTACTGTAATTTTTGTAATGAGCCAAAATAACGGCCAATTCAGGCCTTATTTGAATCCTGAAATTTTGGGTGTGCCTGGTCTTTATACGGGTATAGACAATGTAATCACCCACAATATTCTTATCCCAACTCAAATAAGCCATATCGATAAAATTCATCCCCCAGGCGTAATAACTGAAAAGGAAATATAATTGGGCATCCTGTTCATGGGAGAGTTCAATTGGCTGGTAGTCCTGAATTTTTTTCAGATCAGCCATGGAGATCGCCCGTTTCGCAGTCGCGGTTTTCAGTTTGCCAACCTGATATCCGCTACGCGTATAATTATTGTAAAAAGGGTAAAGATCCCGCTTCGCAATATCCTGCTGAATGGCCCGGTTATATAAAGCCCGAAAAGTTCTCATGTAATGCTCTATCGCGTTATTTACGCACCCGGATTTGCGCAGATATGTTTCATACCGGACCAGGAATTGAAAATCCACCTCGTGGAAGGAAATGGGTTTGTTATTGACAAACTTGTTTATTGAGTTTCGGGTATGCTTATAAACGAAAGAATTTCCGATTTTTCCGAGCTTCGACTCTTCATCGACTATTTTGTCGAAGAATTCAGAAACGGTCATCTTTTCCTTCTTACCAAGCAGCTCTTCCTTAAATTTTTCAAAGTTGAATTGGTTCCCTGCGTTCTCCATTTCAAAAAGGATCTTTTCGGCCTTTGACAGGAATAGGGACATGGAATGATTGAGATCTTTATAGTTTTCTGGATTGTAGGATCTCTTGAGATGACCTTTTGCCGGATCCCAGGATGCAGGTGGACAGGTTATCTCCATATTGATATAATATCGATTCCTTTGTTGAGTAACCCGGAGAACAACGCTTTTGGTTCCATCTTTCCGGAGGGGAAGGGTTGGGTGAAGCATGAGATTCAGAGATGCCATTGGTTTGTTTTAAGCTGAAAATTCGATACACATTTCGATACACAAATATACGAAATAATAAGAAATGTTAGCAAATGAGAATTTGTAAATACCTGATAAACAATGCAATAAAATGCTAACAGCAAATCGCAGCAAATAAAAAAAATAGCTTGACAGGCAAGAGGTCACTGGTTCGAATCCAGTATGTCTCACCACTGAAAATCAACGACTTACTAGATAAAATTTGTAGGTCGTTTTTCGTTTCTGCCAAGAATTTGCCAAGGACCCCCCATTAAAGTAGAAATTCCAGCATACTTGAGCAGTCAATTACGAACGCCGTGGCAATCTTGTTAATTAGCTTACTTTCAATTGTTTAAAGTCAGGAATGTTATGCTCAGCTCAAACCATAACGAACTGCTCAGATAGGCGGTTTTATCTAATGAACAGGAAAAACTAGCGGAATCCAAATACGACCGGGAAAATAAATATCGCTATTACGGTCCAAACAGCATAAACCGTAAGGTACCCTGCGACCGATTTTTCAATGATTTCCATGGGTGCGCCTTTAAAACAAGAGCGATATAGTTTTCCGGCTATCATTATCAGGTTCAGGAAAACCATGATGTTGGTGATTAAAACGACGGTCCGGTTAGGGGTTAATCCTTCAGATACTCTCGAAATGATGGCTGCTAATGCAATGGAGTTAATAACAATGGCCATGACCGACAGGAGAAATAATGCCAACAGGTTATTCTTACCGGATATTTCTTTGTTGATCTCGGAAATGGAAAATATGATCAGGGTCAGGACCCCCAGGAGCATCACATTAAAAATGATCAGCAGTTCCCTGTTCGCCAGGATGCTGCTGTTTGAAAAGAGGAGCGAAACCAGATAAACGGTCAGTGTTACAAGGACTACCGGGGTGAAAACCCGTGCGATGACCGGGGCAATTTTACTGGTGATACCGGGATAGGTCCGGATCAGGTAATACGCAATTACCGGCGCTGCAACGCCGCCTGGAATGGCAATAAAATCTGAATAAAACTTCATAATGTTCATTCCGATTACGTTGAACAAACCCAGCGTGACGACTGTGAGCACTCCTCCTGCCAGCAGGATCAATCCGGTCATGATAATCAACTCGCCGTTGAACCGGATAAAATCCATCCGGCCCGGAAGGCTGCGGTAGTTGAACTGCACATAGGTTAATCCGAAGAAGCACCACAGCATCAGTGGAACATGCAAAATGGCTATCAGAATCGAATCACCCGGGTTCGTTGGCAACAGGTTTATATATAGCCCTGTGGCAATCAAAACGGCTCCGTACAGCATTACTTTTTTTAAATCGGAAACTTTGTTGAGCCGGAAGGAATAAAGGATGAGCCCGTTAAATGCAATGAGTGCTATATCCCTGAGATAAAAGAACTCCCGGTCGACTATCGTAAATACCGCCGGAATTAAAATCAGGATGGCGGTGAATACGGCAAGGGCAAGCACCTCAAACAGGTCCCGGAGCTGAGACCCTGTCCTTACTGATGTCTTTTCCGGGGCCAGGCGGATTTTCCAGAATCTGACCAGGGAAGTATCATAGTCGCCGGAGATTTCGGAAAAGCACTTTTCAAAATCCCGCTGATCCTGATGGTACAAATTCTCCAGTTTGTCTGGATCGTTGATGCTCTCAATAATCTGCTGTTTCATGTTGGCCCAATCGTTTTGGAGGTCAAGGTTCTAATTAAAACGGTTACAGCAGCGTAATAGTATCTTTATCAGGCTTTTTACCGGATATTCAAATTTTCTCTTTTGGTGTCAGTTAGCCTTAGGTAGATATTCCAGCAGGCAAGAGGTCACTGGTTCGAATCCAGTATGTCTCACGAAGATAATCAACCACTTACAACTGGAAAATGTAAATGGTTTTTTCATTTATGCCAAGAATTTACCAAGGTCTTACTGGATTTCAAAAAATCACGTGGTTTTTATCGGTCTCGGGATTTGTGACTGATTTAGATGTGATTGTTTAATCTTGAACCATTTTTCAAATTTGTAAGGGCCCGGATACTAGCATAATCTTCCTCAAAAAACTTAATCGGTACACCGAGGTAATCCTTTGAAAACAAGTGACACTCCTTATAATTTTTACCACTTTCGCAGAAGCAAGGTTTATTTCTGCCTATTTTTATCTTTTTGGTGATTTTCCCTAACTTTAAGAGTATCTCTTGAGCATCTTCTTGATTCCACCATTGTTGGTAGAACTCCAATATTCCCTTATGACCGTGAGAATACTCTTCACCCGCATAATGATCTGTTTTGTCTTTAAGAAAGTGATTAGCAAGAAATGGAACAGCGTGTTTGTCCAACCAGTCCACCAATGTTATTCTCCCTGCTAAATCAATCAGAAGCTTCACCGGTGGCCCTAGGCAGCAACTTCCGCTTACATTGATGTGCCATTCTTTATCTCGTTTGATTTTACCCCCAACCTCAAAAAGGATTGGTAAATCTTGGGGATAGTTCAATGGAAAGACAATTTTCACCTCATAGGTATCCCAATTATTGCCTTCAAGGTCAACAATATCAATTCGTCCATAAATAGACCAAACGCCCTCATCTTGATATGGTTTTCTTAATTGAGGGTATTGAGCAACAGCACTTTTGTAATGCTCTCTGATTATCGATTCTTGCACCTTCTTTAGAAGCTCCACGGAACAGATGATGCAGCAATGGTCTTCAGGAATTCTTCTAACTTGATTGCAAGAACGGGATCATATAAACAACTAAAACAAAAGCCTCCGATCAAAACTATCGACATAGTGTTTTGCTCCGCTTGGATGGCTAATGCAATTACCCCATCTTTACGGAAGTGGGTATGTCCGCAAGGAATTGATAAAGGCTTTGGTAATCCGCAGGTTTTAGCATGATCAATTTCTTCCTGTTTAGGGTTTTTATGAGAATTGCTTTCATTTTGATGTGGTCTTAAGTCTTTATTGATCCTTTAAGCATCGGACCGAGAACCCGCGTCCGCGGTAGTCGTAGGCCCGGTTAACGCTGACGACATAGTAGTACAGGACCTGACTCCAGGCGTATGGCGCCTCGTACTCCGAGGACGACCAGAAGAAGGCTCCGTCGCCAAGGAAATCGAAGACCCCAATGGTGAGGCTGTGGCCGCCCGGAAGGGCAGAAAAGCCACTGCTATTATCGCCGTTCTCATTTTCCCTCCATCCGGAAGTGGATTTCATTTTCTTTCCGGCGTCAGCCTCTCCTCCAAGATACTCAATAAGGACGTTCCATTCATCATCACTCGGAAGATGCCAGCCGGAAGGACAAGCTTTTAATGCCGCAGGCCAATTGTACAATACCCCGTAAGTGGCATAATTGGTGGTTGCTTTTGCTGCACTCATGCTGGAGCCCTCATAATCGTAGACATAATGATAAGGAGAGGTATCAGAGCCATCGGATGAAGGACTAACAGCAGGCAAATAGGCCAGGTTATCGGCCATCCATGTTTGCTTTCCAATCTTAACCCATTTATAGGTATGATTATCCCGGGAATCTGTGAAACTGCCTGTTTCATTTTGTGTAATCGGGTCATCATTGGGATCTTCTTTATTACATCCGATCAGGACTAAGAGTAAAAGAAATGGTAGTGTTTTCATGGGCTTAAATTCTGATTAAATTTAAGCATTATTCGCTTGCTTACCTCATGGTTGAGCTTCGATGTCGTTCAATCCGTGTTTAGTTAACAAGTGTAGTAACCCTGCCGAAGTGACGCCGTACCGTTATGTAATCTTGTGGGATCATTCGTCCATTTCAATTTCAGTGTTAACTATTACCTTCCAGCGTGCGTCTGATGAAAAGCCTTTGGTGGGTACGGATCCTTTTAAAGGGATGCGGAACAGCTTTGCTTTAGCTTGTTTCAAAGACTGGTACAAAGCATTTGCAAGGTCTTTATTTTCAATCACGTTGTCTAAAACATAGCCGAGCCGTTGAAGCGCTGCCATGGGTGTGTTTTCAATTAAATAAACATGGAAATCACCTGGCTTTATCTCCTCCACTAATTCATTAAGTATAGTTGCGACCCGGTTGAGGCCACCCACCCGTTTTTCGAATTGAAATAAATCAGTGGCAGTAAGTACCGGATTGGACATGGTAAGATATCCCGATTCTGTTTTTTGGGTTTCCAACAATTTTGCGGGTATTTCTTGTTTGCTCATATAGTTTACCTTCAACCCTTTTTTTAACGTTGGCCGCATTGCTGGCAAAGTAGTTACCACAAAAAATTCCTGAGGCTGCTGATGCGCAGCTCCATGGTAAGCGGCAGCATTAAATAAGGCAAGGTAATAAGGTCGTTCGAGGTATTTCATAAAGGTGTCCAGGAAAATTGCCGGTGGCAAGATACCCCTGGAAGCGTAATATTACCCTTCTCCTGCATGGTCTGGTTTCTTTTCAGCATACTTTTCCTGCAGGAGTTCACCCTGGTATTTGCGATAGCTGGGACCTTTGATCCGTACAATGACCGAGTGATGGAAGATACGGTCCAGGATGGCTTTGGTTGAGATAGGATCCCCGAGGAACTCGGGCCAGTCAGGCTCTTCGATATTCGTTGTAAAGATCAGGGGCTTGTTATCCTTATACCTTTGATCGATCACCTTGAAGAGCAGATGCGCCTCTTTAACCACCTGTAATTCCAGCCGGTCATGGCCCATCTCATCGATAAGCAGTAGTTCCGGATTGATATACTTTCTCATTCTTTTATCCAGCGTCTTTTCATACACCCCGGCGAGGCCAGGTCCATGATCAGCCTCCGGTCCAACCTGGGCTGGAAGTCAAAATCAAAGCCGGCGAGCATGACCAGAGGCTGAGGCAACCTGCTGTTTTTAACCAGGTACTCCATGCGCCTCTGCTGCCTGGCTGCAGCCTCTGCCTGAACGATCCCACTGATAAACTCATAATACCCGAGGGTTTCCTTACCCGCCTTATCCACTATTTGCGGGTACTCTTCCGCCAGAAGTTTAAGTCCCAGGTAGTGGCAGTTTTCGATGAACTGCTCCTTCTGCTCTTGGGTATGGGTTGTTTTCCAGGAACCGCTCGATGGTTGCTGCATCATAGACCTTGTATTGCCGGGCCCGGCGGACAGCCACCAGGATATCATCGACCCGGTAGTTCACCTTCAGGGCCAGCAGCCTTCTCAGGTGATGCCCCCAGGAGGTAGGCTTGTGCCGCTTGACCTGCTCGATATACCCGCTCATTTCCGGAGCCAGGTACTGCAACCGGGTGACCACATCCGATAGGGCCAAATCAAGCTTCCGGCTTGTTTTCTGATGCACGCCTACATACCGCCCCTTCTGGTCCTGTTTGGCCAACGGATGGGTTGCCAGAGGCTCTCCATCGGGTGAGTACACCACCAGGTGCTCCTCTGTGATACGCACCGGGCATACCTCGTACAGGTACTTCCGCGGTACCACATACTGATACCCCTTCCACTGTACACACGACTCCTGGTTAACCACCAGGTGGGTCACCTGCGAGGTGTCATAATGATTTGCCGGAAGAACCTGCAAAAAGGGATGCTCCTCCAGGTACCGGTCAATGGGCCGTTTCCTGGTGGTGCCATGTTCGCGTACATCATTCACATCGGTCAGCCACCTCCGCAGTTGCGCTTTCAGGTCTTCCCTGTCTTTGAACTCACGGCCATTTAAAAAGCTTCTTTCCAGATAATAAAAAGGCCGCTCTACCTTCAGGTTCTCTTGTGGCTTTCCCGGGGTGATCGTCAGGGGACGATACAAATAATGGCTGTTATGCAAAGCTTTGCATAACAGCCATTATGCAAAGAAAATGATTATGCAAAGAGATATATGTTTACGATCATAATATCAAGTAATTATACATTATTTTCTATGAAATACTTTCCATAATATTTTCGACTATTGTTTAATGGCGGCAATTTCGCTGTCAGTCAAAATAGATTTGATTATGGAAAAAGCAATCGAAACTTATGAGGAGAAGATTTCTCAAGCAACCAAGTATCTTAGAGAAAGATTCTCGCGTTCAAACAGCACCTTTAAGCATTATAAACGCTGTTGGGGAAAAGTGAAAATCTATATGAACTCTCAAAACATCAGTGATATAGATGCGTCTGTTTGCAGGGATTATCTTCTGAACGAATTCAACGACCGTGACTTCAGCGAACTAACCACTAAGGAGAAAGGAGTAGTACACACTGTCAACGTTCTTATTGAATTTTTGGAGACAGGTGTAGTCCAAATCGGGAAGGAGCAAATTAATCTCGATGGCCCGATAGGAGTCTTGATGACAAAGTACCTGGTTTTCAAAACAGATCAAAGACTTCGTATAAAGACTGTATACATATATGGATGCCATCTTTCCCGGTTCCTCCATTTTCTTAAAAACAACAACACAGAAGCGATCACATCGGTAAGCTTACTGCATATTCTTAAGTATATCAAAAGCATAAGTTCCCGTACGATAGCTGCTGCCACTACGTCTATCCTAGTTTTGCGGGATTTCTTCAAATATTTGTATACTCAACGGATCCTGGAAACGGATTTTTCAATTATGATACCCAGGAGCAATTACAAATCTCAGCCGAAACTTCCATCTTCTTATACCAAGGAGGAGGTTGAAGAGCTAATCACATCAGTTGAAAGAAGCAGTTCTGTTGGTAAACGTGATTATGCAATCATCCTACTTGCCGCACGGTTGGGGCTCCGGGCTTCTGATATCTCCAATCTTAAATTTGAAAATATATTATGGGAGCAGAACATGATCCGCCTAGTTCAATACAAAACAGGCAAGGAGATTGAACTTCCTTTGTTGCCAGAAGTTGGGAATGCCATTATCGATTATCTAAAATACAGCAGACGGCCCTCGGAGGAGCCTTTTGTTTTCCTTACTGCCTGCTCGTCTATTATTCCGATAAAACCTGGTGTGGTTGGAAATCGTGTGCAACACGCTTTTGCCAACGCTGGTCTTTGTACAAAAAATAGACGCCATGGTTCACATGCCTTGCGCCACAGTCTTGCCGGACGTCTTTTGGAACGGCAAACTGTGATTTCTGTGATCTCGGAAGTGCTGGGCCATGAAAATACAGGATCAACCAATTTTTATCTACGTGTGGACTTGACTTCCATGAGACAATGCGCGTTGGATGTTCCTGAGGTATTCCCATCATTTTACAGTCAGAAAGGAGGAATTTTCTATGAGTAAGAATCAAGTTTGGGGTATTTATGCCCCGTATATCAGGCAGTTCATCGAATTAAAAAGAGGCCTCGGTTTTAAATATGTCACGGAAGAATTTATCTACCTGCGTTTTGACCAGTTCACCATTGAGAGAGGCGAAACAGAAATAGGCATCTCCAAAGATTTAGCGGACAAATGGTGCGAGCGTTGGCGCAATGAATCAGACTCTTATAGATTTCATAGATGCGTGTGTCTTAGTCAGTTATCCTCCTATTTGTGTAAGCTGGGAATACGCTCTTATATCCCAAGGATCCCACGGACACAATCAACGTTTATACCCTATATTTTCTCAAAAGAAGAAATGGCCGCAATTTTTAGTGCTGCAGATGCGCTGGTCTTTACCAGAAGGATAATGAACTCGATGATCTTCGTTGTACCAGTACTGCTTAGGTTTCTATATGGTACGGGTCTTCGTATCGGAGAAGCTTTATCTCTTCAGAACAAGGATGTTAACCTGATAGAAAACTATATTTTGATCAGAGACTCCAAAAACGGGAAGCAACGTATAATCCCTATCCTGGAGTCTCTATCGGTTGTATGTCAAGACTATATCAGTCACCGGGAAAAGCTTCCAGTACTGCAATCTGCTGATCGTCCATTCTTTATGACATTGAACGGATCTGCATGTGTACAGCATACCTTTTACAGGTATTTCCGGATTGTTCTCAGAGCAGCGGGAATACCTTATACAGGAAACTGGCATGGGCCAAGGATACATGATATTCGTTATCCAAACAAAAATATTATCCTAACCTTTTAATAAAATGCTTGAATTATCCATGTTCTATCGAATAAAGGTTTGGATATTATTCTGTTTTTTTATTTCATTTATACCGCAAAAAGCAGC
>Ga0265292_1001153_pt1 | contig 25338 bp, 20 predicted proteins | sample Munlanlewell296A_FD_189080 | JGI IMG/M metagenome (GOLD analysis project Ga0265292, IMG submission 189080) | Leachate microbial communities from a municipal landfill in Southern Ontario, Canada - Leachate well 296A | ecosystem: Engineered > Solid waste > Landfill > Unclassified | place: Canada... | reverse complement strand
AAAAATAGGCAGCTAACAGTTTAGACGCTGCGAAACCTTGTCGTTATGCAACCTGCAGGGCTTAAACATATATTAGGAAACCCCAAAGCCGATCGAAAAAAATCAACATCGCAAAAAGCTCGTATTGACTTCGTCTGACTTTTTCCTTAATATTCCCTATCATGGAAAATCAATTATCGGCAAAAGTTGTTTTACAGACGGACGCGGTGGGTTTGCCCGTCAAGCGTGGAAAAGTTCGCGATATTTACGACCTGGGCGACCGGCTGATGCTGGTCGCCTCGGACCGCATTAGCGCGTTTGACGTTATTATGCCCAACGGGATTCCCTATAAGGGTATTATCCTCACGCAGATCAGCAAGTTCTGGTTTGAAAAGTTTTCAAGCCGATTTGCCCATCATCTGATCAGCACGGACGTGGGGGAATTTCCTGAGCCGTTCAAATCCAACCCCCAGATGTTCGGCGGGCGAAGCATGCTGGTCAGGAAGAACAGGGTCGTTCCGGTCGAGTGTGTAGTTCGCGGGTACATTACCGGCAGCGGATGGAAGGAATATCGGAAGTCCGGGACCGTATGCGGAATCGAACTGCCGAAGGGATTAAAACAGTGCGACAAACTGGCTGAGCCGATTTTTACACCCACGACCAAAGCGAGCGTCGGGCATGATGAAAATGTAACCTATGATCAGACGGTCGAGATGGTGGGCAAGGACCTGGCGAGCCAACTGCGGGATAACACTATCGAGCTATACAAGCTGGCGGCGAAATACGCCCGATCTTGCGGTATCATTATCGCCGATACCAAATTCGAGTGGGGCGTGGATGAGAAGGGCGGGCTTATTCTGGTTGATGAAGTTTTTACACCGGATTCCTCACGTTTCTGGCCGGCGGACCAGTACGAGCCGGGGCACGATCAGCCGTCGTTCGACAAGCAGTTCGTGCGGAATTTCCTGGAGACGCTGAATTGGGATAAAACTCCTCCCGGGCCGATGTTGCCCCAGGATGTGATCCAGGGGACGATGGAACGGTATATGGAAGCGTATGAAAAGTTGACCGGGAAAAAATTTACAATAGATGGAACTGAATCATGACTATTACAGAAAAAATATTGGCAACCGCCGCCGGTAAAGACAAAGTCGTACCGGGCGAAAATATCTGGGTAAAAGTGGACGTTCTGATGACGCACGACGTGTGCGGACCGGGAACGATCGGCATCTTCCACAAAGAATTCGGCCGGAACGCGAAAGTATTCGATCCGAGCAAGGTCGTGATCATTCCCGATCATTATATTTTCACCGCCGACGAAAAGGCCCATCGGAATGTTGAAATTCTCCGCTCCTTCGTCAGCGAGCAGGGGATTAAACACTTTTACGATGCCGATTTCGTCACAGGTCCCGGGATACCCAACGGATATGATAAATGCGGTAATAAACACTACAGCGGAGTGTGCCATAGCACGCTGGCGGAAAAAGGTCATTGTGTGCCCGGGCAGTTAATGATCGGGACCGACAGCCACACCTGCACGGGCGGGGCGTTCGGAATGTTTTCCACGGGTGTGGGAAATACCGAAGCGGCGTTTGTGCTTGGGACCGGAAAACTCTGGCTCAAGGTTCCCCCGACGTTGCTCTTTGAGTTCGAGGGTACGATGCCCGACTATCTGATGGCGAAGGATTTGATCCTTACCGCCATTGGCGATATCGGAGCGGACGGCGCGACATATTGCGCGATGGAATTTACCGGCCAGACGATTACAAATCTGAATATGGAAGAGCGGATGACGATTTGTAATATGGCCATCGAAGCCGGCGGAAAGAATGGCATCATCTCCGCCGATCAAAAAACGGTTGATTACGTGGTGCAGCGCGGCGTCGATAAGAAGGATTGCCGGATGGTCCAAAGCGATCCGGACGCAAAGTACATCAGCAAAATAAAATACCATGTTAAAAATCTGGAGCCGACGGTCGCCTGCCCGCATTCGCCGGGAAATAAGGCCACCGCGAATAAACTGAAAGATCAAAAAATCGACCGCGCGTATATTGGCTCATGCACGGGCGGAAAAATCACCGACTTTCGCGCCGCCGCCAGGATATTAAACAATCGGAAGGTAAAAGTGGATACCTTTATCGTGCCGGCCACCGTGGAGGTAGATCGGGCTTTGGATAGCGAGCAGGTGGGGCAAAAAAGTTTACGGCAGATTTTCTCCGACGCTGGTTGCCGGATCGGCCCGCCCTCCTGTGCCGCGTGTCTGGGCGGTCCCGTCGATACTTTCGGGCGAATGAACGATCCTATGATTTGCATCAGCACAACGAATCGTAATTTCCCAGGCCGAATGGGACATCCGGATTCCCAGGTCTTCCTGGCCAGTCCGCTGACGGTGGCGGCCTCTTCGCTGTCCGGACGAATCACCGATCCTCGGGATGTTTGAGAAGATTCTTTAGCCACGAATTACACGTATAAGCACGAAAAAAAGATTTTATAGGAAAGACTCCGTTTTGGGGTGGCATGGGCAATTCTTATTGCCCGTGTCCTCTTTCTCTCATGTTGAGCGGAGCGAAACATCTAGCCGATAAATCCATGAAGCCAGATCCTTCGCCAGCTCAGGATGACAAAGAGAAGACACGGGCAATAAGAATTGCCCATGCCACCCAGAAGGCTCATTTATGGCGAAATTTATCGTTCCGGAAAAGATCATTACCGATCCCGGCAGTCTGTCTCAGTTGCCCGGTATCGTCCAATCGATGGGAATTTCGCGGGTTATGCTTGTTACCGGACGATCGTGGGCGAGAGAAAGCGGCTATCTGGGAAAAATTATTCATAACCTCGGATCGGTCGGGGTAGTCGCAAAAGTTTTTGAAGGTGTCCCCGAGGAACCTTCTTGCTGCGTGATCGATCAGATAAGGGAATCCATCAAGGCCAATGATTCTCAATTGGTGATCGGATTGGGCGGGGGAAGCGCGATGGACGCGGCCAAGGCGGGAGCGATTTTAGTTTATTCCGACAAATCGACCGTTTGGCATCTCTATAGCCAGCAGCTTCCGAATAAAAGTTTACCGACCTTCGCCATTCCCACCACGGCGGGAACCGGGTCCGAGGCAACACCGGTATCCGTCCTGACGGATGAAGAAAAAAAGGTCAAGATGTCCATCCGAACGGATGCCATGATGCCGCGGGCAGCCATTGTCGATCCGGAATTAACAATTACCTGCAGTCCGGGTTTAACGGCGATTACGGGAATGGACGCGTTGGTTCAGGCCATCGAATCTTTTTGCTCCAGGTACAGCACGCACCTGTCGGACGCGATCACGGAAAAAGCGATTTCGTTAATTTCAAAAAACATCGTCGAGGCCTATCGCGACGGGACCAATATGAATGCTCGCCAGGCGATGTCTGAAGGCAGCCTGATGGCGGGAATGGCCCTGGCGAATGTGCGCCTTGGAGCGGTTCATGGTCTGGCTCATCCTCTCGGAGGAAAATACGGAATTCCCCACGGCTTGGTATGTGCCGTGCTCATGCCTGTCATTCTGGAGTTCAACAAACCGGAACTGTATTCAGGTAAAGAGGATAAATATTCTCTTTTGTGCAACATCCTGATGGCCGATCCGGTGATTTATGTTCGCAATCTTCTTACGCAGCTCGATCTGCCTCAAAATCTCCACGAGTATAAAATCAAGGAAGAGGACTTGGACGTCCTGGCGGACCAGTCGATGACCTCCGGTTCCACAAAGGCCAACCCACGCGAGGTGACGAAAGACGACTTCCTGGAAATGCTGAGAAAAGTAATGTAACGTCAGAAATTTATCGGACCAGAAATTAGTCATTACTTTAATATTAAGGCCTACAATCATCCAGTCGATAGGGTGAAAGTATATCGTGCTTTCTTAAAAGGACCCTGAATCCAGGAAGGGATCACGTTTGTCGGACGAAGATCAAATATTGTTGATTGATCCTGAGACGGAAATGTGTACTGTCATCGCCTCGCGGTTGATGGCGGAGGGGGTAGTTTGCCTGCAAGCCGGCAGGCTAAATGAGGCATGGTCTATCCTCGAAAAAAATCCCATTTGCACGATCATTTCCGAGATGCAGCTTCCTGATGGGCCTGGGTTGGACCTTTTAAAGGGTCTTGCCGAACGAAAAATGGAAATTCCGGTCATCTATCTAACCGCTTATGGCGGGGTGGAATGGGCGAAAGAGGCCATTCGCAGCGGGGCGTTTGAGTATTACGATAAACCGGTCGATTTGGGAAAACTTTCGGAAACGGTCCGTAAGGCCATCAGAACCAACGCGGACTATGCCGGACCTGAACGTCGAAAGTTTGCCCAGGTTTCGCCGGAATACCTGGACCCCGCTTCCCGCGATGAACTTACCGGACTGGCCTCGCACCGGTTTGTGCTGGAACGATTACCGATCCTGCACGGCGAATGCTGCAAACAGGGAATACCGTTAACCCTGTGCATGATCGATATCGAAGGTTTCAGAAAATTCAATAGCCGCAAGGGTCTGAGTGTCGGCGATTTACTGCTGATCGAAGTCGGCCGGCGGCTTCGTAGGATCGTCCGAACAAACGATATCGTGGGAAGATACGGGGGAGATGAATTTCTATTGGTCCTACCCGGAGCAAATCGAAAAGCGGCGGAAGGTCTGTCGGAACGCATCAAGAAGAACTTTCAGCAGGAAAAGTGGCAGATGGTGGATGAGCAGTTGGAACTTCCGTTGTGTATCGGAATTTCCGAACTGGACCGGGAGGACATCGCGGATAGCACAGAGTTTCTGGACCGGGCGATTGAAGCGGTCTATCATGCCAAACTTCAGGGCCCAGGGTCCGTGGTGGTCTGGAAACCGCAATTAACGCGGGAAGCGTCCCTCCAGATTAACCTGGGAGAGCCGGACAACTCCACTGCCGACTACGAATCGATCAATATTATGATGTGGCGGTTCCGCGAACTGAATCGACGGTTGAATAACGTTACCCTGGAATCGCTGCGATTGCTGGTGGCCGCGGTGGAAGCCCGCGATCCATACACCAAACATCATTCCGTTCGGGTGGCCAGTTTCGCTAGGTATATTGCCAGTGAATTGGGGTTGCCGGAACGGCAAGTCCAGATGGTTCATTCCGCCGCTCTTCTTCACGATATCGGTAAAATTGGCATTCCCGATGCCATTCTGACCAAACCGGGAAAATTGACGGAATCGGAAACGGAGCTTATCCGTCATCATCCGACCATTGCCGTGAATATTCTGGAACAGGCCCGTTTTTTTTCAGCCGAACTGCCCCTGGTCAAGTACCATCATGAATGGTTCAACGGTCAGGGATATCCGGAAGGAATTTCCGGGCAGGACATTCCATTAGGAGCGAGGATCATCCACGTGGCCGATGCTATCGAGGCCATGTTGGCCAGACGCAGTTATAAAGGGCCTTATGAACTCGAACACACCATTCGTCAGGTCCGCCAAGGCGCGGACCGGCAGTTTGATGCCATGTTGGCCGACATTGCCATTCGCCTGATCCAGGAGGGCGTCCTGGAGCGACTCTGGAAAAACTCTGACTCCGATCAGGAATTAAACCTGGTCGCCGCCAGTGAAAAGAATGACTAATACGAAAAATGATTAATAAATGCGCTCGGAGGCAAGTATTCGATGTATATTTATATGGGTTATCTCTGGCATTTGAAGATATAAAGCCGTTATTGACGGTGGTGGACATTTGCCTCCGAGCGCATTAATTAATCATGTTCAGTATAAATCCTAAAGTCTAATCAATGCCCAACCCGCATTTTTCAGCGCGCCGTGGAACGGCGTAGAACTTCAGTGTGTGCAAGTCCCACCCGGCAACTTTCGCTCCTGCCGGTAGCAATCCCGTCGTTGGAGCCTCCGGTGTAGAGGGTGATGCAAAGTCACTTGGCGAGTGCGCAGGCCGTAACGTGAGTGAACGTCGAGCAGGCCTCGAAACGGGTAATGCGGAAGCCGACCCGGCTGAAATTCGGGGAAGGCTGTCATCGCGGGGTATACCACGAGCCACCCAGACTCCGCGGTTCCGCCGGGGTAATGACGACGGCATGTGCATCAAGGAGTTCTTACGCAAACATAGGATTTATGATTTTAGGTTTCGCAGGTGATGATGACAGGTGGCTCGTACAAGCCATAGTCGATGAGTTTGTATTCATCCTGCCAATCCTGCGGGTTTTCCGGATTACCAATATATGAATATGGACCTATCGATGAAGGTTTGTCTGTCGCCAGGTGAAGCGGCCCGAAACCATTCCGCCTTGATCCGAGAATTCTGATGTCAATGGCATTTTTTCCCGCCTGTAAGGAATTGGTGCAATCGATCTGGTAGTCGGGCCAGGCGACGAGAGGCAGGACGGCGCCGTTTAATGTGATCTCGGCGGCGGCGCCTTCAAATTTGGGCAGCGTAAGCAAATATTTTAGCTTGGTATCCGGTTGAAAATCAAAAGTGGTGCGATAGGTTACGTTTCCGCAGTAAAAGGGCAGACCTTCGTCTCGCCAGGAGCCCAAATCAAACCGGACGGGAAATTTGGTCAACGTGGCATTTTTGCCGTCGGTTTCCACCCCGAAATTCCCCAATAAAAATATCGTTTCCAGATTGGTCAACCGGTCGAACTGACCTTCCAGTGTCAAAAAGTTTTTCCCACGAACCAGCAGAGACGGTTCGACCATGATCGTTTTGATGGCGGGATCGACCCACCAACCGCTGATCATATCGGAGTCGATCTTTTGGCCGTTGATCTTGATTTGCCACCGTTGCGGCTGTTCCAGGGCCAGAAGTATTGGTCCCGTGGGAATGGCTTTAACCCCGAAGCGGTAGGTCAACGTTACCGGTGTTGTAGGCCCCAGCGGTTTATCTTTGTCGGTCCAGGGTTGAGTCATGGCTCCGCCCCTTAATTCCAGACCCAGATATTCCCGCAAATCGCGGTCGAGCTGAAGAATTTCCACTTTGGTCTTCGCGAATTTCTTTTTGCCCTCGGCATGGGCTTGGCAGTCTGGACGGTCGAGCACGGCGACGTTGTAATCGTCGAGGAGGAAGGACCATCCTTCGGTTCCGATCGTCATTTTTTGGCCGGTGGGTTTCAGAGTGGGAAGCAGCGGCAAAACCACAGGCTGACTGGAGATGACCACCAGCCGCGACCCTGAGGCGGGGATATCGATCTTGAAACCGGCGCTGCGGTAGGTGAGTTCCCCGGTGAGTTTGTATTTTTCCCCCGAGGCGGCGTCCCACAGTTGAATTTGCCCGCCTTTGGGCAATTCAAGCTGGATTTTAATGGTTAGCTGTTCAAAACCGGTTTGGCGGTTGGTGTTGACCAGGAAGAGTGCCCAATCCTCATCGACCTTGCGGAGCTGATAAAAAATATCTTTGACTTCCTGGTTCTGCGGATCACGGATGCTGACCTTTCTCGCCTTGTCGCCCAGGGCGTCGATGATTTCCGAAGCCGAGAAGGGAGCGATTTTTCCCTCGGCGAAGGTTTTGATCTCCGACGAAGGCTTGGCGTCAAGCAGTTGGGCCGGAGAATCGGCGAAGACGACTTTTCCTCCCGCCTGGTCGAATTTTCGAAGGATTTCCAGCGTGGTCTTTCGCAGGGTGATCATGGGCGGCACGAGCACGGCCCGATATTTCATCTTTCCGATCTGAAGGAACGGTCCGGTTTGGTCGCTATCGACCGTGGCGGAAAATTCGACCAGCAGATGTTCGTCGGCGAAATCGAAATCGAGATGCCCGCCGAGCAGCCAGCAGACCAGATCGTTGTTATCCTTGTCCATTTTTTTCAGTCGGCTGTCGGTTTCCCAGGTGGGTCCATAGACCAGGTAATAGGATTCCACCGGGTGAATAACTGCCAGGTCGCAGACAGGTTCACCCGCGGACAAAACCACGTTCAGCCGGGAGAAATAATCCTCGACAAACTTATATTGCTTCCACCAGGGTGAATGAAAATGAAAGGAGGCAGGATAATCCCGCTTGGCCTCCCCGGCCATCGAGTACCAGGACAGATGCGGACAGCGCAAAGTAATTCCCAAGGCCGCCTGCCAATCGCCAGAATGTTTATAGGCTTCAAATTTTGTGTCCCAGCCGGTGCAACCATAGAGTTCTGAAAGAACCCATTTACGACCCGTCTGACGGGCCACGGATACGCATTGCTTGGTCGTAATATACGCAAGGTTATATTGGGTGAGGATATCGATCCCAGGGGCCTGCATGTACGGATAGCACTGCATGGCCGCCCCGACGACGCTGACACAATGGGTGATGGGTTCTTCTTCCAAGACGTGCCCGGTGCACAAAAGATTATTTTTTTCGCACCACGCGCCGATTTGTTTCATGAAGCTTTCGGCGAACAGTCGTGTTTTACAGCAATAATAATGGTATCGGGCTTGACTGAAGGGTTGGTTGACCAGATCGAACATAATTTCCGGAAGATGCTGTAAAATGTCGTAGTCGAACAATTCCCCGAACCGATTTGGAAATTGCGTGGTCCAGGGAAGACCCAATCCCTGTCCCATGCTATGGTTTCGCAAAACCCATCCCCCGTTGGGTTCGTCGGTAAAAATACCGGGAACCCTTTTTCCAAAATGCTCACCGACAGTCCGGCGATAAGCCTCATGGGTTACGTCGATGAATTTTTCCACCGCCTGCGGACTTAAGGTGTCCAGATAGGTGAAATTATTGTACCAGGGACTCGGTTGGGTGTTCTGTAAGGAAAATTTAAGGATTTCCGCGCCTTGGGGAAGGATTTGGATATCCGCGGTCTGGTCCAGTTTTTTGTACCAGGTTATTTTTTCATCTTCAAACGTGGCCCCATAGACATAGGCGGCTTCATTTTTAGGCCAATTGAATCGTTCCGGGTGGGTATATCTGGACATAACGAGCAACTTGGCCTGGAACTGCGGATCGCAGGTGACCAGTCCCCCAGCCGCTCCTGAGGGCCAGCGGTCTTCGTCGTAAAGCCAAGCCTCGGTCCCCGTCTTTTCCGCCTCGTCGATGCAGTCCTTGACCAGTTTGAACCACTCCTCGCTCAAGTAGGGCGTTTTTAAACCGACTCTGGAGTGCATAAAAAAACCACCCAGGCCCATTGCTTTAAATATCCGAATTTGCCGGCGAAGTTCGGATTCTTCCAATTGATCGTTCCAGGCCCAGAACGGCTTAGACCGGAAGGGCGAGGAGGGGTTAATAAATTCATTTTCCAATTGCGTTAAACTCATGGTTTTTCCTTAATGTTCTCAACTGTATACCACGCATAAGGGTCTTTTGCAAGGCGATAAACGCAATAGATGCAAGCCTTCCGTTTTTATGGCCGAGGGAAGCACACTCCCTTACGGTCGTGCCTCTTAAAGAAGCGGTCGGAAAAGACTACGAAATTTCCAAAAGCGAAGTGAGAATATTGCCGATGTTTGATTGGATAGAGGCTCGTAAAATTAAATTTGAAAACCCTGATTTGACGAATGAATAGTTCCTCAATAGAATATACAATAGAACGCTTATGATATTAATAGAGAGGATTTCTGATGTTTGAACGTTTCACGGATAGAGCAAGGAAAGTAATGGCCCTAGCCAATCAGGAGGCGCAAAGGCTCAACCACGAATATATCGGCACAGAGCATATTCTGCTGGGCTTGGTGAAAGAAGGCAGTGGAGTAGGCGCGACTGTGTTAAAGCAGCTTGATGTAGACCTGCGAAAAGTCCGGATGGAAGTTGAAAAACTCGTTAAAAGCGGTCCGGACATGGTAACGATGGGCAAATTACCGCAAACCCCTCGCGCGAAGAAGGTTATAGAATATGCCATCGAAGAAGCCAGGAATCTCGGTCATAATTATGTTGGTACGGAACATCTGCTGCTGGGACTTTTACGCGAACAAGACGGTGTAGCTGCCCAGGTGCTTGTCAACCTCGGTCTTAAACTGGAAGAAGTGCGCGAAGAAGTATTGAATCTGCTTGGCGCCAATGCGGAAAACAATCCTGACCAAAAAGGTCATCCCGCCAATCCGCAGCAGGGGAAGGGGGAAGCCGCCAAGACCAAGACTCCGGCGTTGGATAGTTTCGGAAGGGATTTGACGGAATTGGCCCGGGAAGGGCAATTGGACCCGGTTATCGGTCGTGAACGCGAAATCGAGCGAGTCATCCAGGTTCTCTGCCGTCGGACGAAGAATAATCCTGTGTTGCTCGGTGAAGCAGGTGTAGGCAAGACGGCCATCGTGGAAGGTTTGGCTCAAAAAATTATCAGCCGGGAAATTCCCGAATTACTCCATGATCGACGCATTGTGGTTCTGGATTTGGCTATGATGGTAGCTGGAACGAAGTACCGCGGCCAGTTTGAAGAGCGTATCAAGGCCGTGATGAACGAAGTTACACGAGCTAAAACTGTAATATTGTTTATTGATGAATTGCACACCCTGGTCGGCGCAGGCGGAGCCGAAGGCGCGATCGACGCGTCGAACGTCCTTAAACCTGCGTTGGCCAGAGGTGAAATCCAATGTATTGGTGCGACGACCCTTGATGAATATCGCAAATATATCGAAAAGGATGGCGCTTTGGAACGCCGGTTCCAGCAGATCATCGTCGAACCCCCGAATGAAAAAGAAACCCTTGCGATTTTGAAGGGTCTTCGTGATCGGTATGAGGCGCATCACCGGGTGCAGATCACAGATGGAGCCCTTGAGGCGGCGGTGGAGATGTCCAGCCGGTACATTTCCGGTCGATGCCAGCCTGACAAGGCGATTGACGTGATCGATGAGGCAGGAGCGAGGATCAGACTTCGTTCCATGACCAAACCACCCGATTTGGCCGAATTAGAAACTGAAATCGAAAGAATGGAAGTCGAAAAATCCGAAGCCGTCAAGAGCGCGGACTATGAACGGGCTGCCGAACTTCGCGACACATGCGAACAACTTCGCAAATCCAAGGACGAAAGACAATCGCAATGGCGGAGTCAAAATAAGGAAGTGGACGGTGTCGTGGATGACGAAGTCATTGCCGAAGTGGTCAGCCGGATCACCGGTGTACCCCTGACTCGTCTGGAAAAAGAAGAAACCAAGCGGCTTTTGGAACTGGAAAACGAGCTGCATAAAAAAGTGGTCAGTCAGGATGAGGCCCTCAGTGCTGTATCTCGCGCGATCCGCCGAAGCCGAAGCGGTCTGAAAGACCCGCGCCGTCCGATCGGTGTGTTTGTCTTCGTCGGGCCATCGGGTGTCGGAAAGACCCTGCTGGCCAAGTCGATCGCGGAATTTATGTTCGGAACCGAAGACGCCCTCATGCAGCTTGACATGAGCGAATACATGGAAAAGCACAACGTCTCGCGTTTGATCGGCGCTCCTCCCGGATATGTCGGATACGAAGAAGGCGGGCAGCTGACAGAGCGAATTCGCCGCAAACCTTATTCCGTGGTCCTGCTGGATGAAATCGAAAAGGCTCATCCGGATGTGTTCAACATGCTTTTGCAGATCATGGAGGAAGGCCGGCTGACCGACTCGTTCGGTCGGCACGTGGACTTCCGAAATACCATTCTGGTCATGACGAGCAACATCGGCGCGGAACTGATCAAGGAAGGCGGATCGTTCGGTTTCGGTAGGCGCACCGCCGACGGCAGTTACCAAAAGATGAAAGAGATGCTGAACAAGGAAGTGGAAAAGCACTTCCGGCCGGAGTTCCTGAACCGTGTCGATGACATTATCGTATTCAAGGGTCTGTCGAGAGAGAACCTGACGCTGATCGTGGAGTTCGAAATGAAAAAAGTCTTTAAGCGTCTGGCCGATCATGGAATAGAACTTGAATTAACGGGCGAGGCGAAAGAATTCCTGATCGAAAAAGGGTATAACCCCGACTTTGGCGCGCGACCCTTGCGACGGGCCATCGAGCAATACGTCGAGGACCCCATGTCGGAACAAATTTTGAAAGGCGAGTATAAAGGGAAGGACCGTGTTGTCATTTCGGTCAAGGAAGGCAAGTTGTTCTTTGAAGGAATTGTCTCCAAGCCCAGGGAGCAAACAATAGCTCCCGTCGTCGGAGATACGACCTAACCCATAGACAAACCTGCACCCGCGGCGAAACCAATATCGACAAGACCCGGGGTTGTTTCGGCGACCCCGGGATTTTTTTTGCGCGAAAGTAACGCCCCGAACTGTCACATTACATGAAGCGCGACCGTCCATCCACTATTCCATATTCGTCAGTACAATTGAAAGATCCGTACTGGTGATCGTCCCGTCATGGTCCAGATCCGTCTGGGTACTGTAACCGATTTCGCCCGATGATTTGTCCAAACTACCGAGGACTAACTCCAAGTCGGAAGTATTAACGCTGAAATCGCCATTCACATCGCCCGCAATCGTCGCTACTGGCAGAAAGGGATACGTCATGCCTTCCACGATGCCCCAGACACTGGTAAAGTCCCAGCCGGTGAATGTGGCCTGCTGTTTCATCTGGGTTGTGTCCTTGCCCGTACCGCCGGAGGAAGAAGTTTTTCCACTGGTCTGGGTGTTCCAGTACGAACTCGACACCGTACCGGATATTTTAAATCCGATCAATCCGCCAGCGGGAACACTCCCCGTCACCAGGCCGGTGGAGTAACAATTCGACACCGTGCTCGCGTAGCTATTTCCGATCAAGCCACCGACGTACGATTCCGCCGTCACCGCACCGGTGGAATAGCAGTTCGACACCGTGCCGTACCAATTCTCTCCGACCAGTCCGCCGACGAAACCACTCCCCGTCCCCTTTACCGCGCAGGTGGCGTAGGAATTCGATACCGTGCCCAGGTTCGATCCGACCAGTCCGCCGATGGACTTAGTGGACGAACCCGTTGCCGTAACCGTACCGGTGGCGTGGCAATTCGACACCGTGCCTTCATTATCTCCACCGACCAGTCCACCGACGTAAGATCCCGTTCCCGTCACCGCGCCGGTGACGTAACAATTCGACACCGTGCCGGAGTCATCATTCCCTCCAGCCAGTCCGCCGACGGAGGAATGCCCCGTAACCGCGCCGCCGATTAAGCCCAGGTTCCCCACCCCGCCACTTGGGCCGATGTATCCAAACAAACCGATATCATTCGCAGCCGACCGGAGTATGACCAAGCCGCTGATCGTATGTCCGGCACCGTCAAAGATGCCTCTAAAGCTGGTCGTGTCGGGATAGGAGTAAGTTCCGATGGGCTTAAAACCTTCCAAAATGCTTGTATCGGTTCCATTGTCATTCCACTCAGCCGTTGCCGATGCGTCAATGTCGGCAGTCATCGTATAATACTTACCGGAACTGCTGCCGGCATTGTCAGACATCCAGACCAGGTGGCCGATCTCGGAGATAAGATAGGGTGATTCCGAAGTACCCGCCCCAGACGGTACAACGACCGCCTGTGCCGGCACCGCAACAGGAGCGATCAGCATGAGCGATGCCGTGAACAAGACAAGACCAGCAGCCAGATTTATTGTACAATTACACTTTTCCATGTTCTCCTTTCCCGTCCCTAAGATGAGCCAATGGTCTTAAAAAATGATCCGACTAACGTCAGAAAACCGATTTTTATTGTACCTTTGCTTGTCATAAACATCAATAGTCGGGAGGGCAATTTTTCCGAAGCACGTCTTCGGGATTCGGAAAATAATTAACCAGGGCACTTTTAAGTAGTTTTAGTTGGTTTTGCCATGAAACCATCGGAATGGTTTCATGGCAAAACTGTGCCTGTTTTAAAATTTGCCAGAAAATTTGGGCTGACACTGAAGTGTAATTTGGAACTCCCATCTTGACATAAAATGTGTAATTGTTTAAGATAAAATCGCGCGTGTTTTTCTAAAATTTAAAATAATGTTAAGGAGTGTTCCAATGAAAAGAAGAATGTCGCTTTGGATTGTGATGGGTTTATTTTTGACGATTACTATTTCATCAGCGGAAGGACGCTATTGGGTTGATCAGCCAATCGTGCTTGACGGGATGAATATCAACTCCGGAACCTCGCCGAGTCTGGCTCTGTGGTATGGTATTCAGCCGGTGGTTTCCACGTTCGATCCTAATAATCTACCTATGGCCAAGATTGTTCACCGGACTCCTTTCGGATGGGAAAGTTTTGACAATTACGTTAATACGGGATTTATCTCCGGCGATGGGGGAGTGAACATTGTCTCCAAAGATAAACCGATAACCCGTGGTGCGGATGGAAATTTTTATTCCTTTTCCACGGATCCAAATCTGATTCCACAATCTTACCGCGGAGGCTCTTGGGTAGAAATAGGACCCCAATGGACATTTCCCGGCGAACGAACGAGCGTAAGCGCTGATGCTGCGGGAAAAGTCTATATGGCATCGGGGTCAAAGCTGGCCATGTCGTTAGGAACGAGCTGGTCCACTTACAAGGACCTTGATTTGGATTTGGGGATGAAATATGTTTCCGAAATGGCGGTTTCACCTTTTGGCGCGATCGCACTTTCTGGTTATAGCGATACTAATGAAAAAATGGTCGCGTGGTTTGACTTTAAGAGTTGGCATTCCCGGCCGCTCTACACTACGGATAATCACATCGACACAATCGGTGTCGAATGGGACACGCAAGGAAATTTGGGGGTCGCTTATTCCGCCGGTACTCGAGTCAGATTTGATTATCTGGATATGAATACCGAGCTATGGACTTCGGAAATAGCTTTGGATAATGTCACCGGACCGATGAATGTAATCAAAGGAGCAGACCTGGCTTTTGACAGATATGGTAAACCGGTTATCGTTTCCGGTCAGCATCTGATTTACGATCCGGCTGTTCCCGAACCTGTTACGTTGCTCCTATTGGGTTTGGGCGGGGTAGGAATCACCGGTCGAAGATTTTTGAGAAGCTGATTAAGATTCGCAAGAGAAAGATATCGTGGTTAAAAAGTGCCAGACAGCGTTGATAGTAGGCAGTGTCCTGATTTTGGCCCTTTCGGCCTCAGGCCGTAATTGGGTACTTTATGATACCCCACATTCACTGGACGCTTGGCCAAGTATGACCCTTTCGGATGGGATTCTACCCGCTATTTCCAATGGGACAGAAGTTTACCAACTCACGCCGATGGGGTGGGAACAACTATCGGGTTTATCAGGATATATCGCCGGCGATGGAAAAAGCAGGATTGTTTCCAACTCTCAGGCGGTAAAGTTTGGTGCGGATGGGCAATTTTATTGCGTGTCTGATCTTTTTCCCATGAAGTTATCGGAAACAGGGATATGGCAGGTGGTCGGTCCTGCGTTTCCGACATCTTATTATGCATGGAGCGGATGCTTGGCCGATCCGTCCGGATGGATTTATATGGTCAGCGACAATGTGTTGGGAATGACTCGTGGAAGTGATTGGCAGATTGTTACTTTAGCGCTTTCCAGTTGTGATATCGCCGTGTCTAAATACGGCGATGTCGCGGTTGGTGGGGTCCGCTCCGATCCGGGAGTCATTTTGAGCGTATCGTGGTTTGATTTCAAATCCGGTTCCTGGCGCAGCCATCCTTTGAGTACGGTATCTTCCTCGCGAAAGATGGACATTGAATTCGATCATCTGGGCAATCTTGGCGCTGCCTATGTAAATTCATTTAATGAATTGCGATTTGCCTATTTCGATATGGACCAGGATTTCTGGACGGATGAATTTGTGGTTAATCTTGCCGGGGGTTCTTCGCCGGGAGCGGCACTGGCCTTTGATCTTAATAATCAACCGGTGATTGCCGCCGGTCAAACGCTGGCATTTACCCCTCCTGCCATCGTTTTCGGAACGGTAAATCTGGACGATTATATATCGGGACCGGAGAATATCCCGGTGACGATTGAGTTTCGCCGGACGGATCGGCAAACTATTCCCTGGAACTATACGACAATTCTCCATGCCAACGGTAAATTTTATGTGCCCAATGCAGTGGAGCCGGGACTTTATGATGTGGCGATTAAGGCTTCACATTGGTTAAGAAAAATCACAACCGAAGTGAGTATAGGCACCGGCAGTGTCGATATCGGTGTGATTTCGCTGATCAACGGCGATTGCGATGGAGATAACGAGATTACCTCAACGGACCTTTCGATTATACTGACGGCCATGGATGCGGTGCCCGACGACCCGAATTGGGATTCGGCCGCAGATTTGAATGGTGATAATACGATCACATCCACGGACCTTTCCATCCTGTCGGCCTCTATGGACATGTTGGGCGATGAATAATCCGCTAGAAATATTCATCTTCAGACCCTTTTTGAAATCTCAAACTTCCCGATTTTTTTGTAAGCACTTTCCTAGCAAGTCCCTTCGGATGTAAAAACATGCGTCCATGAGGAGTGTCAGGCCGGTCAGGTGCGCCTTGACCAAAATCCATCGTCCAGGAACTCATCAAAAAAATCGGGAAGTTTGAGGAGAATTAATCCTTTACTTGAATTTTTTTTTAATGTATAATCCCCCCCCGAAGTAACTAAGAAATAAAGCACACCGATCGATTCAAACTTTCACACTTTTTGGTTATTCCTTTTGTTCACCAGGGTCGAATTTTGTTTTTAAGGATTCGCAGGAGATGAAGTTTAATTACAGAGGGGGTAGCACGTGAAAGGACGATTCAAAAATGGTCTGCAAAAAGAGAAAACGAATAGGGACATGTGAGCATTTTCAGTGCCCCTTCAGTAATCGGACGAAGCATGGGTATCAATGCGTCAATTTGTTCGATGACTTTTGTGACGCAGGCGAGGGGTGTTTAGCGGAATGTCCGCACTCCTGGGAGCCGAACACGGAAAGGGCTGAACTGGCCATAAAGGCTTTTGAGAAACGGGATAGATAATACGGATATGGATTCACTAATCCATATCTGTATTATTTACAGTTTATGCTGAACTTTGACGGTGGTGCCGATCCCTCCTCGGGGGGTGAAACGGCTGATGATTTCCATCATTTTGGGTTCCAGGATACGAACCAGGTCGTCCAGAATTTGATTGGTCAGCCGTTCATAAAAAATCCCCTCATTACGATATCCCTGCAGGTAAATCTTCAGCGACTTTAGCTCGATGCACCTGGGTCCGGGAATATATCGGATTTCAATCGTGGCAAAATCCGGATGTCCGGTCTTGGGACAAAGGCTCGTAAACTCCGGCTGGTGGATTAATATTTCGTAATCACGGCTGGGGTAAGGATTTTCAAATGTTTCCAAAACTTTTGTATCAACCATAAACTATCCTCGTCCGATCCCAAAATAAATAAATCCGCGATGGCGCATTTTTTCCGCGTCGTAAACATTTCTGCCGTCGAAAATAACGGGGGTTTTCATTAACTGCAATATCTTTTCAAAGCTCGGATTGCGAAACTCGTTCCATTCCGTCACCAGGCACAATCCATCCGCATCGGCCAGGGCGTCATACATGTCGTTACAATATTCTACTGCGTCTGGGAAAATTTTCCTCATATTGTCCATGGCTTTGGGGTCATGTACCTTCACCTTCGCCCCGGCGGCCAGTAAATCGGCGATCAGACCCAACGCCGCCGATTCCCGGATATCGTCCGTCCTGGGTTTAAAGGAAAGGCCCCAAATGCCAAACGTTTTGCCTCTTAGATTGTTGCTAAAATAAGTTTTAATTTTTCGCTGCAGGCTGGTTTTCTGAAATTCATTGACTTCGAGCACCGCCTTGAGCAACCAGGCCGGGTAATCCGTTTTTTCCGCCAGCCGGACCATCGCCAGTAAATCCTTCGGAAAACACGACCCACCAAAACCCAGCCCCGGATACAAAAATTGAAACCCGATCCTGGAATCGGTGCAAATCCCTCGCCGAACGGCGTCGATATCCCCGCCCAGCCGCTGGCAGAGATTGGCCATCTCGTTGATAAATGAAATTTTCGTGCTCAGCATGGCATTGGCGGCGTATTTGGTCATTTCCGCGCTCGTCGGGTCCATCACCAGGATCGGTTTTCCATTACGCACAAAGGGAGCATAAAGCTCTTCCAGAATCGAGGCGGTTTGCGGATTTTGCGTGCCGAGGATCACCCGGTCGGGCCGTAGAAAATCCTCCACTGCGTATCCTTCTTTCAAGAATTCCGGATTGACGGCCAGATCGAAGGGTTTATCCGTCAATTCCGCCAGCTCTTTTTGCAATCGGACCGTCGTGCCCACCGGAACGGTGCTTTTGATCACAATGATCCGGTAATCCGTCACTTGCGTGACGATCTGCCGGGCAATTTTTTCCACCTGGCTGATATCGGGCAGTCCATCCGATGTGGTCGGCGTACCAATCGCGATGAAAATGATTAAAGAATCGCGAATTCCTTCCTCCATGTCGGTGCTGAACCGGAGCCGGCCGCTGCGAACATTATTTTCTACCAGTTCGCCCAAACCAGGCTCGTAGATCGGCACCTGTCCGCGGCTGAGCATGTCAACTTTCACGCGGTCGATATCTATCCCGATCACGTCATTGCCGGACTCCGCCAGGCACGTCCCTGCGGTAAGACCCACATATCCGGTTCCAATAACGGCTATTTTCATGTTCCCTGGTTTCCTCGTAACGTTTAACGGACAGCGTAAGAATAGGAAAACAAACTCTTCCGTGATCTTTTCTGAAGCTGTTCGCTGAACGCTCTACTCCTGTGAAGTGTAGCCATTCTTCGAGGAAGTTCAAGGATTAAAAAAACGCAGGCATAGCTTCCGGCGGGCGTGCCAATATCTTTGGGCAAGACGATCCGCGACCGTGAGGGAGCGGGTTATTATTTTTTGTCACCCGAAAATCTTGGCACACCCCTCGGTCCCCGGGTTGTTCGAAAAAGTCTTGCAATAAATTTTCTTTTCGATATGATTTTGGGCTTGTCGTATAATAAAAGCATCGGGAAAAGGAACGGAAAATGATCGATCAGATTGGAATCAACCTATACACGCTTCAGCCTCTGCTAAAGACGCCCGTGGAAATAGCCTGTACTTTAAAAGCGGTCAGGGAAATTGGTTACCCTGCCGTGCAGGTCTCGGGCATCGGTCCGATTGAACCGGTGGAGCTGAAAAAAATCGTTGACGACCTGGGCCTGGTGATTTGCGCTACCCATACCGGGTATGATGATTTGACGAAAAATTTAAATCAGATCATCGATAAGCACAAACTCTGGAATTGCTCTCAGATCGCCGTTCCCTCTATCCCCGCCGACCTGCGGGGCGGCGCCGAAGGTTACATAAAATTTGCCGAAGAAATGACCGAAGCCGGTAAAAAGCTCGCCGGGGTTGGTATGACCTTAAGTTATCACAATCATGCCTTTGAATTCGAAAGGTTTAACGGCAAACTGGGCATCGAATGGATTTATGAAAAATCCGATCCGAAATATTTTCAGGCCGAGATCGATACGTATTGGGTTCAGTACGGCGGTGGCGATCCTGTCGCCTGGTGTGAAAAAATGATCAACCGCCTGCCCTTGGTTCATCTGAAAGATTACGGGATCGTAAACAATCAGCCGACGTATATGGAAGTGGGCGAAGGCAATCTTGATATGACGGCGATTATAAAAATATGCCGAAAGGCCAAAACAAAGTGGTATCTGGTCGAACAGGACGTCTGTCCACGTTCGCCTCTGGAAAGCGCCGGCATCAGTTACCGAAATTTGAAACGAATTATGCAATCTCTCGCCTAGATGGTGGACTTACGGAGAGGATTGTGCTATAATGACATCGTTAAATTTGGGGACGTAGCTCAGTTGGTAGAGCAACGCACTTTTAATGCGTAGGTCCTGGGTCCGAGCCCCAGCGTCCTCAGTAAAGAAAGACCCTTGCCGGAGCTTGCCGGTGAGGGCCTTTTTGTTGCCGGAAGGTTGTTTTGTAGGTTTATATGGGGTTTTAGGAATTTCCCCTTGGAGATGAGTTGTTCAGATTCATCTTGTCGGACGTTGCCACAAAAGGTCGGATGAGGACTATGGACTGCTAGCACCAGCGCTAGCCGCTGACCGTAAGTCTAACTGACAGCCCTTCGGCGGACCAGAAGCCCAATACTGCCCAATGCGAGAATGACAAGGGAAATTGGCCTGAGATGCCCGTTCTTTACAAGGTCAGGATATTAAGAAGGTGAGGGCGATTTGCCGATATGATTGATGGCATTCTTGGGGACGTGGTGTAATGGGAACATGCAACCTGAATAAGGTTGAGATGAAGGTTCGATTCCTTTTCGTCTCCAGTGGCCTTTGGGGGGAAAATCAGGGTCATCATGGCCTCTGAGTGCGGGCATAAAGTCAACGAGTGGGATATGCCGATAGTATTATCACAGCAGTGGGAAAACCATCACAGGTATAAATTTGTCCTCCCTTCACGTGACGGGTGGCAAGTCAGTTAGCGGCTTGTCACCCATTTTTTACTGAAAAGGAACTTTATGCCTTGGGGGTTCCCGAAACATCGTTGGTGCCTGTAGCCTTCAGCGGATTTGCCAGATGGTCCAGTTTAATCTCAGGCAATTGGTTTATAGCCGTTCTTTGGTCTTCGTTCAAAACGTGGGTATAACGGTCCATTGTCAACGTGATGGTCGAATGACGGGCAAGTGTTTGTGCCACTTTGGGAGATACCCCGCCCCGAGCGAGTCTACTTATGAAAGTATGACGCAGCGCATGAAAGTCCACCACCAGATTATTTGAGTCCCGATACCGTAAAAAGTCGGACTGTTTGCGGGTTTCTTTTTCCGTATCCATTTGGGCTTCCTCAATCCATTGAGCTCGGGCCCGTTCCAAGTCCCCCTGAATCATTTTGTAAGTTTTTTCGGACACATGAAATAATCGGGCGTTTGGAAGTTTCCTTGCCTCGGTGATAAAATTCAAAATCTGGACCGCCAAATCTCTGCGAATTGGAAGAACGTCATCCCGCCGATGTTTGCTGTACGCCGCCAAAACCTTTACGGTCGCATTGTCAAGGTCAACCAAGTTAAAACTGGATGGGGTCAACGAACGAAGTTCAGCGGCTCGAAGTCCTGTCCCCAACGCCAACACATAAAGGGTAACACGTTCTGAACCAGATGAACCGTAAAAGACAGGAGAATTCTGCGTCGAGAAAAGCAGTCGGGTAATTTCTTCGTCCGTTAAGGCACGTCGTGCGTGTACTTTATTAGCACGCTCCCCTTTGGTATCCCGGCTCAAAGATTTCAATGGGTCGGTTCGGATACGGTCATACTTGTACATCCAGTTGGTGAAAGTCTTCATGGCGGTCAATTTACCATTCAGCGCCGAGATACTTTGGGGCTTATAACCGAGTACCTTGCCTTGACCATCCAGAATCATTTTGCCGTCTCGCCGTAGTCGCAGGAGGTATTCGGACACCCGCCAGCCGTCGATATCTTTGGCGGTTTGGAAGCGACACTCCCGTATGATTTCAGTGAGGTAGCCGTTCGTCTTCGTGATGTGTTTTTCGCAGCCCCCTTTACTTTCTAGAAAATCCGCAAAATCATCCAGATGGTCATCCAAAGGATAATTCTCATTTGCCACTGTTTTGGTCAGCTTCACATCCACCAGACCCAATTTACATTCACGAACGTGATTGGCGAACTTTTCGGCAATGCGCCGCGTTCCTTCCTTGCTGGTGGTCCCAGCCAAAATACGCCGCTTGCCATTTTCGTCGCGGTATGTGAATGAGTATTTCTTGTGTCCTTTTCGTTTGTAAACAGCAACCATTGTTTAATCCTCTCGTTTTTTTTTCAATTTCAAGTTTAAAACCTTTGCGATTTTTGCCGCCGTTTTGATTCCGATTTCTCGTTTTCCGTGAACAAAGCGACTCAAGACACCTTCGTGAACCTGACTTGCCTTCGCAATCTGATAACGTGTCAGCCCTGAATTCTTAATCGCATCTTTCAATTGTTTCTCGATATCGACCATCTGAAAATCTCCATATAAAATGCTTGCGCTTTAGCAGGCATATCATACAGCAGAATTTTGAATTGCCAAGCCCAAAATTTGGAAATCTTTTCGCTCCGCAGGTTATTTTTTATCACGCAGGCCTCTTCTTCTGGACAAATTCTTCAAGGTCGGTCAGTCGCCAGAATCTCAGACGGGTTCCCAGTTTAATCGGTTGGGGTAGGGTTCCATCGCCTGCCATTCTCCAAATCGTCCGTTCCCCCATTCCCAAAAGTTCAGAAACCTTCTTCACGTTCAGTAATTTTGCCAGCCTGAATTCTTCGGTTAAATTGTCAGTCATCTCGTCTTGCCTTAACTTGCCATTGCATGTCCGTATTATTATATAAAGGGATTTCGGGCACTTTTGAGATTTACTGGAGAAAACCAGCCTAAAAAGCCTTCTCGGTATCTTCGATTTGACTGAAGTTCCGTAGGTTAAGCGCATAAAAAACCCGCTGGTGATGAGCCAAGCGGGTAAAGGAGAATGTGTTGTGTTGATGGTTTTTCAACTCATTCAGTATAGTTTACCGTCGAGATTGTTGCAGGTTGCATGGTTTTCAAAATAAATTTAGCACCCGCCCGCCTGCACCAGATAATGTCAGTCAGTCCTAGCCTATCAGTTTGTAAACTCCTGCCTTGATAGCTTCAGTGACAGATACTTTTTGAATATGTCCCAAAGATTCAAGACCTGCAATAGCGGCATGATAGGCATCAACGGAGATTCCGAGATAATTCGCTTTAGCGTCGTCGGATTTTAACTTGTCCGAATTTTTGATGAAATGGACAAGTAGTTTTCCGATTGTTTTATCTCGGAAACTAAAGCAACTATCCGTCGTCTGACTTCGTGCTTGCCTTTGTCTTTTTGTTAGCATTGTGATACCGAGAATACGGTAATAATTAACCGTCTTGCGCTCTGGCAGTTGTGCCTTTTGCTCCACTGATAATTTTTCTAGTTTCGCCGTTTCTTCAGGTGTTGCTGTTGTTAGGAACTTCGCAATGTTTTCTTTCGTTGCCATTTTCGGACCCCCTTCCAAATAAATTACATTAAATTAATTAACACTAAATAGGTAATTACCGCTGAGCACAATTAATGTCAAGTTCTTATTTACTTATTTTAATCTGCGCAAAATAAAACCCCTACCGAAAAACGTTCAAGCAAAACGGTAGAGGTCTAATGCCTGTCTGATAAGAGTATTATAATCCATAAAATTTTAAATAAAGTTCAGCAGACAACAAAGGGAAATTACCAATCCCAAAAAAACGAATCACCCAATCGCCAAATGGAAGGGCGCAATCCCCGAAATAAAATAGTCGTCCATGTCTTACGTATCGGGTATCTGCCAATTCTTACTTAGGGAAAATTTGTCTTATCCCATTGCTTTCCCTGTATTCTCGGTTCAAATAGCCTTTACGAACACAATGTTCCTCTGTGGCTTAACGGTGCCCGCCGTGACCACCACCACGATACGACCCATGACCGCCTCCATAAGACCTGTGACCACCACCAAAATATCGTGCGCCACCACCATAATAGTGCGAGCCGCCGCTATAATACCTGTGACCGCCACCGTAATACCCATGACTGCCGAAGTAGCTAACGCCAGTATAATATCGGGGATATACATAAGGTCGTTCCACCACTACCGGCACGTCATCTGCATACACCACAGTTTCATCTGCGTAATAATACGGTCGTTCCACCATGACTGTCGGCGTATAATAATAGCCGCGGTCAACATAACGCCACGCCATAGCGGGGGACACCGTAACCAGACCCAAAATGCCCATTAGCAACATTACCTTACAAACTCGCATGTTTTTTCCTTCACAAAAAATTCTGATAAACACCCTTACAAACGTACTTTATTATCATATCGATACTTTTCCCATTTGTCAAATAAAATTTTAATTTTTTTGGTAACGTCCCAAATGGCATGAAGATAATTCAGAAGTCTCTCTTGCCCAATGAATTTGGTTTGGGGATAAACAAAGGGGCCTCTCGATGTTTACGGCCATATAATACAATAGGTTTTGAGTAGATGTCCTTTTTATGAGGTAAACGTTATGAGCACAAAATTCAGCAAGCATTTAATGCCCAGCCAGCTAAAATCCTCATCCATCGGAAGAATTTCGGCAGCGAGCAAATGGCGAAAAAAACTTCAGGCAAAAAAGAAACAGCAGGCGAAAGAATGAACTTGTCGCCCTGATGGAGTATCCCGCCCGTCTATTAGTCAGTCCCGCAAAACTTTGTCCCGTTGGTCGCGCCGTATGCCGCAATCCATAAGAATAGTATAGTAAATCTCATAAATCTCATAAGGGAAATTCACCAGACAACAAAGGGAGGTCGCCAATCCTCAAAAGGAAGCGGCAAACCGAAGGTAACATCAAGCCCAAAAAGGAAATAGTCGGGCATATCTCACGGGCACCTGCCGTCTAGCTGCGCCACGCTAATCGTCATAACCGTCTATATCATCCGGCCCGATGGGATTCGGTTTATTCTTCGCCGAAGTGAGCGAAACATAATAATCGGGCGCTTTGCCTTTTTTGAATTTATTCGGAAAGATATTGATAGTTATATACCCGTTCAGCGGGCCCGAAAGGTACGTATCCCCGTTCTTGTCTTGGTGTTCCCAAAGTCCGCCAAGCGAGATGGTCGTAAAGATTTTCTGCTCCGTAGGTTGCTGTGTAGGTTTTCCGTCTAATTTTCTTCCAATCATTATGCAATCTCCTTTTTCAGTGTGGTTTCCGTCCAAATATCGGATTCATTTACTTTCAGGGCGGTGGCAATTCGCCGTTTAATATCTGCGCTTTTCGGGTAGTACCCGTATTTCTCCACTCCAACCAACATCGATAAGCTTACCCCAGCCGTAACGGATAACTCCTGTAGCGCCATACTCTTCTTTTCTCGAATTTCCCGCAATTTGTTTTGTTTCTTACTGACTCTATTTTTCATAGGTCTCCTTTGTTCAATAATTATTCTTCTATTAAGTTTTACAGTTTATTTTCAAAGTAACCCAAAATATTTTTACATGTAAGTTTTTCAAGACAAACCACACCCCGCTCGTCTTTTTTTGGGAGTTGCCCCGTCTTTTCAGGTGCGACCGATATAGTATATTTTTTTATTTTTAATCAAAAGTAAAATGCAGCCAGCTTATTGGTTTTAAGGCAAAGCTCCTGAAATAGATGACAGCTTATATCGCATCCGCTCATAAATGCGGCTTCGGGGGTAAAGTCCCATCGGGGTTATGGCGCGAAGCCCCCTATTGGGGTGAGGGGCGAAGCCCCTTCATAGAATAAGTTACAGGGGAGTTGAACTGGTTTCATGGTTTCCTTCCACATTTTTTTGGTTGAGCAGATTTTTGCTAGATATATCCAGAGTGTAGTCTTTTCTTCTCTTCTTATTAACTCAAATTGACCGGTTTTTAAAATAATGACACGGAAAATCACAAAAGAAGTGCGGCCTATTCTGTCGATAAGTGGTTTGGAAACAAATGCTTATCGGAGGATAAGCCGCATGATTACTATCGGC
>Ga0265292_1001152_pt1 | contig 25373 bp, 29 predicted proteins | sample Munlanlewell296A_FD_189080 | JGI IMG/M metagenome (GOLD analysis project Ga0265292, IMG submission 189080) | Leachate microbial communities from a municipal landfill in Southern Ontario, Canada - Leachate well 296A | ecosystem: Engineered > Solid waste > Landfill > Unclassified | place: Canada... | reverse complement strand
ATATTCTTTTATATTTTTATTTCTGCTACTGCTCATTTTCATATGCTCTGTATTGTACACTATTTTTCATAAAACTTGTCCACCACAACTTACCACTCGCCTTTTCAGTACTATTCGTACACGGCTCGTGGAGCGTTTGTTGGTGGACTTAAGAAACTCTAATTCCTCTCCGCCGGCTGGCGGATCAGAAAGAGTTTCTAAAGTCGGGGTGGCGGGAATTGAACCCACTGCCTTTCGGTCCCGAACCGAAAATTCTACCGATGAACTACACCCCGTAGACGATTTTCCTCTATTGTATCGTGGCTATTCACTTATGAAATCACGCCACGATAATTATATCACTGTTTCCCCGAGGCGGGCTTGTTTTCAACATGTTGTTGTTCTGAAGATTTTTTACGAGACATTATTCCGCGTTTAGCTTTTCCTGTAGGAACATTTCCTTGTTGATTCTGGTTTTTTTGCTGCTGTTCTTTTCTTTTTTTCTCCTGCTCATCGTATTCTTCTTGTCTCTTTTTTTGTCCTTCTTCCATAACTTTTCGTTCTAGTACCTTTTCATCCTCCCGTTTTACCATTTGGAATAGTCTGTTCTTTAAGGCCTCCGCTTGGAGTTTGTCTTTGTCCTGAAATTTATTTTGGAGTTTCTTAAAATCAAGAGGGGTATGGTTTTTTTTGCCATCAATCTCGGGCGAATTAGTCTTATTAGACTTATGAGACTCATTTGTATCGGGGGAAAATGGATTGACAATTCCAGCAACTGATTTAACAGTTTGTTTAGCAGTTGAAGCCCCCAGCTCTGCTAATTGTTCGAATGTATCGCCTAAAATATTTCCTTTAGCCATAATTATATTCCCAACATCGCCCTCCCCTTTTTACTCATCTTCTCCATTGACCAGGGCGGATCAAATGTTAATTCTAGAGAGACATCTTCTTCTTTAACTCCCACTTCTTTAATTTTATCTTTAACCTGTGCTTCAATTGTGGCAAACAATGGGCAACCAATAGTTGTTAATGTCATGATCACCTTAATCTTATTTTTAGTTATTTTTACTTCGTAAACCAAGCCCAAATCCACGATTGAAATATTTAATTCAGGATCCATGACCTCCTCCAGTTTCTTTAATATAATTTTTTTATTTATTGACACACCTATAAGTATAACAATTGGTATAATAACTTTAATGATTACTTATAAACTTCACTTCATTCCCTTAGGAGGCATAGTCGGTGTTACCAAAAACATGTATGTGTACGAATCATATAATGACGATAAACTCAAAGACATTGTTGTAGTAGACTGTGGAATAGGTTTTCCTAAGGAAAAGGAATTAGGTGTTGATTTTGTTATTCCAGACATTACCTATTTATTAGATAAAAAACAGTATATTAGGGCAATTCTGATAACTCACGGCCATGAAGACCATACTTCGGCCCTTCCACTTCTCTACGATGATTTAGGCCGGCCTCCAGTTTATGCAAGTTTACTGACATCAATGTTTATTGAAAATAAGTTTAAAGATAAACATAAAAAAATCTTAGTTAATCGAGTCGATTTTAATAAAGAATATATTTTTGGTGATTTTCGCGTTTCTTATTTAAAAATGACTCATTCTATCCCCGATACAACCCACATTATAATCAAGACGCCAGTTGGGACAATCTATCATGGGAGCGATTTTAAATTGGATCTTACTCCTCCTTACGGACCGAGCCCTGATTTTTATAAAATTACTAAAGCTGGTAACGAAGGTGTTCTATGTTTACTATCAGACTGTTTAGGGAGTGAGCGGGAAGGATTGACACTATCCGAAAATATTGTTGGCCAAACTTTCGAGGACGAAATGAGAAAAACTAAAGGTAAGTTTATCATGACAACTTTTTCTTCAAACATTTCCCGTATTCGACAATGTGTTGATGCTGCAATTAAATTTAATCGTAAAATCTGTTTCTTAGGCAGATCGATGCGGGAAAATACAAAGTTAGCCGCCAGTATTGGCTATTTGCCAATACCACAGAGTCTTTTTATTAAAGAAGAAGAAGTAAGCCGGTTTCCTGCAGCTAAAATTTGTTTGATTGTAGCTGGTTCACAAGGTCAATATGGATCAGCCTTATCAAAGTTAGCAGATCGACAAAATAAAAACATCCAAATTAAAACTGGTGATAAGATCATATTTTCTTCCGATCCGATTCCAGGTAATGAAAACGGTGTTTATGAGACGATAGAACAGTTATCTGAAGAAGGGGCTGATGTTGTTTATTCAGATATCGCAGATCAACTTCATTCATCCGGTCATGGAAATCAGGAAGATCTTAAGTTTTTAGTACGATTTACCAATCCAAAATATTTTATTCCCATTGGTGGAACAATCCGTCATCAAAAGCAGTATGAAAATTTAGTTGAACAATTGGGTTATGCTAAAAAAGATGTTTATTCTCTCAACGAGGGCGAAACCGTCTGGTTTGTAAAAAATAAAGCATATAAAGGTGACAAAATTGAAACAAAAAATATTTACGTTGATGCCTATGGGATTGGGGACGTTGGGAGTGTCATACTTCGAGATAGAAAAACTTTAGCTACTGACGGAATTGTTTTTGCGTTATTAATTGTTGACAATAGAGGCTTATTAATAGGTAAACCAAAAATATTTTCCCGAGGATTCATATTAGAAAAAGAAGAAGGTAGATTATATTTACAAGCGGAAGAAATGGTTGAAAAGGCTTTTCAAATAAAAACTGATAAAGCATTTGATTCGGGAAAAATGCAGTATGAAGTAATAAAAAATCTTGAAGAGTTTTTTAGAAAAGTCACTGGAAGAAAACCGTTGATAGTAGCGGAGGTTATCCAATTATAAAATTTCTAATTCCTAATTACCTAATTTCTAAAAAATGACCAAATAACAAACTCCAAATTGGTCATTGGTGTTTGTAAATTCTTTAGGTCAATTAGAATAATTAGACAAATTAGGTTAATTAATTATGTCATCACTCCCTAATAGTCTCAAAAACATTTCCCTCTTTCTCGAACGCCTTCCAGGTATTGGTGAAAAAACTGCTAATAGATTAACTTTTTTTTTACTTAATTTACCTGAAGAAGATTTAAAGGAATTTTCTGAGAATGTTGCTTCTTTAAAATCAAAAACAAAACTTTGTAAAGAGTGTTTTAATTTCACAGAAAATGAGATTTGTGAAATTTGTGAAAATAGTGAACGAGATCATTCAGTAATTTGCGTTGTTGAAACAGTTTTGGATTTGCTTTCTTTCGAACAAGGCAGAATTTACAACGGAGTTTATCACGTTCTTCATGGAAAGATTGACCCATTAAATCGTATGGGGCCGGATGACATTAAAATTAATGAATTGATTAATCGAATTGTAGGGGACGGTTTTATACCGTCCCGAAAAAATATCATCAAAGAGATTATATTGGCGACGAATCCGGATATGGAAGGCGAGGCGACGGCTGTGTACATCAGTAAGAAATTAAGAATTCAAAATTCAGAATTAAGAATTACTCGTCTTGCTTATGGATTACCGATGGGGGCAAATCTAGAATATGCTGACTACATGACCCTAAAGAAAGCGATTGAGGGAAGAAACAAGTTTTAAATAAGTTTTTTGAGTTCCTGCTCAATCAGGGGGGCGATGGAGACTTCTTTAAGCTGAGGAAATTTCTGATCTTTTCTCAGAAGGATGGTGTTGCTCATAAATATCTTTTCAATAGGACCCTTGGATAAAATTTTTTCTGCGTTCGGGGAAAAATCATGATGGACAATACAGGCCAAAACACGTTTAGCTCCTCGCTTTAGGCAAAACTCGGCCGCATGAACTAAAGTACCACCGGAAGTAATAATATCATCAACAATGATGCAAGTTTTATTTTTCACCTCTCCATACAAATTAAGAGCTTTTGATTGATGTATTTTGTCTAGATTCCTTCTTTTTTCAATGACGACAATATCGACTTTATTAGAATGGAAAAAATTTTCGGCAAAAATTTGGGCTCGCTCAACTCCTCCTTGATCAGGAGAAACTACGGCTACTTCTTCAGTATTTTTATTATTTTTTAAATAGTGAGCTACTTCCCGACCTAAAATTGAAAAAGTTGAAAGATTTTTGAACGGAATAGAAAAAATTCCCTCAGTTCCGTCATCGTGGAGATCAAAAGTAAAAACTTGGTTAAATCCGATCGTTTCAAAAAAACGAATAACAACATTGACGGAAACAGATTCACCAACACGGTGTTCGCGATTTTGACGGGCATAGCCAAAATAAGGAATAAAAGCGATGATTTTTTTTGCCTCCATTCTCCTTAGGGCATCAGCAAAAAAGAACAGTTCCATCAGATGAGTATCGGTTGGATTAGCAGTTGGTTGAATAATCACGCAAACATTATCTTTAACTTTTTCCTGTATCGTCACCCTTATTTCTGAATTATCAAAACGAGTCACTTCCGATTTAGCAATAGGGATATGAAGAAGTTTAGAAACCTCATCTGATAACTTTGGATTGGCCGAGCCAGAAAATAATTTAAACATATTAATTATTGACCCTGTTGCTGTTGGCTAGATATCTCTATTAATTTTTTAGCTGCTAGTTCCTGCGTTTTTTTAACGGCTTCGTTAACAACTTCAGCAATTCTATTTTCTACAATCCCGTCAACTTCAATTGACTCTATTATTTGGTCACCGCGAATAACCACTTTAACACCATTTTTTTCAACAACAACTTCTTCCTGTTGTAATGCAGCTTGCATTTTCTGTGCTTGCTGTTGTAATTTCTGAAGATCACCTAACGCACCAAAGGGGTTTAACATAAGAATGAGTTTATAAAGTTTGTAAAGTTATAAAGTTCATAAAGTACAAACTTTCAAAAATTAAAATCTTCATGAACTTAGTTTATTGTAGAACTCGATAAGGGCAATTTCAACTGGTAACGAATCGATAGGCGTATTTCGTAAATTCTGATAGGCTTCAATTAGTAATTTCATTAGTAGAGATATTTCGATTAGCGTCAAATTAATTTCTTTAGCTTCATTTTTTTCTAGAATTTTATTTTTAATAAGCAATTGAGAATGTAATTGATTAAGGATATCTTCAATAAGATTTTTAAAATCTCCACCATTTTGGGAAAATTCATTTATCCAGACCAGTGTTTTTTTCAGTTCTTTTTTTTCAATAATCTCTAACAGATCATTTCGGCCTCTTATTCCTAAAAATTTTTCCACATTCTCAATTGTTTGAATTTTTTGAAGGGTTATTTCTTCTAAAATTTTTGCGGCATCTCGAAATGAATTTTCACTATGATTAGCAATTAATTTTAATATGTCTTCATTTAAATCTATGTTCTCATTTTTAGTAATTCTTTTTAACATGGAATATATATCATCAGTATTAGCTTTTCCAAAATTAATCTTTAAACAACGAGAAACAATAGTTTTAGGAAGTTTTTCTAAATTTGTGGTTGCAAGAATAAATATTGCAGATTTAGAAGGTTCTTCCAAAGTTTTTAAAAGAGCATTAAAACCTTCATTTGTTATCATGTGGGCTTCATCAATAATAAAAACACGGTAACCTCCGGACATAGGGAGGAATGATGTTTCGCGAATCAAATTTTTAACTTCTTCAATTCCGCGGTTGGACGCAGCATCCATTTCTACAACATCTGTAAAAGAAGAAAGACCAATGCTTTTACAGTTGGCACATTGATTGCAAGGTTCAAAATCTTTACCTTTTTTAGAAAATTTGTTATTTAAACAATTGACAGCCTTAGCGAGAATTCTGGCAGTTGATGTCTTACCTGTACCTTTTTGTCCAACAAAAAGAAAAGCGTGGGGCAAGGTAGACGACGAAAGGATTTTACCAATAGTATCTTTAGCTTGAATGTTATCAATCTCGGAAATTGTTTTGGGACGATACTTTAAGTAAAACATATTATTTTAACAAGTTCTCTATTCCATGTTTGACTAGTTCGTTAATCATCTCGTCTACCCGCTTATTACGTTCTGCGGCCAATAAAATAACCAAAGGAAAACAAATGACCACTTCACCCAAAAGAACTTCTTTTTCTCCAATATCTTCATTATATTTAAAAGATAAAATCGGTAAAGTTTCTTTTTCGCCTTTATATTTTTCGGTAAAAACTTTCATTTTATTTTTTCCCACAAAAACAACATTTAATGAAAGATCCGAATTAATCTGCTCTTTTTCAAAAACACTTTGTACTAAAATCTTTATCTTTTGACGATTAATTTTATAACGAGATGAAGAAACAATATTAATCATATTCTTTTAAATACTTTCTTAAAGACTACTTTTCTACGCTTTAATGACCTGTTCTTCATTCTTTCCTTTTCTTCCTCTTTTCTTTTTAAAGAAGGTTTTTTATAAAACATTTTTTTTCTTAAGGTATCGACAATTTCTTCATCAATAAAAGAACGAGTAAATTTTCGAAACATACTGTCTTTTGATTCACCTTTTCTTTTTATTACTAAAACCATAATGTGTAAACGCCTCCTTCCAAGCAAGTTTATAAAGTTTCTAAAGTTTGTAAAGTTCTTAAAGTAGTTTTTCTTTATAAACTTTATAACTTTATGAACTTTAAGAACTATTGCTATTCTATCTTATGCTCTTCACTATTTCAATGATCTTATTTAAGGATAGTGGGGTTGGAATAAGTTTAGGATTTCCGGACGAACCATTAAGTAACATATGTTCAGAAATATGGAAAAACCAGCTACCTTTTTTGTCTAGTTTTAAAATTCCATCGTAGACTGGTTTTAAACTTAATTTTTTATCCGGCAGAGTTTTTATTCTAGTGAATCCCACTTCAGGATGGCGTCTAATCACAAGGGCGAACCCTTGTTTAAGTGCGAGTTTTACTGCCTCTTCATTTTTTGATTCGAGAGCGAGCGATCTTCCTAAATAAGATTTAAAAACAAATCCATTTTTAATTTCTTCTTCCGCATTGACTTTATTTTTAAAGACAATTAAAGCGGCCTCAAGTAGTAAAAAAATAATTTCAATTAGTTTTGTCTCTTCCCGATTAATCACTTTTAATCCATCAACTAATTGGCGAATCATAAAATCGTAACGGTCAGCCGCCGGGTCTGCATAAAAAACTTCGGCAAAATGATCGGTAGAATTTACGTATTCAACAACTTTTTCTAAAGCTCTAATTTCTCTTTCTTCAATGAGATCGCGACCGACCAAAAATTTATATACAAGTTTTGTAGCTGACGTATAGGCATTGGTTTGATGATGGTCAAAACGCCCGAGACCAGTATCAACATGAATGACGTTATCAACGCTATCAGGCAGTTGGTCATCGAGTGTTGTGCCAGCAGGAACTAATTTTATCTCAGCACTATCCCAGTCTGGCAAATATTTTTTTATTAACCAAACAGAGGCAATGGCGTCAAGATCGGGGGAAAGATGGGTGACTATGGTCTTCATATTAAATAAATTAACCTAATTGATCTAATTATTCTAATTGACCTAAAGAATTTCCAAATACCAATGACCAGTTTGGAGTTTTTGACTTGGTCATTTTTTAGAAATTAGATTAATTAGAAATTAGTAATTTTAGTACTTCTTCAACGCTATGTATCTTTACTTCTTTCCCATTCCTCTTCTTATACTCCACTTTTTCCCCTGTTCTTTTAGAGATAACAAGTCTTATTGGAATTCCAATAAGATCGGCATCAGAAAATTTTTCTCCAGCATTTGTTTCCACTCTATCATCAAAAAGGACTTCAATATTATTACTTTCAAGAACTTTATAAACTTTATGAACTTTAGAACTAATTTCCTCGTTATTTAAGTCTAAACCAATCAAATGAACTTGAAAAGGGGCTACCGATTCTGGCCAGATAATCCCCTTTTCATCATGAAGTTTTTCGACAATCACCCCCATGATCCGTGAAGGTCCAATACCATAGCATCCCATATAAATAGGTTTTTGTTTCCCATCTTGATCGATAAACTTGTAGTCGAAAGCATCAGTAAATTTGGTGTAAAGTGGGAAAATATTACCAACCTCAGCTGCTTTCTTTACTAGATATTTTTCTTTCGTGTCAGGGTAAAAATCACCGTCGCGAGCCAGCTTAATATCGTAAAATTCTTTTGGCATAGGAATATCGCGACCAAGATTTATATTTGTTGAGTGAAAACCAGTTTTATTCGCACCCATCTCTATATTTACACGATTATTTATTGATTCATCCATAATAATCTCAACCTCATTGGGGAGATTAAGAATTCCAGCGTAACCGACTTCAGCCCCGGTAATTTTTTTTACAATTTCAGGTGTAGCCAATTTTAGTACTTTACATTTTAATACTTTACGAAGCTTGTGTTCATTAATGTTGTATCCACCGCGAACTGCAACCGCAACAATTCTTTTACCATCAGCTTCATAAATCATCGTTTTGGTGGTTTTTTCAACTGGAATGTTTAAGAATTTAGCCAATTCATTAACGCCTATAATTCCCTCACCTTTAACATCAATTCTTGGTAAAGACTTCTCTTCACTTTTAATTACTGGTGCCATTGAAGGGGCTACTTCCCGGTTATAGTAAACGTCGGCACTTTTCACGTAAAATAGAACGTCTTCACCAGTTTCACAAATTGTCTGAAATTCATGAGAATAATCTTCGGTGAATGACCCACCCGAAGCCAAAGAAATAACTGTTTCTTTTCCGATTCCTAAACGCTCAAATATTTTTGTATAAACTTTTTTTGAATTTTCGTAATATTTTTTCATATCCTCAACTGTCGTGTGAAAGCTATATAGATCTTTCATTCGAAATTCACGACCCCTAAGAAGTCCCGACTTGACTCTTGGCTCATTACGGAACTTTGTTTGAATATGATAAAGAGCGAAGGGAAAATCTTTATAACTTAAGTTAAATTTTTGAGCTAATGGTGTAACTGTTTCTTCATGAGTCGGACTTAAGACATATTCCGAATCGTTTTTAGCCAAGGCAAATTTATTTGCAGCTGTTGATTTCATTAAAACGTCGACGGTTTCCAATCGGTTGGTTTTTGTCCATTGTTCAAGCGGCGCGAGAGTTGGCATAAATATTTCAGCTCCGATTGTATCGATCTCTTCTCGGATAATATTTTCAATTTTATTAAGAACTCGCAGACCTAAGGATAAATATGTATAGGTACCAGCCATTACCTGGTCAATAAATCCGCCCTTAATCAAGTATGTGGCATTTGCCGAATCATATTTTTTTGAGTCTTTTTTTGTTTTGCCGAATAGTTTTGAATAAAGCATATTAAGATTATATCTTATTCCTTTATTTTTTGGAGAACCTTTTTTAGGACATCCTGTGAAGAAATGTTTGAGGTATCAATGATCAAATCATAATTTTTTGGGTCAATGAAGTCGTTTCGATTATAAATTTTTTCAAGTTTCTTTAGCCAATTTGATTGACGTTCATCGACTCTTTTTTTTGCCTCATCAATATTGATTTTTTCTCGATCAGCAAATCTTTGGTAGCGGATTTCATCATTACATATTAATAATACTTTCAAAACATTTGGCAAATCGGCAGCCATTATCCCTGACATCCAACCATCAACAATCAAATTTCCAGGAGCATAAATCAAATCCCTGACTTGATAATCTATTTTTTTTGTCAATCCTTCATTTTGCTCTTCAACTTGTTCAAGATCAAATTTATTTTTGGCAACATAATCCCTAAATAACTTTCCGGTCATAAAAATCGGCCAGTTTAATTCTTTTTCAAGGCTTTTTAACAGAGTAGTTTTGCCAGTGCAGATTCTTCCAGAAATCGTAATTTTGTTAATGGTCATAGCCTACTTTATCCAATACTTTTCCTAAAGTTTCTTGTGGTCCGGTTTTATAAGTGTCAATAACCAAATTAAAATATTTTGGATTCCAAAAATCAAAATTTCCGTAGAGCTTTTTCCACTTGGAAATATTTTCATCTTCTCTTTGTTTAATCCAGTGTTTTGCCTGTTTTACCGAAACATTATCACGATTAGCTACTCGATCAACTCGAATATCATCATGAGAACAAATTAGAAGAACTTTTAATACGTCTCGATGATCCTTAGCAAAAAATCCGGCAAGCCAAGCTTCGTATATTATTTCTTTTTCGGTTTTTAACATTTCTTCGGTCATAGCGTCAATCTCTTTTTCATGTTCATCTGTCCGAGATAAAGCTCCTACTCCATTTTCATGTAAATTATGTTTTCGATCATATTCACGTTGAATTGCCCCAATGTTAGTATGTTTCCAACCTAAAGTACCGACCAAGTTTTTAGTTAGTGTGGTTGTTCCAACGGCGATTTTCCCGGAAATAGTGATAAGGCGATATTTGGGGTTAAACATTTATTTCTTAAACAACTTAACTATATCATTAACTGTTATTAACGCTGCTAAGGATAATAAGGCTACAAATCCAATCAGATTTGTGTATTTTTCAAAATCTTTATTCGGCTTTCTTTTTGTGAAACCTTCATATAAAACAAAAACGAGTCTTCCGCCGTCTAAAGCAGGGAAAGGAAGAATATTCATAATAGCCAAATTTAAAGACAAAAGAGCTAAAAATTCAAGAAAAGCATTTCTACCAAATTTAACCGCTTGTCCAGCCAAATTTGCAATACCAACCGGTCCGGCCACATCTACATTTTGTTTTTGAAAAGTTACAAAATTGTATAACATTTTTCCCAATTCGGAGGCGATTTTAGAAGTGATATTAAAAGCTTCTATTAAACCATAGTAAGGGGCACTATACCATGGATATTTTTTTTCAGTAAAAGAAGTAATAGCAATTCCCAAAGGTCCTTCACCTTCAGGTGGGTTGACTCTGGGCACAAGGTTAACTGTCAATTGTTTCCCATTTCTTTGAACTGATAGTTCTATATTTTTACCAGCTGATTTTTTAGTTTCTTTAATAAGAGTATCGGCTGAAGTTAAATTGATTGAATTATTCTCTAATACTAATTTTGTTATAACATCTTTTTCTTTAAGGCCAGCCATGGAAGCAGGAGAGTTTTTAGTAACCTTTTCTACAATAACGTTATTAGTTGGAACCGGAACGCCTTGTGTGACTAAATAAGAAAAAATAAACCAGCCCAATAAGAAATTTCCAATGACTCCACCCAAAACAATTAACGTCTTTTGCCAAGGTTTTTTGTTGACAAAGGTCTTATTTTTATCACCCTTTGCCATTTCACCATATTCTTCGCCAAACAATTTGACGAAACCGCCGATTGGCAATAAATTGACGCTATATAAAGTTTCACCCTTTTTTATTCCAAACAGCCTTGGTGGCAGACCAAGCCCAAACTCTTCAACTCTAACACCCATTTTTTTAGCCATTAAAAAATGACCAAATTCATGGACAAGGACGAGGATAGAAAGAGTAATAATAAAAATCAAAATAGTCATAAATTAGTTTATAAAGTTTCTAAAGTTCATAAAGTTCTTAAAGTATAAGATTTTAATTCTTTATAAACTTTATAGACTTTATAACTTTATGAACTCTTATACCTCCATTATCTCTTTTTCTTTGCTTTCGCGAATAGCGTTTACTTCTTCCATAAATTTGGTCGATTGAGTATCGATTTCTTTTTCCAAACGATATTTTTCATCCTCGCTCATTTCTTTTTTTTCAAAAGCATTTTTCATAGTTCGTCGGGAATCATCCCTATGATTTCTTATCGTTATCTTTTTTTCTTCAATTTTTTCTCTAACGACTTTAATATATTTTTCTCTTTGTTCAGTGTTAAGTGATGGTATTCTAATAACAATTCTTGTTCCTTGAGAGGAGGGCGTTAATCCCAGAGGAGATTTTAAAATTGTTTTTTCAATATCTTGAATAACTGATGGATCATACGGGGTAATAGAAATGGAAGAGGCACCCTCGGTCATTATTGTTGCAAGTTCCAGTAATCTTAATTTTGACTGTCCTCCATAGGTTTCAACGATAAGGTTTTCAACGAGTGATGGTGAAGCTCGACCGGTACGAATTGATTTAAGGTCTTCCTTTAGGGCAGAGATAGTCTTAGTTGCTTGCTGGTTAAAAGTAGAAACGATATCCATAAGAGGAAAATAACAAATATCAAATAACAAATATCAAATAAATTATAAATAACAAATATCAAAATATACAATAGCAATGTTATTTATTTCTTTATTAAACGCTCCACCTTATAAATTTTACAACTTTAATATTTTCTCCAAACTTCAATACTGCTTCCTTAATCAAGTCACCGATTTTTTTTGAGGGGTCTCTAATATATTCTTGATTAAGTAATTCCTCATTGGTTTCGGCGCGCAATGAGGCAACTTGCATTGCCAACTCAGACCCAAGCACCTGGAAATCTTTATTACCAGAAACAAAGTCTGTCTCACAAGCCAGTTGGATAAGAGAAGCAACCTTTTTGTTGTGATGAACATAAGAAAAAATGATTCCTGCTCCGGTACTGCGACCAGATTTATCTTTAGCCTTAGCAATACCCCATTTATTTAATAATTTTTTTGCAGCTTCAATATTATTCTTAGATTCTTCGAGTGCTTTTTTACAGAGAGAAAAAGAAATTTCGGTTTCTTCGCGAAGTTGTTTAAGTTTTTTAATATCGTACATAATGAGTTTATAAAGTTTTTAAAGTCTATAAAGTTCTTAAAGTGGAAAAATGTTTTTCTTTATAAACTTTACAACTTTATGAACTTTACGAACTTATTTAGTTTTAGCCTTTGCTTCTCCAGCTTTGAGATAGCTTGATGCGTATGCCTCAATTATTTCTTTCAAAAAATACTCAATTGATGTGATGGAATCATCGTTACCTGGTATTGGATAGTTGATTGGGTCAGGGTTAACATTAGTGTCAGTAACTGCAACTGTCACTATTTTCATCTCACCTGATTCTTTAACGGAGTTTTTTTCTTTTTTTATATCGACAATAAAAAGAGCATCAGGTAGTTTTTTCAGATTTGCGATTCCTCCATAGAATTTTTCCAGCTTATTGAGGTCCTTATCTAATTTTACTTGTTCATGTTTAACAAATTTACTCCACTCTCCTTTTTCTTTTTCCTCTTTCATTGAATTAAGTTTCTTTACATTTTTGATTATCATTTCAAAATTAGTTAAAAGTCCTGCCGGCCACTTGGTATTTATAAAGGGTAGATTATTTTTCACACACAATTCCTTAGTTAAACTTGAAGCAATTTTTTTAGTACAGACAACAAGAAGAACTTTTCCACTTGTTCCCAATTCAGAAACGTATTTTTTTGCTTTTTCGAGATAGTCAACTGTTTGAGTTAAATCAATGATGGAAACACCGTTTTCAAAAGAATAAATATACTTATTAGTTTTTGGATGTACCCGATTGGATTTATGTCCAAGATGTGATCCAGCCTCAAAAAGCTCTTTTACTTTTTTATCATTATCAATCATAAGTATACATTCTATCAATATGCCTAAGCTTTTGCAATTAGATTTTGAGGGATTTTATGAAGGTTTTGAACTCTTCATTCATTTCTTCGTGTTCTAGTGCAAATTCAACAACTGTTTTTAAGTATTCAAGTTTACTCCCTGTGTCATAATATTTTGCGTTTTCAATAACTACCGTGTAGATAGGAACGCCTTCTTTTTTTAACAAATTAATAGCATCTGTTAACCAAATTTCCCCACCTTTTCCTGGTTTTATTGTTCTTAAAGCAGAAAAAATTTCCGGCGGAAGAATATATCCACCGTGAGTGGCAATATTTGAAGGTGCCTCGTCAATCTCTGGTTTTTCAACGATTTTATTTATTTTATAAACATTATTTTCAACGTGAGTTAAGTCAGCGATTCCATATCTTTTTAAATCTTCCTTTTTTTCTATTTTTACTCCTGATATAACGATGCCTCCAAGTTTTTCATAAACTTTAATCATCTGCGCTAACCTGGGTGGCTTGGAATAGATAAATTCGTCTCCCCATAGAACGGCAAAAGGTTCATCCTCAATAGCTGGTTCGGCCGTTAAAACTGGAGTTCCGTTTCCATAGGGACCTTTTTGGCGAATATAAATAAAATTAGCCATATTGGAAATTCTTTGAATCTCCTTAAGCAAATGTTCTTTTTTGCCTTGCAATAGATTTTTAACTAAATCTTCAGAAGGAGCATCAAAATGATCTTCAATCGCCCGTTTATTTGAACCGGTAATAATAATTATATTTTCAACATTAGAATCAATTGCTTCCTCAACCACATATTGAATAACGGGTTTGTCAACAACAGGGAGCATCTCTTTTGGCATAGCCTTGGTTTGAGGAAGAAATCTGGTCCCGAAACCAGCCGCAGGTATTACGACTTTAGTGATTTTTTTCATTCAAATTTTACGGTAACTTTTTGAGTTAGTTCTATATTTCCATTAACAAAAGTCGTTAGTTTTGCCACTCCCGCAACATCAGAAGATAAAACAAAATTTACCTTGCCGGTTTTGTCCGATTCAGATGACGACTCCTGAGCTCCATTAATTAAACCCAAATTAGTTACTAATTTTACAGGCTTTTTGTTTAAAGGTAAATTATTGGCATTTCGTATAAAAACATTTACATCAACCTTATCTCCGACCTTAGCTATAAGTGGCCAAGCAAAAATCAATGAAGTATTAGAAGAAGGGTCAGTTTCGGTCGAAGCTCTGGCAAAATTTGCGATTTGTTTATTAAACACTGTTGCAGTAATAAAAACTCCAAAAACAACAAAGAACAATATCATCAAAGCAATAAATTTTTTATCCATATACAGCCAGCTTATCAAGAAAGAGATAGTTTGTCAATAATTTTTTTATGAATTATATCTGGTGAAAGAATTTTATTATTTTCCACGCAGTCAATTTTAATCCAGCTTTTATCAGTTTTTACCACATCCAAATACATACTTTCAACTTTTTTAAGATAGTTTACACTTTTTTCGTACTGATCCTTTATTTTTTTAGCAATCAAAGTTTGGGCTAGAGCAAGGGGAACATAAAGAAAAATAACTAAACTAGGGCGCGGTATACCAAAAACCTCATACTCAAGTGTCTCTACCCAGTCTAAAAACTTTTTTCTTTCTGAAGATTTAATTTTAACTGCTTGGTAAATGGATGAAGGGGTGTAGCGATTACAAATAACCAGCTTGTTGTCACTAATTGCTTGCCAAAGCTGGGTCTTTACCTGCCAGCGATCGGCTGCATAAGGGAAAGAGGCAAGATAAGGATTGATTCGACTAAAATGACCGAACTCACCATTCAGAAATCGTCCGGCAAAATCTCCAAAAAATGTCTTTCCGTATTGAGGAAAATCAAAAGAAGTATGGCTAATCTGTTTTTTATTTAAGTAATTGAGTAATAATTTAAGTTGTGTTAATTTTCCAGAACCATCAATTCCCTCAATCACAATTAGTTTGCCCATATACTATAGATGAATTGTTTCTCCTGGCTTGGCTTTTTCGGAGAGAATAATTTTTGCAACTTTATCTTCAATTTCATCCCTAATCGTTCTCTCCAGATTTCTGGCACCGTATTGAGGATTAAAACCTTTTGTAGAAACAAAATCAATTGTTTTTTCAGAAACAAACATTCTAACTTTATATAATTTTAATATATCTAGTGATATTTTTTCAATAATTTTTTTTGCTAAAATTTTGATTGATTCTTTATTCAGGGATTCAAAAGTAATTACACCATCAAAACGATTTAAAAATTCAGGAGAAAAAATATTCTCATTTTTAGCATTTGAGGTGGCAATAATGACTAGATTTTTGCAATCGACTTTTTTACCCATTCCATCAATAAAATAAGCCTCATCAATAACTGTTAAAAAAATATTTATTAAATCTTTATCTGCTTTTTCAATTTCATCCAATAGTAATACTCCATAGCTTTGCTCGTGAATAATTTTAGTTAAAAGACCTGGGTTTGTGTTATCTCCAATGAGTTTTGGGATATCATATTTGGATTGAAATTCAGACATATCAAAGCGAAGAAGATGATCTTCAAAAAAAACATTAGAAACCATCTTGGCGGTTTCGGTCTTTCCTACACCGGTTGGACCGAGAAATAAAAACGAAGCAAGTGGTTTTTTTCTTTTACCAATCAGAAGAAAAGAACGTCTTAAAGATGAGGATAGTTTTTTTATTGCTTCATCTTGTTGAATAATTTTGGAAAATAACAAAGTTTCAAGATTTAAAAGCTTTTCTTTTATTTGTTTTGTTATGATTGTTGGAATATGTGTTTTTTCTGTTAAAACACGGTTAATTATTTCGGGTGTTATTGTTTTTTGTTTTGAATACACACAGGCCGAATCCAAAAGGTCTACGGCTTTTTCTGGGAAAGGAATTGAAGTTAAATAAAATTCGCTTTTTTCGATCACTTCCTTAACTGTCTCATAAGGTATGGAAACATTATAAAGAGATTCAAAATAATAAACCGCATCAAGGAGAATACTTTCAGCTTCATTTTTTGAAATCTCATAAACATCAACTTTATTAAAAATATGATTAATTTTTTCATTGGAATAAACAAAATTTTGAAAGGCAAACGGAGTTGTTATTCCTATTATTTGAATTAAATTATTTTTTGTATATTTTTCGAAAGAATTTGTAAGGTCTATTTTACCATCTCCGCTCATGACATATTTATCAATATTATCAATGAAAAGAATAATATTATTTGCCTGTTCGGCTTCTTTTAATAAATCTTCAAAAAAATTTTCTCTTTGTTTTTGATCAATAAATTCATTAAAAATTTTTTCCATATTTAATTTTAAAATTCTTTTATACATATTAATTGAATTAGTTTTTCCAAGATACATTTTTTTTGCTAAAGCATCAATTATTGTATGCTTTCCTACTCCTTCCGCACCTACAATGATTACATTACTTTCAATAGATTTAGTTAAAATTTGTTCTATTTCACTGATTTCTTTTTCACGATCGACAATATTTTTAATATGGTGAAGATAAGAAGCAGTTGCCAAATCGATTGTATATTGATCAAGAATTGGGGTATAACCTACAGCCCAATCACGAGCTAAAGGCGGGTAAGACATTAAATTTTGCAATTTCCACCATATAATTTTTTTGAGATGTTTTTTATAATAATCTTCAAACCATTTTTCAACAAGTAATTCGTTTTCATTGTTCAATAAATGAATTGCAATAAATTTTTTTTTAAAAACATCCTTTTTTTCTTGAGATGTTTTTTGAAAAAGAGTAGATATATAAAAAAATGGAGTAAAAAGAAAAAAGGACAATGCAATAAAAGGGAGTAAGACCATAAGCAATGTTTGTAAAATAAAATAAAAAGTAATAATGGAGAGTCTCATTATTACGCCAATAGAGCAAGAAATAAAATTAAAGGCAAAGCGATTTGCCCAATCTGAAAAAGAAAAACCTATAAAAGTTTTTTTAGTTATTAAGTTTTTCCATGGGTGGAATAAGGTCTTTAATAATCTGGAAATTGAAAAAAAATATGGAAGAAAAATAAAGACGTTAATAACAGCTTCACCAAAATTATGAAGGGTATTCCAATAGTATTGCCAAAAATTTTCTCTCATAGTTTGAGTATAACAAAAATATCCTATTGACAAATCGTAAAAATAATTGATAATTTTGTTAATAAGAAACATGAAAAAAATGAAAAAGAAGGCGAGTAAAAAACCTCCTTCAAGAAAAAAAGAATTAATTATTTACATTTATAATGTTGTAGAAGACGAATGGTCATTTTTGTCATCAATCCAACCGATTGAAAAAAGATACTCATTAATAAATGATTGTAATTCATCGTCAGAATGCTATCTTTTCTCTAATGCAGGCGAAAGTGAATTCATCTATATTTCTCCAATTGAAATTTCAAATACTTTCAAAAATTATTTTCAATCAATTACCAATAATAAAAAAGCTGATATATATGTTCCCCAAATGAAGACCTCATTAATTTGCAAGGATTTTTATACTGATAAACAGTTATTTGGAGAAATTATCACAAAAGCGAAAAAATACCATAAAGTTACTTTGATTAGTTATGCAACTTCCCCAGAATTTTTAGAGTTAAAGGAAAGAATGATTCAATTAGGTATAAATGTGGTTACCCCGGAAGCCCCGGAATTGGAAAATGCTTGGACGGTAAATTTTTTTGGAAGTAAATCAGGAATTAGACAGTTGGCTCAACAAAGTCGAGCCGTCGAACCTGACTTTATAATGCCCGATGGTGTTATTTGTGTTGGAAAGTTAGATGCAGCCAAAATTGCCGCTAATCGTTATATAAAAGAACGTGGCGTAGTTTTAAAAACAAATAAAGGGAGCGGAGGGCAAGGTGTTTTAATTTTTCGTGATGGAGAATTACCAAAAGATTATAAATCTTGCGAAAAAAGAATTTATGAATTATTAAGTGAAGATGGTTATTGGGAAAGATTTCCAATTATTATTGAAGAATTAATTAACGTTAACTATTCTACGCCGGGTGCATTTCCAAATATTGAATTTAAGATTCATAAAAGCGGCAAAATTGAGATGCTTTATTATTGTGTAATGATGGTCACAAAAGAAGGTAAGTATTATGGCTTAGATATTCATGAAGATGTAATTAATGAAAGAACTGCAGCTAGAATTATTGACACAGGTTATTATATAGCCGAGCAATATGCAGAAGCAGGTTATCGAGGACATTTTGATATAGATATGATTGCCTCAAATAATAAACATATTTACGTCGGTGAATCTAACACCAGAAATACTGGAGGGACGGATATTTATAAGTTAATTTATGAATTATATGGAGAAGATTTTATGTCAGATGTTTACGTTTTAAATCGTAACAACTATAAATTTAGTAATCAAGAAACGGTTAATTTTAGAAAAATTATTGACTCTCTTAAGCCGATTCTATATGATAAGAAAAAAAAAGAAGGTGTAATTTTATCTTCATTTACCTCTCTACAATCTAACCAGTTATTATATACTGTTCTGGGAAAAAATAAAAAAAGAGCCTATGATCTTCAGGAGAATTTTTACGAATTATTAAAACCCTTCGGTCAGCCGAAATTCTAACTTTATAAATATGAATATCGCATTTTTGTATAATGTTCGTCATCGTTATCCAGATCCAAAAAAACCTAAGACTTTAAGAGAGGCTGATTTTGACGATCCTGAAACAACTAAACTACAAATAAAGTATTTAAAAAAACTTGGATATAAAATATTTCCAATTGAAGCCAATGAGAAAGCTTATTTCAAACTTTATCGGCTGAAAAATAAAATAGACCTTGTTTTTAATGTTTCTGAAGGCTTACACGGTCAGGATCGAGAAGCGCAAATTCCGGCGATGTTGGAAATGTTGAAAATTCCCTATACTGGTTCCCCACCATTAACCCAGGCAATTATTTTAAATAAAGCAAAAACAAAAGAAATTCTTATTGCCAATAAAATTCCAACTTTACAATATCAACTATTAAGCAGCGGAAAGGATAGGTTAAGAAAAACTTTTGATTACCCCCTTATGGTCAAGCCGGTTTCGGAGGGATCTTCGGCAGGTATTACCAATAAGAGTGTTGTCTATAATGAGATAGAGTTATACAAGCAAGTTGATTATATTATTAATACTTTTAATGAACAAGCATTAGTTGAACCATATCTTGAAGGAAGAGAATTCTCCGTTGCCTTGCTTGGAAATCCGCCACAAATTTTTCCGATTTTAGAATCGGATCACTCAATGTTGCCAAAAAAATATATGCCCTATGACTCGCTAGAAGTAAAATGGTTTTATGAACTGGAAACAAGCGGAAATCATTTAAAGTGTCCAGCAAAAATCCCTTTGAACCTAGAAAAAAAAATTAATAAAATTTGTCTGGAGTTATGGAAAGCATTAGGAATAAGAGATTGGTGCCGTATTGACATTCGTTGCGATAAAAAAAATAATCCATATGTTCTTGAAGTTAATTCCCCTCCAGGCTGCACACCGCCAGAACATGATCCGGCATCATATTTCCCAATGATTGCTAGAACAGTTGGAATAGATTATGAAAATTTATTAAAAAGAATCATAGAAACTGCTTTAAAGAGATATGAAAAGTAAGATGGTATATCGACGTTTTTATATTGCTTCAACAATCTAACTTTATAGCTTTGTAGGTTATAAGCGATTGACAAGAATAATGACAAATGACAAAATTCAAATAACAATTGAATTACAAATAACAAATAATCAATGATAAAACAAAACAATAATACAAGGTTTGACCTTGAAGAGAGAACTAGCGTATTTGGAGAAAAGATTATTAGTTTCTGTCAAAAGACAAGAATAACCTTAATAATTGAACCATTAATTAAACAACTGATAAGGAGTGCCACAAGTATTGGTGCTAACTATATGGAAGCAAATGGTTCAGATTCAAAAAAAGATTTTAAGAATAAAATTAGTATTTGTAAAAAAGAAGCAAAAGAAACAACCTATTGGTTAAGAATGTTAGCTAATTCTCTACCAGATAGAAAAGAAGAACTAAGAATATATTGGACTGAGGCACGAGAACTTTCTTTAATATTTGCTGCCATTATTAATAAACTACGTTAGTTGTTTTGTTATTCAATTGTAGATTTGTTATTTGTAATTTGATATTTTTAATATTATAACAATGTTCCTTATAGGTATAGTTACTTTATTTGATAAAAAAGTCCGAAGGTAAACTCTGAATTTGTGGACTTGGAGGGATTTGAACCCCCAACATCCCCGCCGTGGCGGGGCGCTCTACATTTTGGTGGACGCTGAGGGGCTCGAACCCCCGACCTACGCGATGTAAACGCGGCGCTCTACCAACTGAGCTAAGCGTCCTACGGCTCTAAAGTGGGTGCGGATGGAATCGAACCATCGCTCTGTTCTTTATCAGAGAACTGTTTTACCATTAAACTACGCACCCTAAAACTTAAAAATTATAGCATATTGTTATATAATTTTATATATAATAAAGGCATGCTCTATTTCTCTGAAATTGTTAATAAAAAAGTTTATACAGAAGACAATATTTATATAGGCTATTTGGAAGATCTGATATTTTTAGTAGCTGAAAATCCAATTGTCACAAAAATAGTTATTCGTGATAAAACTAAACAGCGACTAATCATCTCAACTGATTATCTTCAGAAAATTAATAAGTATTTAACAGTTGAAAAAGAATTTTTGGTGACATACCTTGAGGAGAATGAACTTTATTTGGTAAAAAATTTACTTGATAAACAAATTATAGATTTGAAGGGCGATAAAATTGTTCGCGTCAACGATGTTGCTTTGCAGGATAAAGATAAGTTATCAATTGCAGGTGTTGATGTAGGTATTTTCGGAGTATTTAGGCGGCTTCGAATCGGAGCTGATAATTTTTATAAAATTGCTTCCTTTTTTCATATTAAATTAGCTTCTCAATTTTTATCTTGGGCTGATATCCAACCATTAGAATTAATCAGAGGTAATGTTAAACTTCGAAAAAAAGAAGAGAAATTAGAAAAAATTAGACCAGAAGATTTAGCTGATTATTTGGAAAAAACAAATGTCATTAATGCCAGAAAATTTTTGAAAATTTTAGACACAGAAAAAGCAGCCGAAGTAATTGGAAATTTAAATATTAATTATCAGACAGCCCTTTTTAAAAACTTTCAATCAGAAAAAGCTGCTAAATTAATAACTTTTTTGGACCCGGATGAGGCTGTTGATGTCCTTCTCACTTTATCAAAAAGAAAGCGTGAAGAAGTTATGGATAAATTGCCTCCTAAAAATAAAGAAAAAATATTACACCTTTTAGATCTGTCAAAGGAGCCTATTGGAGGTTTAATTACGACAGAATATTTAACTGTTTTTCCAGAAGATACGGTTCGTCAAGTAATCGATAAAATTAAAAATGATGCGAAGGATTTTTCTTCCCTATATTGTGTCTATGTTGTTAATAAAGAAAATCAACTAACGGGAGCCTTAAGTTTACAAGAAATTTTAAAGCAAGATCCAGATACGCCGTTATACAAATTTATGACTCAAAATTTGGTCGTTATACATCTGACAACACCAGTTGAGATCGCCATGAAAAAATTTTTGAAATACCATTTGTCATCCTTACCCGTTACCAATCAGGAAAAACGAATGGAAGGAATTGTCAACTTTGATGATATTACAAATTATATCCTCGAAAGGATAAAATAATATTGAGCGAAGCCGAAATATGAAAAAATTAATTGTAGTAGCCGATTTGGCTTTTGATGCCCTTTCTCGTGCCGAAATTAGAATAACAGTCGAAGGTTTCTTAAAAGATTCCAATGCTTCCAATATTAGTTTTGTTGGTTCGACTCCTTCAACAATTCACACAGGTTTCTTGCTCAATCAGCTTGTTGAAGACGTAGAAAGATATGGGAGGCCAATGGAAACAGTGATTTTTCAAAACACCGATCCCCGCCTCCATTCAACTCAGAGTATCGAGAAAGCGTCAGGTGCGAAACCCGTTATTATCAAACTAAAGTCGGGTATATATTTACTTGGACCTAATTCAGGCTATGATTTTTCAATGATCAAAAGCAGAATTGAAGAACTTTTCATTTACAAAGGTCTCAACGAAAAAGGTCAGTTTCATTCCCGTGATTTATTTTCAAGAATATCGGCTCATTTAATGGACTATCTTGAAGATGAATTAGAATTGGAAGAAATCAACACGGATATTATTCCCGAGCTTGATCAATTTTATATCGGCCACATTGATAATTTCGGAAATATAAAAACAACAATTGTTGAAGAATATTTCAAAGGTAAATATGAACATGGAGAGTTAGTAAATTTAAAAATTAACCAAACAGTAAAGAAAGCAAAATATGTTCAGAATTTATTTGGTGGAGTTCCCGGAGAATTAGTTATATACCCTGGCTCTTCAGGAAAAAAAGATAACCGATTTCTTGAGGTAAGTATTTGGCGTCACTTTACTGAAGACAGACCAACCACAGGCGTTGACGAATTCAACTCCCCAAAAATTGGGAGTGTGATTGAGTTGATAAAAAACTGACGGAGATTAGTTTTTAATCGTTTGCTATTATAGGGCAATTATCTTCCCCTAAATTTACTATATCTATGCAAGAATTTGAATTAAAATACTCCCCGCCCATTCTTGAATTCATACACATAGGACGCTTTACAGTTCCTTTTACTTGAAGGTGCTTTTCTTTATTTGCCATAACTCTAAAACGACAAAAATTTATATTAGGTTGAGTAATTTTGGACTGTGGTATAGATGTTTGTTGTTCAACCATTTCGTGATTATACAAAATAACAAAAGAATTTTCTAGGCCCGTCGGGCTTTTCGTCTTTTCATCAACCTGGAGTCGATGACGGAGCGGCGGATAATAGTCATTGCTTCAGCTCTTTCTTTTTCATCGGTAGACTTAGAAAGAATATGTTTGGCTTCTTCGACAGCTTTGTCTGTCAGGTCACGATCAATCTCACCCTGTCCATAAGCCCGGGAAACAAGAACAGTCACAGTCTCTCCATTTGTCTCTATGTATCCTCCACCGATAGCTAGATCATCTTCACCATCTCCAGTTTTAATTTTAACGATCCCTTCAACGAGCAAAGAAAAAAGATGAACGTGATGAGGAAGAATCGTGATTTCACCGTCAATTGTGGGGACAGTCACAGAATTAACCTGTTTATCAATAACGATCTTGCGAGGAGTTATTACTTTAAGACGTATTGTGTTCATAAACAGTTAAACAATTAAAACTTAAACGGTTAAAAAAACTATTAAAACTTAAAACATTAAACACATTTTTTGTTTAACAGTTTAGTGTTTAAAAGTTTTTTTAGGTTTTAACAGTTTAATACTTAACTGTTTATTTAACTTCTTCAATTCCCCCCACCATATAAAAATTCATTTCTGACTTGCTGTCATGTTTTCCTTCGAGTATTTCTTTAAATCCTCGGACAGTATCGGCAACCGGTACATATTTACCAGCTCGACCAGTAAAAGGCTCAGCGACGAACATCGGCTGGGTCAAAAATCGTTGAATTTTTCGGGCTCTTGATACTGTCAATTTATCAGTTTCGGAAAGTTCCTCCATTCCAAGAATTGCAATAATATCTTGAAGATCCTTATACCTCTGTAAGGTCTTTAAAACATCGCGGGTTATTTGATAATGTTCTTCACCAACAATATCAATGTCTAAAGCTCGGGAATTTGAAGTTAATGGATCAATTGCCGGATAAAGGCCTTGCTCAGACAAGGCTCTTTCCAGTGTAATTGAGGCGTCAACGTGTGAGAACGTCGCTACGGGGGCCGGATCGGTATAATCATCGGCTGGCACGTAAACGGCCTGAATAGAAGTAATTGAACCTTTATTAGTTGAGGTAATTCTTTCTTGTAGAGCAGCCATTTCTGAAGCTAGCGTTGGTTGGTATCCAACGGCTGAAGGAATTCTTCCTAGTAAGGCTGAAACCTCACTTCCGGCTTGTGCAAAACGGAAAATATTATCAATAAAAAGCAATACATCCATGTTTTTTTGATCACGGAAATATTCAGCCATGGTCACCCCAGTTAAGGCAACCCGAAGACGGTTCCCTGGGGGTTCGTTCATCTGACCAAAAACTAAAGATGTGTTTTTCAATACTTTTGTTTCTTTCATCTCTAACCAAAGATCGTTACCTTCTCGGGTTCTTTCTCCGACTCCGGTGAATACGGAGACTCCATGATGATTTTTAGCAACGTTATGAATCATCTCCTGAATCAAAACGGTTTTACCGACTCCGGCTCCTCCGAAAATAGCCACTTTTCCACCTTTAATAAACGGCGCAATCAAATCGATGACCTTAATACCGGTTTCAAAAATTTCCTGTTCAACGGACTGTTCTACTAATTTTGGTGGTGAAGCGTGGATTGAAGCGCTGAATTTAGATTTTATTTCTCCCAATTCATCAACTGGTTCACCAAGCACGTTCATAATTCTTCCTTGAGTCGCTTCGCCGGTTGGAACAGTAATAGGTTTACCAGTATTAGTCACTTTCATTCCCCGACTAAGTCCAAAGACATTAGCCATGGCAACAGCGCGAACCATACCTTGGTCAAGGATTGCTTCAACTTCAAGAACAATTTTTCCTAAATTTTTTTCCTCAATAAAGAGTGCATCATAAATTTTTGGAGTTTCATTTTCTTTAAATTTAATATCAACGACTACTCCTCTAATTGAAACGATATTACCGGTGTTCATCATATTGTTTTAAATTTCTAATTATTAATTTGACTCAACTGATTCCTTCGCCGTCACCATGTCCAACAATTCACTGGTGATTTTCTCTTGTCTTATTTTATTACGAACTAAAGTTAGATTATAGATAACATCTGTAGCGTTATCTGTAGCGTTT
>Ga0265292_1001151_pt1 | contig 25387 bp, 16 predicted proteins | sample Munlanlewell296A_FD_189080 | JGI IMG/M metagenome (GOLD analysis project Ga0265292, IMG submission 189080) | Leachate microbial communities from a municipal landfill in Southern Ontario, Canada - Leachate well 296A | ecosystem: Engineered > Solid waste > Landfill > Unclassified | place: Canada... | reverse complement strand
GATCCCGATGATATGGTTATTTCCTATGTTCTACCAGAAACGTATATTGTCATATACTGTGGGAGTGAAAACGTTACTTGATCAGGGTATGCCTAACCTCGTGGGGTTGTCGGTATTGACATTCCTGGCCCGCGGGTTTTTCCCGCAGTTGACGGCCTATCAGTTGGATACCATAAAAATTGCTGAGGAAGCGAATATTAAACGGAAACAGGTTCTGTGGATCGTTGTGTTTTCTATCATCATCGGGCTGGCAGCGTCATGGACACTGCATTTGTCGATGTATTATAAATATGGCGCTAATGTTTTGGAAAGCGGCCGTACAGGCGGGGGTACACGCGCAACATTAGCAGTGAATGAGTATACAGAGTTATCCACAGCAGTGAGGTCGCCACAAGGGCCGGTACCCGTAAAAAATGTTGCAACTGCGATTGGCGCGGCAACTGTTGCGGGATTGGTTATACTCCGCCGTATATTCTTTAATTTTCCGCTGAATCCTATTGGGTATATCGTAGCAACGGCGTATGGGTCGCCGGTATGGGGGCCGTTGTTTCTGGTGTGGATTATTAAGAGTATAATCCTGAAAATCGGCGGGGTTAATATGTACAAACAACTAATCCCGTTATTTATGGGACTTGCAGTCGGGCATTTTATCGTTGCCGGTGTTATCTGGGGCCTTATTGGCGCGTTTAATCCTGATATCGCAAGGTTTTACGTTGTGTTTTTTGGGTAAATATAGATTTATTTGTCATAAGAAAGGGTGAGTTTGTTTACAAATGTCAGAAAAAAAAGAGCCGCAGGTACAACCGCCGCAGGAAGTAACGAGTTTACCGATTGATAGTATTATTGAAACACGGAAGGGTAAACTTGAGGTGTTACGTTCACAGAACATTGACCCTTATCCTGCACGGTGTGAAGTTAAGGATACCGTCACTGAACTACGTCAAAAGTATGTTAACCTGAAACCCGGGGAGTCACTGGAACAAGATAGTGTAATCCTTGCGGGACGGTTGATCACAATCCGTGAGATGGGTAAATCAACTTTTGCACACCTACAGGATTCTACCGGAAGGATACAGATTTACCTGCGGACACAGGCGATTGGCGCGGAATTATTTGCTAATTTCAAGAAACTGTATGATTCCGGTGATATTATCGGGATCACAGGCGTGCCTTTTGTTACAAGAACCGGTGAGCTTACCATTGACGTACGTAAGTTTGGGATGCTGAGTAAAGCATTACGCCCATTACCCGAGAAATGGCATGGGCTTAAGGACCCGGAACTGCGTTACCGCCAAAGATACTTAGATTTATTGACAAATGAAACTACCGCTAAAATTTTGCGTGACCGCGCATTGGTGATCAAACGTATCCGCGGATTACTCGACGGGAAAGGGTTTATGGAAGTTGAAACACCGATGATGCAGCCGATCCCCGGGGGTGCAACTGCCCGGCCGTTTGTTACGCATCATAACGCGCTGGATATCGATCTTTATCTCCGTATTGCTCCGGAACTATACCTCAAACGCTTAATAGTAGGTGGGTATGATAAAGTTTATGAACTTAACCGTAATTTCAGGAATGAAGGGATTTCTACAAAACATAACCCGGAATTCACAATGCTTGAACTTTACCAGGCGTATAGCGATCTTTATGGTATGATGGATATCACCGAAGAAATTATTTGCGTTACCGCCCAGGGTTATGCTAATGAGAATAATGAACTTGAGTTTTGCGGGAACAAGATTAATATCACTCGCCCGTGGAAACGCGAAACATATTTCGGGTTATTACAGGCTGCAACGGGTGAGGATGTTTATGCGTATGTCATGGATGGAAAAACTAAGGAGCTGGCACGAAATTTGTCTTTAGATATTGATGTAAACAAAACGCCGGAACATAAGATTATTGATAATATATTTGAGAAAAAGGTGCAGCCGGGACTTATAAATCCTACGTTTGTCACAGATTTTGCGACGAAATGGACACCATTAGCGAAGTCTAAACCGGATAACCCTAATCTTGTGGAACGGTTTGAACTATTCGTCGGGGGGGAAGAAGTTGCGAATGCGTACTCCGAACTTAATGATCCAATTGAACAGCGTAACCGTTTACTTGCTCAGGCGAAAGATAAAGCTGAGGGTGATGCGGAAGCAATGTTTTTTGATGATGATTTTATTATTGCGCTGGAACACGGGATGCCGCCTTGCGGAGGGTTGGGGATCGGGATTGACCGCCTGATTATGATACTCACAAACACATCGTCTATCCGTGAAACTATTGCATTCCCGCTGATGCGTCCTGAAAAAAAGTAAAGACAATATTGAGTTAGTTAGTTATATAATGGTGACAGATTTTGGCTCACTCAATAATAAACCCACGAACGGGTTTATTGAAGTAGTTCGCTCAAAACCTGTCACCATTATAATGTCATAGAAAAAATCATGAAAAAGTTTATCATACACAAGAGTAGCGTATTGGCATTACTACTTCTCGTTTGTTGCAGTTTCACAAACGCGGCAGATATTTATAGCATCAACAGAACTACTAGTACTAGGATAAATGAAATTAAGTTCGGTATTAGAGTCCCATTAGTAATGTTGCCATATAAACCCTCATTTCCAGTATACTACTATATGATAAACATATCAGGAAATATGATGTCGGGAGGGAGAGAAGATTATCTTAATCCCTATTCTAATTATCTAATGGCTGAATACCTACCTGAGTTTTATATAGAAAAAAATGGCATTGAAATAAATATCTTTAGTTGCACTATTAATAATGTTCAACCGATAACGAGTTATATAGATATAGGAAGTTATTATGATCGTAAGTTTTTTTATATTGGACTTACAAAGAAATGGAATCTACCTTTTGGCTTCTATATCGGTGCAGGAACATCGTTGTTTTACTATGACATTTTCTATTGGGCAAAATATTATGTGAAAACAAATACCTCTATTGAGGATTACACAAAATATGTATTCAACGAAAATGGTATTGCTATTGGAATACCTGTATTCATAGGATATACTACAAATTGGAATGGAGGGTTAAACCTTAATTTTGAAATAGGAATAGGTAAATACTTGACTAAAACCGAATTTTTGGGTGATTACTTTTATAAATTCAACTTACTAAATCTCTCATCACGAATTAAAGGTGAAGAAATGGACAGAATACTTGGCGGTATAAATATAATTGCTGAATACTATACAACAAACTTTACGATTTTCGGAAAGAATCCGTTTCAGGGAGACTACTTATACGAAGACCTTTATTCTAATATAAACATATCCGGTCAAGGAAACTTGTGTATTTTTGGTGGAACAACAGAATTGTGGATGCTGAAAAAATTGGGAGTAGAAACAGGTTTGTTATACGAGAATTATTCTATTAAATCAGACAATTATTACGGTTTTTCAGCATCAGGCATTTTTGATTTTATAAGCATACCTATAATTATAAAGAAACATTTTGGAAAAAAGGAAAACGAATTTATTATTGGTATAGGCATTGATAATATGGTACTAATCGATGATAGGATAAAACTAGGAAATTGGCCTTTAAGTGCCTTTAAAGATATCAAATTGTTACCTGGACAAATACTTCTCTCTACATTATGTAGCTTGGAATACAAAAAAAACCTAAATAATCATCTGGAGTTAGGGATAGGGCTAGTTTATAAAAAAACATTAGGTTTGGAAGATAAAATCCCATTTGATGACGCAATGGGTATAAGGTTAGCGTTAAGAATGAAATAAGTTGTACTATTATCAAAATAGTTTTAAAAAAAGTGTGTTCTAATGTTAAAATATACGATAAGTCATATGAAAAATATTAAATCAAAGGTAAAGTATGGGAAGAAATAATAACTCACTATGAACTGGGAACTGTTTATCTCAAAACGGTACCTCGCGGGTAAGCGCCGGCAGGTGTTTACCTTATTCACCACAATAATTGCAATTGCCGGGGTTATCGTCGGTGTTGCGGCTCTTGTAGTAACCTTCGCGATTATGACTGGGTTCCAGGAAGAAATACGTGACCGCATACTCGGTACCCAGGCGCATATTACCGTAATGACTTTCTCACGGGAAGGTATTGTTGAGAGTACGTTTACTGTAACACAAATCCTTGCAGTGAAAGACGTTGCGGCATGTGCGCCGTTTATTGTCAGCCAGGGGTTAATCCGTTACCGCGGAAACAATCAGGGTGTTATGATCAACGGTATCCGCCCGAAGGATGGGTTAAAGGTTACGGATCTTACAAAACGCTTAGTCGCGGGTACCTGGTCGAGTTTGGATTCTAAGAACGAGAATGTTATCCTCGGGAGTGAACTAGCAAAAAATCTTGGGATTTACCCGGATGACGAAATTATTCTTATGTCGTTCAACGATACACAGAATATGGCAATGATGACAATACCTAAGATGAGGAAGTATAAAGTTACAGGTTTATTTGAATCCGGGATGTATGAGTTTGATAACACGTTTGTGTTTATGAACCTTCAAACCGCACAGGAGTTTCTTGGGCTGGGTAAACAAATAAGCGGGTACCAGGTTAAGGTAAACAATTTTTATGGCGCTGACCTTACCGCAAAAAAAATTCAAAGTGAAGTTAAAGGGTTCTATATTGCACGGTCATGGATGAAGATGAACAAAAACCTATTCTCCGCACTGAAGATTGAAAAATTGGCAATGACTATTGTCTTGGTACTGATAATTTTGGTTGCAGCGTTTAACGTGTTATCCACTCTCATGATGACGACAATGGAGAAAACTAAGGATATCGCTGTACTCACGGCATTAGGTGCGGAACCACGTAATGTTATGCGTATATTCGTGTTCCAGGGCGCAATGATAGGCGTTGTGGGAACAATTGCCGGGATACTCACAGGGGTGGGGGTTAGTATGTTACTGAAATATACAAATTTTATAAGCCTCCCTGCGGATGTGTATTATATTACGAGAATACCGGTACGTATTGTGTGGCAGGATCTTTTGTTAATCGGTATGGTATCTATAATCATTAGTATATTATCAACGCTATACCCTGCAGGGAAGGCTGCAAAGATAGATCCTGCAAAAGCGTTAAGGACGGAATAGGGAATATAACATTTATGGCGGTTATTGTAGCTAAGAATATTACTAAAACCTACAAACTTGGTCCCGAGGATGTACAGGTACTTAAAGGTATTGACTTTGAGTTAAACCCCGGCGAGATTGTTGCTGTCACAGGCCCTTCCGGTGCGGGGAAAACTACGTTTGTACAAATCCTTGGCTTACTTGACCACCCGACAACCGGTGAGTTGATGATTGACAATAATGACGCTGCTAAGATGTCTGTACACACCAGGGCGGTTACACGTAATAAATACGCGGGGTTTGTATTCCAGAACCATAATTTGTTGATAGAATTCACTGTACTTGAGAATGTAATGCTTCCGGCGTTGATGCTAAACGAAAAATATTTACCACAGATAAAACGTGATGCTGAAAAACTTCTTACCGAACTTGGGTTAAGCAGTAGGATGAATCACCGGCCTGATGAGATATCTTATGGTGAGGCACAGAGAGTTGCGCTTGCCCGTGCATTGGTGAATAACCCGAAGGTAATCTTTGCTGATGAACCTACCGGTAACCTTGATGCTGCGAATGGCATGGCAGTACAGTCATTGTTGTGGGAACAAGTTAAGGTACGCGGGTGCGCTATGGTGGTTGTAACCCACGATATGGCGCTCGCAGGTAAGGCGCAGCGCGTTGTGATACTTACCGACGGTAAGGTTGCTGAGTAAACGACACTTCCTGAATAATATGGTTAGTGCAACGGTTGTAATTTGAACTTAATTTTGTCCGGAATGTGGTAATGAAACACCCATATTGAAGGACAAAGAAAAAGGCTTGAGGTACAAGTGAAAATAGGAATAAGAATTGAAACAATAATACAATGGATGGTACCGTTTGTATTTTTTTGGATTTCAATAATATTTTACCTGCGCACTTACGATTCCTGCCAAATAAAAGTCACATCGTTCTATATTGGAGCAACAACACTCCTCTGCCTTTGGCTGATTAGGTTGATAGAAGGCAACCGGCGTCCTGATTTTGTAAAACTTGCAGTTGTTATTCCTCTCTTAGCATACTTGGCATCAGGTATTTTATCGTTTACGATATCTCCGTTTCACGAAGTAAGCCTGATAGGACTTACCCGTCGTATCCTATACGTTGGACTAATACTAATGATGATTCACCTTTGCAGGGAAGAAAAAGAAGTCAAACGTTTGTTATATTTTGTAGTAGCAGCTGGAACGGTTAGTTGTTTATACGGGTTAATACAGTTTATAGATATCCATTTTTATCCTGACGGTCCGTCAGGGCTTGACCCGTTTATCTGGAGGAAAGCATTCGGTTCACGCATATTTTCAACACATGGTAACCCCGGGTTTTATGCCAATTTCCTTGTTGTCTTTATTCCGTTATTATTAGGAATGATTTTGAAAACGCGCAGCAAGTGGTTAATCGCGCTTTTTGTTTTAGCAGTATTCAATTTTGTTGTTACGGGTGACCAAGAAGGGAAAATCGGTTTTTTCTGGGGGATATACTCATTCATTTTACTGTGGATACTATACTTTTCTAAATTCAATACCGATAAAATACGTAAAATTGTAGGAGTGTGGATATTCGTAGCAATCTTCATTTTTGTATCTGTTGTAACACTGTTTATTAAATACCGTCCTGACGGCCAAAAATTCCGTGCTTATACCTGGCTATCCACTTGGGAGATGATACTCAAACGCCCGGTCTTAGGTACAGGGTTAGATACTTTTTTTGCTACATATCCCAAATACCGCCGCCCTCAAATATTTTTATTGGAAGGCAGGCACAATACTGAAACGGATTATGCGGAAAACGAATATTTGAATATCTGGAATGAAGAGGGGATAGTCGGGTTAGGTATATACTTATGGTTAATCATAACATTTCTAACCATAGGCATAAGAGCGCTGCGACGGTATAAATGGCAACACGGTTCTTCTTCGCCTCCGGAAGATGCTCTCGATAACTCACAAAACAAAGAAATGTCGATGGACTGGCGCGCGTTTTACTTACTGGGGGTGTTGTCTTCTTTCATAGGGTTGTTAGTAGAAAATATAATATTTGTGCCATTTAGGTTCGTTTCAACCGGGATATATTTCAGCTTATTGATAGCGCTAATCATAATATTGTCTACACCATCTGAAACGGCATCCGAATCATGCGAAAAAGTTGAGAATAAGAAAAACGATTTGTGGGTATTGGCAGTAAAACGAACAGTTCAGGTTTTACTAGTTTGCTGTACCGCTTTTCTTTGTTTTAAATACTTACAGAAATTCACTGCGGATCAAGAGTTTAATTACGCAATATATTATTCCAAGAAAGGTGATTGGAATACAGCGCTTGTTCACTATAATAACATCAATCGTTATAACCCAAACACAATTATGTCGCGCTACTTCACGGGTAATGTCTATAATGATCGGTTCAATATGGAAAAGACGTTCCATCCGGAATGGGGCGATAAAGCACCGCGAGACGATTCGGAACGTTCACTGGAACAATACGATAAAGTTAAATACCTTGTGCCAAACTATGTTCAAGTACACCATCAAGTTGGGCTGGTATATCTAAAACTTGGCGAATATTATACTCAGCTCGATGATAAGCAAAAAGCGCGGGAGAGTTATCTAAAAGCAATAGACAATTTTGAAAAATATCGTACAATTGACCCAATTTTTGATCAGAACTATTACCGGATGGCTTACGTGTATATTAAACTCGGTGACACAAAAAAAGCTGAAGAAACATACCTGGCACACCTGAACACGCCAATCGCCTGTAATACCGGTCCGAACAATGTATTTTCGGAAGACTGGGGTAAACGCAGGTTTTATGAGTATAGCGAAACAGCTTTTAATCTCGGTAATGTGTACTATTTACAAAACGAGTTTAAAGAAGCAGAAACTGCGTATTCACAAGCGTTGAACTACAACCCAAAGAACGTAAATGCCTGGCGTAATCTTATATTATTACAAATAAAACTTGGCCGGACACCCGACGCTATTGCAACAGGTAAAAGAGCGTTGAAGAACGTGCAGGGAAATGCAGATATTCTTCAATTGCTTAAATCTCTTGGAGTATAAGTTTAGGAAATGGGTTGAATTAGCAAACTTAAAGACATTATTTTCTGTTGTCTTTAATGATAGCAGTACGTCTCAAACTTAAAAAAAACAGGTAATGGTGGGAGATAATGAAACTGTCGTATCGCGTAAGTTTAAAACTTGGCATATGTGTAAACTCTGATACCAACTGTTCACTGGAGAACCGGTAATATGAATTGGTTTAATATTTATGCGCAAATATATGATCCTTTCATGACGATATTTAAATTCTATAAGCATGAAAAAGTCTTGTCATATCTAAAACCTGCAAAAGCTGACAAAATCCTGGATGTTGGAGGCGGGACAGGGTTCGTAGCGAATAAAATCCGTCCGTTTGTCAAAGAAATCGTGGTTCTGGATAATTCTCAAAAAATGCTTAACCAAGCGAAACGTTATGAAGGGTTAACCCTTTGTCATGCAAAAGCACAGGAGATACCTTTTATGAATAACTATTTTGATGCGGTTATATGTATAGACGCGCTGCATCATATAAAATATATTGATGAGGCTATTAAAGAAATTCGCCGGGTTTTAAAAGTAAACGGCAAAATTGTAATACTAGAATTTGAGATAAAAGGCGTTAAAGGAAAACTGTTTTGGCTGTTTGAAAAAATGTTTGTTGATAACTCAAAGTTTGTTAGCTCAATAAAACTGGCAGATCTTATGAACGATAATGGTTTTGACGGCGAGATAATAACAGTGTCAAGTTTAGAATATTTGTATACAGGCCATAAACAATGATCCAAGAGTTGTTGAACAAAATCCGTTTTTACAATAAAATCGCTTATCTATTTCTTAAGAACAAGACTGTAAAACCTGAAGACTACGCTAAAGATTACGACGTAATCAGTAAAACATATAACGATACCTGGATTAAAGAAATGAGTAAGCATACATCTGCGATGCTGGATAAATTGCATTACGCCGATGGATATACTATGCTCGACCTTGGTTGTGGAACAGGGTATATTATTGAAGAGTCAATCAAAAAAGTGCAGCCTTCAAAAATAGTTGGTATAGATAATTCAAAAGAAATGTTAAGAATAGCGCAATCAAAACTAAATCATGAAAGAACAGAATTGATATGCGGTGACATGATATCCGAGATCAAAAAAATACCAAGTAATGTTTTTGATATTATCACATGCGGCTGGGCATTGCCGTATGTGGATACCAATCAACTGATACCTGAGATTTACCGGGTACTTAAAAAAAATGGGCAGGTAGCGATTATTACCAATAGAAAAGGTTGTATTAACTCAATACAAAAAACGTTTATCAAACTTATGCAGAAATATCCTGATAAAATCAGGAAGATAACTAATATGCAATATAAACTGCCAGGTAATGCTCATGAAATCAGGAAGATGTTTTATAGAAACAGGATTTCATGGGTGGAAGGATGGGATCGTGAACAACCGTTTAGTTTTGAGAACGGAATCAACGCTATTAACTGGGTAATGAATACAGGAGCTATTGCCGGGACATTTAAGATACTTGATATTAAAAATTATTCATCTCTTCTGTCAGATACATTAGAAAAATATTTCAGAACAAATAATAAGGTGGTTGTAACACACAAGTTCTCAGTGGGTATTGGCAGAAAATGATTCTCAAAAAATGGGTTACGTTACTGCAATTAATCTTTGATAAACAAAACAAAAAACTTTTTTGGCAGGTACATAAAGAGTTTTCAAATGATAAGGATTACAGGTTTCTCAATTTATTAAAAGCAATGTGGCATGTTTCCAAATATGAAAAGATTGTTAAGCATGAAGGGTCGTATATAGTTACCTCATTTCTTCCGCCCATACCGTCAAAAGCGTTTAATCAAGTTTTGAGTGCAACCCCCGGTAAAAATACAAGGTTTTATGAGCATACAAACGCGATTAGGACTGCGCCTATATCTATGTTTATTGCGGTTACTGATAAATGTAACTACAATTGCTGGCATTGCAGTAATGCGAATAAAGGGAATCATGATGATTTACCATTACCCGCTCTTATTAAAGTAATACATGGCTTACAGGACATGGGAACTGCAATAATAGGCCTTACCGGCGGAGAACCTTTGATGAGAAATGATCTTACCGATATTATCTCTGTAATTGATGAACGTTCAATAAGCGTGTTATATACCACAGGATACGGGATGAGTATAGAAAAAGCTAAAGAATTAAAAAAAGCTGGGTTGTATAGTGTTGGGATTAGTTTGGATCATTATGATAAAGATACTTTTGATAATATGCGGAACTACAAAGGTGCATTTGAGAATGTATTGAATGCTGTTAAGTGTTGTAAATCCGCGGGGATTTATACGATGCTTCAATGCGTTGCTACTTCAAAAAATATTGATAATAACGAAATCTGGAAAATTATTCAATTTGCGAAGAAATTAGATGTAAACGAAATACGGTTTCTTGAGACAATGCCTACGGGTAGGTTAATTAATCTTAAACAAGAGGATATACTTACAGAAACAGAAAGAAGACAGCTTATCAATATCCACAGAAAAGCTAATTATTCCGGGAAATATCCTAAAGTGACCGCGTTTGCCCAGATTGAAAGTTTTGAACAATTTGGTTGCGGGGCAGGAACACAGCATTCGTATATTGACGCTAAAGGTAACCTTTATCCCTGTGATTTTGTACCAATGTCGTTTGGTAATGTGCAAGAACAACCTATAAAGACATTATGGCAGGAGATGAATAGTATTATTGGCAAACCTAGGGACCGCTGTATGCTGATGGAAACTCAGGTTGAGATTAAAAAAAATATTAAATCAAGCCTGCCGTTACAGCCCGTAGAAGCAAAGAAAGTGTGTAATGAATGCAGAAAAATACAGGGACTACCCGGATTTTACACGATTTTACGAGGGAATAAGGAAGTGTTTTAAAGTGCCTTATCTCATATTTAATAATTCCAGGATATACTATGAATCGTATGGTAAAGGGGAACCATTACTGTATATTCATGGATGGAACGGTTCTATAGATAGTTTTAAATTTAATCTTTTGAATGATTTAAAAAATGAGTATCAAATAATACTACTGGACCTGCCGGGCTGCGGCAGGTCTGATAATATTGAGCTCTCGTATATAAACTTGTGTGAACTTATTGATAAACTAGTAGAAGAATTACAAATAGGTAAGTTCAATCTAATGGGTTTCTGTATGGGTGCAACCATTGCATTAGATTATGTTATAAGAAACCAGGATAAAGTTAAGAAATTAATTTTGGTCGATACATACATAAAGTTTCCTTTAATACTAAAACCTTTGTTGGTTAATACACTAAATTCATATATCTTCAGGTTTTTCCTGGATACAAAACTTGGGATGTGTCTTACAAAAAGGTATTTATTCCTGAAAAACTATAAATATAGAGACGGTTTTTTTCAAGGATTTCAGAAGTCTGATACAAAAACGTCACTGGAATATGTCAGGCTGTTGAATGAATACTCAAAAATAGATCATTATAACCGGATGAAAGAGGTAAGAACAAACGTAATAATAATTGTGGGTGATCTCACAAGCAGTACAATCATAAAGACAGCAAAAAAAATTAATAGAAATATTGAAAATAGTAAACTAATATTTCTGAACGATTCCGGACACTTTCCTATTGAGGAGAACGGTACGGATTTGACTAAGCTGCTAAAACATATTTTGGTTTGAGTTTAACATACTCCAGCCTTAAACCAGGTTCTGATGGTATCCAATCCTTTCTATTAATATTTCCGTAGTGATTAATTCGTGTTTTGACTTTGCATACACATTTGGTAAAATATCCTTGTCCGGTCGTACTAGTCATTATTAGAATGTTTAATTATTTATACGTAATACTTTTGTTTTGTTTAGCTAATATATATGGGAGAGGATGGACTAAGTGATCAAATGGTCTAATTTGGACATTAATAATCAAAAAAGAAATCTGGGAGAAACAATACTCCTAATGAAAGCTGTGTTTTCATTTTGTCTAGCTCTATCAATGAGTTTATTTTCTCAATATGTATTTTCTGCAACAAGTGATAGTGTTGAAGATAAATCAGTCATAAAATACGCGCAGCAGGATTCTAATAGCGCTACAATACTCACAGGTAAAGTTACTGATACTAACGGTAATCCTGTGATTAGAGCACAAATCGGGGCTTACAATTCCACACACTCATTCTATGTTTATACTACAAGTATAGGAACTTACACAATTTATGGAATATATCCTGGGACATACACAATCCGGTGTTACCAGCCTATGGGAAGCGATTTATTTTCTAAAACTACAAATAATGTAATAATTTCATCCGGGCAAACTACAACAGTCGATTTCGTGCTATTAAAAGGCGGGACAATTAAAGGAAGAGTTATTGATACAAATGGGAATCCTGTAAAAAACGCAAATATTAGTACTTCTAATAGCCCTACAAATACGTACAGCTATAGTGTTATTACAGGAACATATGCACTTAGCGGATTAGCTGATGGTGTTTATATTTTGGATTGTACACCATCAAGTGAATCAAATTTTGTACGCACAAGCAGTAATAATATTGTGATAATAAACGCGGGAACACAAACCGTAGATTTTGTTTTATCTCCTGGCGGAATAATCACTGGCAAAGTAACTGATACAAACGGGAATCCTACAATATACCAGACTACTATAAATGTTTATGGCCCTATGTACAAATACGCGTACACGACCGTAACTGGAACATATACAATCCGCGGATTGTCCGATGGTAATTATAGAATTTATTGTAATCCACCAAGTAATTTGGACTTTATAGGACAAAACAAAAGTAATATTGTAGTATCAAGTAAGCAAATAACAACCGTAGATTTTGTTTTATCTTCTGGCGGATCAATTACTGGTAAAGTAACGGATATATACAATAAACCGGTAAGGAATGTGTATGTTTATGCAAATAGTAATTCCATTGGTAAAAGTGTATATACGGATTCCGCAGGAAATTTTGTAATTCATGGGTTAATTGAAGGAATATACACGATTTCGTGTGACCCTCCGGTTGATTCTGAGTGTATACAACAAACTCAAAGTAACGTTTCTGTCTCCAGCGGGATAATTACGGCTTTAAATATTAAATTACCAACCGGTGGAACAATTATGGGTAAAATTACGGATATAAATGGTAATCCTATAAATAACGCCTATGTATCTCTCGGCGGTGGTATTTATAAGAGTGCAAACGTAGCTGCGGATGGTATATATAAAATCCAGGGGATACCCGAAGGAATCTATCAAATATATTTCAACGGTTCTACAGCGGGATTCATTTCTCAGGTTAAAAGCAACATTACTGTTCACGTTGGGCAAACAACGATTATTGATTGTGTTTTACAGGTTAGCGGAACGATTTCAGGTAAAGTAACTGATATCAACGATAACCCGGTAAGCGGTGTTTCTGTTTATGCCAGCGGCGATTCCTACGGCAGTGGATTCACAACTATAACCGGGACATACACAATCCAGGGATTGACCGAGGGAAGTTATAATATAAGTTATTCTCCTTCTACCAACTCAGAATTAATCAGCCAAACCAAAAGTAATATCGCAGTATCCTTCGGACGAAATGTTATTATTGACTGTGTATTACAAACCGGTGGAACAATTACCGGGAAAGTTATGGATGTTAACGATAATTCAATAAATAATTGTTATATTTACGTAAATGACGTAAATGGTCCCACATCCAAAAATATATACACAACAACAAGAACATACACAATCGGTGGATTACAAGATGGAAACTATACAGTCTCCTGTCGTCCATCAAATTATTCAGAATTTACTAATCAAACCAAAAGCAATATTACGGTTTCAAAAGGACAAATAACAACAGTAGATTTTGTATTACAACCCGGTGAAACAATTTCAGGTAAAGTTACGGATATCAGCGGTAACGCAATAAGTAATGTCTATATTTATCTCTATAAACATATCAGCGGCCCTCCCAACAGTATTATTGAATCTATTTCAAAATATGCATACACAGCCGTAACGGGTACTTACACAATTTGCGGCCTTTCCGAAGGGAAATATTCGATTACTTATTCTCCATCTAGTAATTCAGACTTTTTGGGCCAAACAATAGATAATGTCGCGGTATCAAGCGGACAAGTAACAACATTGGATATTGTCTTACAATCCGGCGGTAAAATTGCTGGGAAAGTAACAGATGTTGCCGGTAACCCAGTAAATAATGCAAATATTTATCTGCGCAACTATAGTGGCAAAAGCGTTTATACAACAGCAACTGGAACTTACACAATTCACGGGTTGCCTGAAGGTAACTATGATATTTATTGTATACCCGGAGATAATTCGGTTTTTATTAAACAAACCAAAACAAATATCGCTGTTTCCAGCGGACAAGTTACCACTGTAAATATTGTATTACAAACCGGTATAACGATTTCCGGCAAAATAACCGATGCCAGCGGTAAGCAAGTAATAAGTAATGTTTCTATTAGTATCAGCAATTCTTTATTCAATAAAAATGTAAACGCTACGTCAACGGGAGCTTACACAATTACTGGAGTACCGGAAGGAAGTTATAACATTTCATGTCGCCCCAATTCTAGCCTGGGGTTCGTAAGTATTACTAAGTCAAATATACAATGTGTCTTTGGACAAGAAACAATTGTTAATTTCGTACTTGGCGACGGTGCAATAATTTCCGGCAAAGTGACCGATATCGAAGGTACTCCTATAAGCAACGCTTACGTATATGTATCTAGCGCGAGTGTCTGGGGAAGCATTTATACTAAAACAGATGGTACTTATAAAATAACCGGATTTTCCGAGGGACGATATTATGTTTCTGCTAATTTAAATTCAGATAGCCCGTGGGATTACTCATACAAATTTGTAAATATACAAAACAAAGTAGATCTCGCTATAGATTTAGTATTAAAGCCGAACCAGTCAATGCTTCGCGGTATGATATATAGTCCCGACGGTAAGACACCATACGACAAGAACGTTGTTCTAAAAGTTTACCCCGCTGAAACAAAGTTTAATAGTTTTGACGCTATCAACAAACCTGTTGTTCAAAGGGACAGCCAATATGTTCTTGGAATATCTAACAAGTGTGAAATAACCCGGCTACCCGAGGGGGTTTACGATATTTACGCGTTTTACGGATCTGAACTTTTGTCAACCCGTATTGGTGTTAAAACAGAAACCGGGAAAATATCAAATTTGGATTTTCGTGTTCAACCCGGTACCGGCAAAATTAGCGGGAAAGTTACGCTCGGAAGCAATCAGGCAGTAGACGGTATGGTTTGGGCAGTTTCTCCTGCGACTGAACGGTTAGCCGGGTACTGTATTCCCAACATAAGATCCGGATCCTATACTATTACAGGCATACTCGGCGGGTATGACTACACCGTGTATGGCTATATCAACAATATCGGTTTGAGTAGGTTGCATGATATCCGGGTAGAAAAAGATGGCAATACCAATTCCGTAGATTTTAATTATTTCAGAGAAACCATCCCAGCCGGCAGCAGCAAAACATTGACCAGCGCGAGTTGGCAGCTGGACATCCCGGCGGGAAGTTATGCGAATGATGTTGTGTGTACCGTTATTCCAAACTTATACTCGCCCAAGGTTGTAACAGCAAATGAACAGGTTGTCCGGGACTTATTACCTAACGAGTTATATAATCTTGTATGGAATATTAATTTGGCAAGTACTAACGGGATTGACCAACAATCGCAAAACAATATTAACCTAAAACTTAATTATCCTGCCGAGTTTGACAATATTGCGGCTGAGAGGTTAAGAATAAATTATCTTAAAGACAACACCTGGGTTGTGGTTGATGGTAATCAAGAAATTGATACTATAAATCACACCATAAGCGTGGGTATCAACAAATTTTCTGTATTCCGGTTAGCATTGCGGTCAATCGCGCGCAATAACCTGGATTCAATGATAGTTTACCCAAACCCGTTTAAACCTGTGGAACACAACAAACTCGTATTTTCGGGGCTTACAAAACAAACTGTAATACGGATATTCAATATTGCAGGGGAACTTGTGCGAACACTCAGCAAAAACGACGGTGCTGATGTCGCATACTGGTTTGGTGAAAACGATAATAATATAGACGTCGCGTCCGGAATATATATTTATGTTATCAAAAACGATAACAAAGAAACACGCTCCGGTAAAATTGCAGTTATCAGATAATCATATCGTTTGGAATATATGTGCAAAATGACGAGTAATATTGTCTAATGTTATATAAGTATTACGCTAATAAAACGAAAGGATACTGTTTAATGAAAAAACTGTTTGTTGTTGGTTCAATCCTGTTTTTACTATCAACCCTGTCGTATGGAGAAACAAAACCCGGGTTAACTTTGTACGAGATACCTTACTTGTTTCAGCTGCCGACAACGTCTATGTTAAAAGCGTACGATATGCACTTTGCCGGGGGTGGTTCATACCGTGTGGCATCCAATGGTAATATCCTGGCTAATATGGGCTTAGGTTTAGGCGGGGTTGCAACTCTTACGCTTGACACCAACGAGTTTTTGCATAACCTTACCAGTAAAGCAACGCCTACACAAACAGCGAGTTTTAAGATATTGTTGTTACACGAACGCAAATGGGTACCCGGGATTGTAGCAGAATTTATTACCACCAGCAATGTTGTGCAAACCAAACAAAAACAGATACCAATAACATATACGCTTAACACAGTAGGGCCTGATGCTTTGGAAACCCCGATTGAGGATGAATACGAGATTTATGATAGTAATAATTTGGTAACCCAAAAAGTTAAGATTACATACCTCGCGAAACAAGCGTCTGCACAGATTATTTTTGGGAAAACCATATTTACCGATACAAATATATATTTGGGCCTGCGTATAGACGATGTGCGTATCCGCAACTTTTTCGCGTACGGTGCGGGATTGACGAATACAGAAATACAGGAACGAATCCATCTGGTAAACTCTTTTTTGTTCGGTTGTATACGTAAAGTAAATAACTCGACATATTCTATGTTTGAAGTTATGGGTAACCCGTACTACAAGTTTAATACTGAGTCAGTGAGGCTGACAATTGAACCAACGTACCTTATACACGCAGGGGTACGGTTTTATTTGATCCGCTGGTTGTCACTCGACGCTGGAATACGGTATGATACAAGCTCAAAGGGATTGGCAGATTCTACAATTACAACCAGTTTGAATATGGTTATTCCATCCGTAGAATGGGGCAACAAAATTGTCCGCGTGTTCTCTTCACAGCCTGAAACCAATACTAGTAAGGAACAAACTGACAGCGTATTTTGCCCTAACTGTAACGCCGGTTTTAAGGTTACCCCGAAATTTTGCCCGCGGTGCGGGTACAAGTTTTAATATTATATGAAAGGAAACACAAATATGAAATTATTTAAAACTATCCTGGTCGTTTTTTTGAGCGCTATAATCATGTTTCCGTTCACAGTTCCTGTATATGCTGATACAGCGGCTTGTATAAGTTGCGGTGCAGTAAATGATGTTACTAATAATTTTTGTATAGAATGCGGTAAGCCAATACAAAAACCTGTAGAATCAACTTTACCGCCTGATACTTTAGATAAAACTGAATACACAAAAATATCTTTAGTTGATACAAAAAAAATTGAGTTAGCAGGGAAGTCGTTGTCTAAGTTTTCAAATTACTATTACTACGGTATACTTTTATATGTTGCAACACCATTTGCTATGGTTACAGTACCGCAGGTTAGTATCTTATGTTTAATTGGCGGCGCTGTCCTGCAATGTATCGCACCGTCATGTGTCAACGAGGCAGGAAAGTTGTTGCAGGAATCTATTGACGATTCAAAAACTATTGTTGTACCCACAAAATATGTTGATTAGGTTTAGGTGGCTGCACTGTATAGGTGCAATACTTATTATTACTGCGTTTACTGGCACTGGTTTTGGGAAACAACTCATAGTACAAAACGATTCCGGGATTTATATTGAAAAGAAAAGTCTTAAACCTGGAATTACCAATGCTGTTACACCGGTAACAGATATACCTATAATACAGAAGGCTAAAACCCCGGTATCTCTTTACTCATCCGTGAGTTTATCATTATGGCAAAATGGCATATTACCGGTTGGTGGTGAGATTAATGGAATTTATAGGACATCTAAAAGTAATAAACGATACAATATATATTTTGGCGGGTGTAATGGCGAAAAGTATTTAAGTGGTTATTCTAATTACCAAAAAGGCATTTATTACTATACCGGTGTTTGCGAATTGCATGATTTAACAAAAAAAACGTTTTTGTTATACGGTATTGAATACGGGTTCTATAACTATGAATATAGGAATTACTCTTATTCTTTAGCAAAAACATATAGCGGATTTTCTTTAGTATTAGGTTTTGGGCTGATGGTAAATGAGAATAGTTTATATCCGGGAATGTTTTTGGTTTCTTATAGTATTTCAGATCCTCATCTTAATATGGGGCTTAAATTATCGTTTGGGTTAAAATTTTCGTAGTGCCAATACTATTAGTAAAAAACAAAAAATATTGTAGAATAATTGTATTAATAGAAATTAACGGGGGGAAGTAAAAACATATGAAAATTTATCTTAACGGCAAACTTGTGGAGAAAGATAAAGCTGTGGTGTCAGTGTTTGACCACGGGTTGTTATACGGCGACGGTGTGTTTGAAGGCATCCGCGCGTATAACTCACGGGTGTTTATGCTAGACGAGCATATTGATAGGTTGTATAGTTCAGCACTTGCGATTATGCTTGAGATTCCGATGACAAAAAAGGATATGTCTAATGCCGTGGTTGCAACCCTGCGTGCGAATAAGCTTACCGACGGGTATATACGGTTAGTCGTTACCCGCGGCGTTGGCGACCTCGGGCTTGACCCTAAGAAATGCCCGGTACCAACGGTGTTCATTATTACTGACAAAATTAGTTTGTATCCCGAAGAGTTTTATACTAAAGGGTTGAGTATAATCACAGCTTCTACCCGGCGTAATATTCCGGAAGCACTGAACCCGTCAATAAAATCGCTGAACTATCTCAATAACATCCTCGCAAAAATTGAAGCGGGAAGATACGGCACATCAGAAGCTATTATGTTAAATAGTGAAGGCAATGTTGCGGAATGTACGGGCGACAATATTTTTGTTCTCAAAAACGGTGTATTGATAACCCCGCCGCCGTATGTCGGGGTTTTAGAAGGTATCACGCGTGATGTTGTGATGATGCTTGCATCCAAGAAGATGAAGATGAAAGTACAAGAAAAAACGTTTACATTGTACCAGCTATACACCGCAGATGAGTGTTTCCTCACGGGTACTGCAGCGGAAGTTATCCCTGTGACTGAAGTTGATGGGCGGAAGATCGGTAATGGTAAGGCAGGGAAAATTACGGCGAAACTTATAAAAACGTTTAAAGCATTCGCACAATCGCCGGGGTCCGGGACGCCAATATACTAAAACGCGTGTAATTTACTAAATGCTTACTACCGTAATCATCTTTGGTATCACATACATTGGCTTGTCTTTTGGCGGGATACCGGGGTTACGGCTTGACCGTGCGGGGATCGCGTTAACCGGTGCGGTAGCGTGTGTAGTTGCAGGTATATTATCTTTTAACGAAGCAGTCCGTGCGATTGATTTTAATACTATTATCCTGCTCCTCGGTATGATGATGGTAGCGTCTAATCTAAGGATTGCAGGTTTTTTCGCGGTAGTAAGTGATGTTATCAAAAAACATTGTCATAATCCTGTCCTGCTTCTTGCTGCGGTGATATTGTCCTCCGGGATATTATCGGCGTTATACGTTAACGATACAGTATGTATATTCTTCACACCGTTTGTGTTGGAACTCGCGTATGCGTTGGGGTTGAATCCTGTCCCCTACCTCATCGCGTTAGTTACGGGTAGTAATATCGGTAGCGTAGCGACAATCACGGGTAATCCTCAGAATATGTTAATCGGAATATTTTCGGGGATACCCTATACCGCGTTTTTCTTTGAACTCGCGCCTGTAGCGGTTGTGGGGTTACTCCTGAACTTCGGGGTGGTCTACCTGATATACCGCAATAAACTTACCGCAGGGGCGAATGATTCTAAACGTATTATCGTTAATCGTGTAGTACACAAACCGTTACTTTACAAAACATTGTTAATCACTGCCGGGATGCTAATATTCTTTTTCCTTGGGTATAACATCAGCCTCGTCGCGATTACTGCTGCCGGGGTGTTGCTTATAACCCGCAGGGTAAAACCCGGGAAGGTTTATCAGTATATTAACTGGAATATGTTGATGATGTTCAGTGGGTTATTCGTTGTAATTCATGCAGTTGAGAAAAGCGGGTTATCACAACAATTTTTTGTTTATACCAATAATTTTAACCTCAGCAGTGTACCTGTCTTCGCTGCGGTAACGGCAATTCTGTCAAACCTTGTAAGTAACGTCCCGGCGGTTGTGCTATTTAAATCTATGATTCCAAACTTCGCGGACCCGCAAAAAATGTGGCTCTTACTAGCAATGGCGTCGACTTTCGCGGGAAATCTTACAATCATAGGTTCCGTTGCGAACCTTATTGTTATAGAACAAGCGAAGGAGCATGTACACATTTCTTTCCTTGAATATCTTAAGACAGGTGTGCCGTTAACTCTCGCGACAATCATCGCGGGATGTTTAATGTTGTGATAACAAAAAATATCAACCAAAAAAAGACTTCACTTATATTAACATTTATATTAAAATGTATAAGGCAACATATGGTTTTAAGGAGAAAATGTTATTGTGGCTCATAGGTTTACGGAACGCGCGCAACGCGTTATAGTAATCGCGCAGGAAGAAGCTAAACGCCTTAACCACGACTACGTGGGGACTGAGCATTTATTATTAGGCTTGGTTGCGGTGGGGGAAGGCGTCGCTGCGCAGGTGTTGGTCCAGCTCGGGATTGACCTGCGGAGGTTACGCACGGAAGTTGAACGTTTCGTCGGGACTGGTGATAACCTTGCGTTGATGGGTGATATACCATTCACTCCGGAAGCTAAGAAAGTACTTGAGTATGCGATGGAAGAAGCTCAGAAGTTTGGGCATCATTTTATCGGTACGGAACACCTTTTACTCGGCCTTATCCGTCAGGATGAAGGCGTTGCTGCGCGGGTGCTTGAAAGTATCGGGATAAAACTTGATAGTGTGAGAGACGAAATAATCGCGCAGCTTAGTGAATCAACAAATAAGGATTTTATGACAAGCGCCAGCCATAAACAGGGAAAGTCTGCCGGTAAAACTCAAACTCTTGATGAGTACTCCCGGGATCTTACAAAACTCGCACGGGAAAACGCGCTGGATCCTATTATCGGGCGGGAGAATGAAATTGAACGGTTAATCCAGATCCTTGCACGGAGGACTAAGAACAATCCTATCCTCATAGGCGATCCCGGGGTTGGGAAAACCGCGGTGGTTGAAGGATTAGCGCAGAGGATTATGAATAATGATATCCCGGAGATACTCGTAGGTAAACGCGTGATAACGCTTGACCTTGCATCAGTGATTGCCGGGACTAAGTATCGCGGTGAATTTGAGCAAAGGTTAAAAAATATTATTGATGAAATCCGGCGTTCAAAAAACCGTATCATACTTTTTATTGATGAATTACATACGGTAATCGGTGCGGGCGCTGCAGAAGGCGCAATGGATGCGTCTAATATGCTGAAACCCGCGCTTGCACGGGGTGAACTACAGTGTATCGGCGCAACTACGCTTGATGAGTTCCGTAAACATATTGAACACGATCCTGCTCTTGAACGCAGGTTCCAGCCGATAATGATTGAACCGCCATCCGTGGATGAAACTATTAAAATCCTTACTGGTTTAAAAGAAAAGTATGAACAGCATCACCGGGTGAAGTATACCGATGAAGCATTAAAAGCTGCTGCACAGATGGCGGAACGCTATATCCCTGACCGTTACCTCCCGGATAAAGCTATTGATTTGATTGATGAAGCGGGTTCACGCGCGAGGCTGCACGCAAGTATTATCCCCGCGGATTTTAAACAACAGGAAAGTTTGGTTGTAAAAATTACTGAAGATAAAGAACATGCGATTAAGATGCAGGATTACGAACTTGCAGCCAGGTTGAGGGATAAAGAAAAAGAAAAACGTGCTGAACTTGAGGAATCAAAGAAAAAGTGGAGGGAACAGCGGAATACCGTACTACCGGAAGTAACGGAAGAAGATATCGCAACGGTAGTGTCAAAATGGACAAGTATACCGTTACAAAAAATAACGGAGTCTGAATCTGACAGGCTTTTGCATATCGAAGAAGAATTGCATAAACGTATTGTCGGGCAGGATGAATCTATCCGCGCGGTAGCTCAGGCGATAAGACGGAGCAGGCTTGGGTTAAGGGATCATTCACGCCCAATCGGTAGTTTATTATTCCTTGGCCCGTCAGGTGTTGGGAAAACTGAACTAGCAAAAGCTATGGCGGAAGTTATATTCGGTAACGAAGCTAATCTCATACGTATAGATATGTCGGAATATATGGAAAAATTCACGGTTTCACGGTTAATCGGTGCACCGCCTGGGTATGTAGGGTATGAAGAAGGCGGGCAGTTAACTGAAAAAATAAGGAAAAAACCGTATTCCGTAGTCTTGCTTGACGAGATTGAGAAAGCGCATCAGGAAGTGTTCAACATTTTGCTTCAGATATTTGATAACGGCATGCTCACGGGTTCGCTCGGGCATAAGGTTAGTTTTAAGAATACAATAATTATTATGACATCAAATATCGGTGCGAGGTTAATTTCAAAAGGATCCTCGCTTGTCGGGTTTACGGTTACCAATAACAATATGGTTGAGTACCAGAATATGAAGGATATTGTACTTGATGAACTTAAGAAGTCGTTTAATCCTGAATTCCTGAACCGGCTGGATGATATTATTGTATTCCACCCGCTTACTCTCGAAGAAATGAAGCAAATACTTGATATGCAGCTTACCCGGGTGAATGAAAAACTTAAACAACAAGGGTATAATGTGTCACTCACTGAGAAAGCAAAAGAGTTTTTGTTGAATAAAGGATTTGACCCGGTCTACGGCGCAAGGCCGTTATTGCGAACCATACAAAAACAGTTTGAGGATAAACTCGCGGAAGAAATTCTTGCAAAAAAAGTTGAGAAGAATACCAATATACTCCTGGATTTCGATGAGAATACTAAACAGTTGATCATGCAGAACCAGCAGCCTGTCAGTTAGTTTTGGCAATGAGATTTATTAAGAAACACTTACGCATAATAGTTTATGGCATTATAATCACCGCTGTCATTACGGGTACATTTTTTTTGTTAACGAGTAATGTCAGGCTTGCGTTCCACCCGCTGGAAAGTATCGTAAAAGAGCTTACATCACAGGTATCCTCTGCCGCAGGAGTGCGTATAAAGTATTCGGGTGTAACCACAAACATACTTAATAGCGTGTATATCACAGATTTTGAAATCCGTGATTCCACAGCGAATAAGGATAACGTGATAGCTGTTATTGATGCGGTTATCATAAAATACAATATTTTTAAGATCCTTTTCTCACGGGATAATAAAGTTGCCGGGGTTAACCAAATTGTATTGGATAATCCTAAAATCAAAGTTACTTCTGCAGTCTACAAAAAAGTTAGTGGCCTTATGTCGTTATCACAAAATAGCGGGCAAAAGGTTGGTGTTAAGGATATTAAACTTTTAATACATAACGGGCAGGTGGATGCTGATAAGGATTATGGTATTTATCTACACGACGTTAACTCCGCAGTGTCTTACCGGGGTAATGTTTTATCATTGAAACTTGCAGTACGGAATACTGAGAATCAGCGTGTGCCTGTTACTTTCACGGTGAATGCTGAGGTTAATAATAAAGAACTTAACTGCGGGGTGGCAGTAAAAAATTTTGATATCAGCACTATATCATTATACCGTAAGTATATAAACGCATCAGTGCTTGATAACTTAGCGTCAGGGTATGCCGGAGGTGAGTTCAGGTTCAAATTACCGTTGGAAGATACTAAGAAGACAGTGTTATCACCATTGGAGGTACAGGGGAAATTTAAACTTTCAAACGCTGCGGTGCAGATAACTTCCGGGACGTATGTACAGGAAATCTACGCTGAGGGTGTGGTGAATAACACTGAAATTCAGATGGAAAGATTAACCGCAAAGATAGGGAAGACTGTTATCCACGGTAGCGGCGTAGCGGAGAATATTTATGTATACCCGAAGGTAAAAGCAGAACTTAGGACGTATAATGGCCAGGTTGAGGATATTATATCGTTACTCCCTGTAGTAAGTACTGCGGTGTACAGAGGTTCGCTTAATGCCAGTTTGTTGTTGGAAGGAACTACTACTCAGTTTGAGGGAAAGGCTGTATTGACAAGTGTTAATACCCGGGTTGGAGCATTGAAGGTTGATAGTATTAAACTTGATACCGTGTTTAATAACCGTGGTGTGAAGATAAACGAGTGCCATATCGCTGTAGACGGCGGGATTGCTGTGTTGCACGGTAATATCAAAAATTATAGTGAGTTAACGCTAAAACTTAACACCCGTAAGATGGCGATGGAAGTTATTAATACAGTTATGGGCGCAAAATTACCGGTATCTGTTGTGGATATGACAGCTGATATCACAGGTAATATTAAGAAGCCGGTAGTGGATGCTGAATACAGTATATTCTTAGGGAGTGATGTTAAACCCGGGATTAAGGGCGGGGTTAAGTATAAAATAGGGGATTCAATTGTAGTTAATGGTAATATTGAACCCTGGGGTGTTGTGTACGACGCGTTGGTTGAAATAAAAGATCCTGAGTATTTATGGGTGTTGAAGTCAGGTTCTTTAAGTACAAAACAAGGGCATAAGCTCGTAAAATCTAATGGTACTTTTTTTTATAATACAGGAAAACTTAACTTCGCAGTGTATTCAGATAAGATTAAACTGCAATCAATAGCGTTTCTCGCGGATATCTCTAAACAAGTTGAAGGTGAGGTTAAGCTCGAAGGTAAGCTTGGGGGTATACTCACCGCACCGGTTGCAAAGTTAAATCTTTTCGGTAATGAAACATCATTGGGTAACATTTCTTCCACAATAGATTATGCCGGGAGCGCGGATAATTATGTGG
>Ga0265292_1001150_pt1 | contig 25397 bp, 25 predicted proteins | sample Munlanlewell296A_FD_189080 | JGI IMG/M metagenome (GOLD analysis project Ga0265292, IMG submission 189080) | Leachate microbial communities from a municipal landfill in Southern Ontario, Canada - Leachate well 296A | ecosystem: Engineered > Solid waste > Landfill > Unclassified | place: Canada... | reverse complement strand
CTAGAAGCGATTTAGTAGTTTCTAGATCGGGGGCGCATATCACAGGTGAGCTTTTGGCATTAAAAAAACCTTGTTTGTTAATTCCTATTCCCTGGGTGTCGCATAACGAACAATACGAAAACGCCAAAATTTTGGTTGACACGGGGCTTGGGACAATTTTGCCGGAGGATAAACTCATCCAGCAGAATCTAGCCGATTGTGTTAAGACGGCGCTTGAGAAACTAGATCGCAAGGGTAATACATCGGTTCAGAATCATGGGGTCGAGTCGGCAGAGTTGATTGTCCAGCAGTTAATGTCGATTGTTAAAAAGACTTAAAAAGCATGAAGAAAAAATCTGCCTCCACCTTAATATACTTTCAAGAAAAAGCCCGCAAAAAAAGTTTGGTAAAAAGGCCACACCACATAAATAAGGAAAAACGAACAAAACATGTGCTCACGGTATTTAAGTTGTTGGGATTTTTTACTCTAGCAGGATTTTTGATTTGGTACTACGTAAAGTATCGACCCTTAAATATAAGATCGGTGGAAATTTCCGGCGCGGAGAGATTTGTTAACAAGGAGGATATTAAAAAAATTGCGGAGGAAAAGTCTCTTGGTAAAAATATCGTTCTACTTAATACCAAGAATTTGCGGGAAGTTATAGCCAGTAATTTTCTAGCGTCAAGATCGGTGAAAGTCGGAAGGCAGTTCCCAAGTCGACTAAAAATTATAGTAACCGAAAGAGTTCCCATAGCTTTGATTTTACCTAAAGACAGCAAAGAATTTTATTTTGTAGACGCGGATGGGTTTATTTTAGGTCCGGCTGACAAGTCGGCCACCAACCTGCCGGTAATAAATTATAGTCAGGGTGTAGAAGTGGGAAAATTTGTGGAGGCGAACGCAGTAAAATATTATTTTGACCTGATTAAAGCCCTTGATGATGATAATGTTGCAGTTTCCACCATAAGCACGTATCCTAGATACACGGAGTTTTTTACTGTAGCCGGCTTTGCCGGTAAGGAGGAAACGCAAGTTCTCTTTACTAACGACCAAAATCCTAAGCCACAGGCTAAAATTTTTTCTAAAATGATGGAGGCTTTTAAGACGGAGGGAAAGAAACTAAAGAAAATTGATTTGAGATTTGATAAAGTAATAGTAGAATTTATTAACTAACATGCCTAAAGAAAAATTTATTACCGCTATAGACGCAGGATCAACTAAAGTTCTAACCATTGTTGCAGCCCTTTCCGAAAATAAAATCTCCGTAGTGGGTGTTTCTAAAGTTCCGTCTAAAGGTATTAATAAGGCGGTAGTGGTAAATATTGATGAGGCGGTGGAAAGCATTTCCCAAAGTATTGATCGGGCGGAAAAAATGGCGGGTGTTTCTATTTCTTCTGCCTATATTACGGTTTCAGGTGGACATATTGAAACGCTAAATTCGCGCGGAGTAGTGGCAGTGGTGCCCCACGAAAGTTCCGAAATTACGCCTGAGCATGTGGCCCGTGCTACCGAAGCCGCGCAAGCGGTGAGTCTTCCGTCGTCCAGAGAAGTTATTCATGTTATTCCGCGCGACTTTATTGTGGACGGGCAGGATGGTATTAAAGACCCAGTGGGTATGAGTGGCGTGCGGTTGGAAGTGGAGACCAACATTATTCATGGACTTTCTGGTTCCATAAGAAATTTGGAAAAGTGTGTAAAGAAGGTGGGCGTGGATGTGGGAGGTTGGGTGTTTACGGGTGTGGCGTCGGCAGAAAGCGCTTTAACGGATACGGAGAAAGAGTTGGGAACAATTTTGGTGGACATTGGGGGCGGAAGTACAAGTTTGGTGATTTTCTTGGAAGGCGCACCCATTTATTCGGCGGTTTTGCCGGTAGGGGGAAAGCATATTACAAGCGACCTGGCTATTGGGCTGAGAGCAAGTCTTGATACGGCGGAAAAAATAAAAATTAAGTTAAGTAACGAAAAGCTTGCCTATATGAGTCTTGCCCGTGAGTTTGAGCGACCATCTTCCAAGTCGATCAGTACCAACCCTGACGAATTTGACGCCACCGGCTACGGTTTGGAAACCAATACCGTTTCCAAAAGGGTCTTGTATGGAATTATTGACCCTCGACTGGAGGAAATTTTTGAACTTATAGCGGGAGAAATTAAAAAAGCCAATTTGCAGGCCAAGCTTCCCGCGGGATGTGTTTTAACGGGAGGTGCGGCGCTAACAGTGGGAGCGGAAAGAGTCGCTAAACAGGTTTTAAAGATGACAGTGAGAGTGGGCTTTCCTAAAGGAGTTTCAGGTTTAATTGACGATATTCAAGGTCCCGATTCATCAGCCTGCGTGGGAGCTATGATTTACGCGTCAAAAATGTCGCGCAACCAGAGCCTCTTGAATTCTAATTCGTCATCAGGTAAAATAGGTTTAGTATTTAAGAATTTGTTTTCTAAACTGAGAAGCTTTCTGCCCTAAGCCTTAAGTTAATGCTTGTAAAACCGGAAATAGAGAAATTTGCAAAAATTAGAGTGGTTGGTGTGGGTGGCGCTGGATGTAATGTTATAAACACCATGATCGACTCGGGACAAATTTCCGGGGTGGAATTTATTGCGGTGAATACCGACGCTCAAGCCCTCTCTATTAGCAAAGCCATGGTAAAAATTCCTATTGGTCAGGATTTAACCCACGGACTTGGAGCGGGTTCTAATCCGGAAATTGGTAGAAAAGCAGCAGAGGAGTCGCTAGACATCTTACGAGGCAATTTAGAGGAAAGCGATATGGTTTTTATTACCGCAGGCATGGGTGGAGGTACCGGTACGGGCGCGGCGCCAATTATTGCTTCTCTTGCTAAAGAGCTGGGAGCTTTAACCGTGGGCGTGGTTACTAAGCCCTTTATTTTTGAGGGCGCTTTGAGAATGAGTAACGCCGAAAGAGGAATTATTGAGCTTAAAAGTGAGGTTGACGCTTTAATTACCATTCCTAACCAAAAACTGTTAGAAATTGCGGACGACAAGATGAGCATCTTGGATGCTTTTAAAGTGTCGGACAGTATTTTGAATCAAGGTGTGCAGGGTATTTCAGATTTGATAGTCATGCCGGGGCTTATTAATGTGGATTTTGCTGATGTTAAAGCCATCATGAAGGATGCTGGAAGTGCGCTTATGGGAATTGGTATTGGGACCGGTGAAGGCAGGGCGGAGCAAGCTGCCAAATCGGCTATCTCCTCCCCACTTTTGGATGTTTCCATAGAGGGAGCAACGGGTATTTTGTTTAATGTAATTGGCGGTAGGGATCTTACTATGCGGGAGGTTGATGTGGCGGCTAGAATTATTGGTCAGTCGGCTAGTACTGATGCCAATATTATTTTTGGAACTACTATTGACGACAAGATGCAGGATCAAATTAGAATAACCGTTATTGCCACAGGTTTTGATGGTGATGAAAAAACTCCGTACGGTCTTCCTAGGGAGAAAAAGGTTGGGTTTAGTATTGAGCAAAAGGTTGAGAAGGTTCAGTCCGACGGGCAAAACATCAATAAAGAAATTCCTGTCGACAATAAATACGACATCCCCGCCTTTTTACGAGGTAAATAACCCGTCACCACGGTATTTTCTGGTATTATTAGAACATATTACCGCTAAGCCGAAAAACAGGCCTTTACATTTTGCTAAATTCTGATAAGATACTATTAAAGTGCCGAAAGGCTCCGAGGATTCACATTTTAGGTGGATACCGATATGAAGTGCCGAAAGGCTCCGAGAAATCCCGCTTTACCGCGGGATTTCGATTTTTATAGATAACTTTTTAAGCGATTTCTAATATCATCTAATTGGTTTTTTGGAAGTTTATATATTTTTCTTTTAAGGCGTTTGGTACTAATAAGTCGTAGTTGTGCCAAAATTAACGAGTTTGGCTGTTTATAAGGGTCCGTGAAGTTAAAATAAAAGTCAACCTTCTTTTGTTTTGTTGAAAGTGGAACAACCCAAACCATCTGACTGTTGAACTTGCTGATAATCAAAACCGGACGAGAAAAGTTGACACCTTTACCGTTTTGTTCAAAACCAATGTTTTTTCCTAATGAAGCTATCCATACATCGCCGTTGTTTGCGTATAGTCCGGACGCAGTCTTTCTCGCGTTTATTTTCTTCTTAAGGATGTTCCAAAGATCAAAGTCATCCATAGGCTCCCACAAAATAACCCCTAACATTAATTAATACAAGATGGTATATTCTAGTTTTATTAGAATTTATTGTTGAGCGGGGATAACGACTTAGGATCCCATATTATTTAGGTTGATTTAGAATCAAATAACGCTTTCCAAAGCGATTCTACTCAAGGAGACCTGCCATGGCTTATATCTACTCGAGGAACGACCCTTTTGTGGGTCGAAGCGAAGAAGGTCGTAGAAGCGACCAAGGGCGGCGCGTATGTGCATGTCACAGCATATGGGGTTGAATACCGCATGTGCCGCCGCGAGTGGAACAATCCGGTCTTCGACAAGACGAGATCGGACACATTGGTCCAGGACGCTGAGGGCAGCTGGCTGAGAATCTGGAGTCTCGAGCCCTGTAATTCTATTAGCATCGATATTAGTATCCAGCCGACAAAATATACTCAATCGTTAGTTTCTACTTGTCGTACAAACATAATTAGAACGACTTAACAATATGGATTGTTTGCAGTCGTATATTTAATTTGAGAGCATGTAAAAGTCGCCTGAAACGATAGGTAAAAATTTTAAAGAAGGATTGTGGGCTAATAACTTTCTCGGCAGTGCAAAGTTTTTAACCTATAAAGTCTGCCTATGAAAAAAGAAAAAAAGGCGTTGTCTAAAAACAGCGCAATAAGTTTCTCTCCTAACTCATTAAAAATTTTAGAGAAACGGTATTTGTTAAAAGATCAAAATGGTGTGGTAGCAGAAACCGTGGAAGGCATGTTTGGAAGGATTGCTAAAGTAGTGGCTTCTCCTGATGCGGAGTACGGGTATGAAGAAAAATCGCAAATTGACTTTTATAATTTAATTTCCAGCAAAAAGTTTTTTCCTAACTCTCCCACTTTTACCGGTGCGGGAACGCCGTTAGGTCAGTTGGCTGGATGCTTTGTTTTGCCTATTGAAGACGATCTTGGAAAACATCCAGATGGAATTTTTTCCACTTTAAGAAACGCTGCCCTTATACAGCAAGTGGGCGGGGGAAATGGGTTTTCTTTCTCCGATTTACGACCCAAAGGAACCTTGGTGAAGAGTAGTATGGGCAAGGCCACAGGTCCGGTGGGGTTTTTGGCGGTATACGATAAAGCTTTTGGTGAGGTAGCGCAGGGGGGAGTGAGAAGAGGTGCTAACATGGCGGTTTTGTCGGTGAGTCACCCGGATATTCGCGATTTTATAAAATGCAAATCAGATGAGGGGGAAATTAGTAATTTTAACATTTCTGTGTCAGTAACCGATGAATTTATGCAGGCAGTTAAGGACGACAAAAAGTTCGACCTGGTGGATTCGCATTCTAAAAAGGTTGTGGAGTCGCCAAGAGCACGAGAGATTTTTGAAATGATAGTGGAATACGCGTACAAAAACGGCGAGCCCGGGGTTTTGTTTGTGGACGAAGCTAATAGGTACAATCCGGTTCCCCATTTATACGAACTTAAAGCTACTAATCCTTGCGTGACGGGAGATACGCTTGTAGCTACCCCTCTTGGTTGGTTAAGAGCAGACAATATTAAAGAGGGTGACTCTGTATGTACTGTTTTAGGTGTAGGAAAAGTTGAGAAAGTAGAAGTTAATGAAGATGCGCCGGTGTTTAATGTGTACTTATCTGACGGTGGTGTGGTTAAAACTACAGCTGCCCACCAGTTTCACACTAGAGGCTCTCGGAAGAAGTTTTTTAAGCAGACCCGTTTAGATGAGATAGAGATTGGCGAATGGGTCAGAGTATATTCTTCGATGTTGCCCAATAACCGGCTTGCAGAAAAGTTTTTTGGTGTGAGTGACCGTGAATACGGCTTTCTTGTGGGGGTACTTATTGGTGATGGATGTTATACGCCGCATAATTTGGCAAAGAATGTTGTCCGAATTAGCACTCATGCCGATGAAAAAGAGTGGAACGATATATTAATATCGACCTTTGCTAAGGTGGGTGTAGAAAAAATGTATAGCTATGTTAACAAAGGAAGTCGTTCTATGATGATGGACCCCAAGCCCGGAAGAGTTATTTCTGATTGGGTTAAGTCTTTACCTTTGGAATCGGCGAGAGGTCCTCAAAAAACAATTCCGGAAGTATACATAAATAGCAATAGTGAGTTTCTTACCGGGCTTTTGGATGGTTTGTTTTCCACAGATGGAAGCATCGACCTTCAAAGCAACCATCCGCTGGCGAGGTTTCACACCTCCAGCCAAGAGCTTGCTAAACAGGTACGCCGGATTTTACTAATGTTTGGTATACACGGAAGAGTATGTAAGTCTACAAGGAAGTGGCATGAAATAAATGGACGCCCAATTAGGAACGATCGACCAAAATATGATGTTGTAATTTCTGGCGAAAGCTTTGGTGTGTTTTACAGGAAAATCCATTTAAGTCATCCGGAAAAACAGAAACGACTAGACAAAGCCGCACTAACCACCAATTTTACTGGAGGCAATTGGACGGCACGCGTTGTAAAAATTGAGCCGGCGGGGAGTGAAAGGGTATATGATCTTTACGAGCCACACAGTGACACATGGATTACTGAAGGATATGTGTCAAGAGGGTGTGGCGAACAGTGGCTTGGTCCATATGAGAATTGCTGTTTGGGTTCCATAAATTTACTGGAGCATCTGGACGACGCCGGACAATTGGATTGGGGGTCGCTTAGAGACACTACCACTTTATCTACCAGATTTTTAGATAATGTGGTTACAGCCAATAAATATGTTGATTCGGTGCCCCAATTAAGGCAAGCTGCAGAAAATTGTAGACGAATTGGTCTGGGTTTTATGGGTTTGGCGGATGTGATGTACTCAATTGGGGTTAGGTATGGCTCGGAGGAAGGTTGTGATTTTGCCGGTCAAATTACAGAGTTTATTAGATATCACTCCATGCTCGCCTCTATAGATTTGGCTAAAGAAAGAGGGGCATTTCCCGCCATTAAAGGAAGTATTTACGACTCTAAAAAGTTAAAATGGCAAGCCCCCAAACCCATAAAACCTTTTAAGAAGGATTTTGATCGACCAAAAGTAGACTGGGATTTAGTGGAGGAGCAAATTAAAAAGTATGGTATTAGAAACTCCGCGCAAACCACCGTGGCACCTACCGGAACCATTTCTACCGTGGCCGGTGTGGAAGGCTATGGTTGCGAGCCGGTCTTTGCCTTAGCTTATTACAGAAATGTTTATCAAGCGGCGGGGAATACAGAAAAGCTTACTTTAACCTACGTTAGCCCGCTTTTTGATAAGGCCCTAGACGGCTTAAATCTAAAAGAGGAGTCAAAAAAGAAAATTGTGGAGCGAGTTTTGGAGACCGGCTCTTGCCAAGATATTGCGGAACTTCCGGGAAAAATTAGAAATACTTTTGTGGTGTCCGCGGATGTTTTACCGGAGGAGCACATTAAGACGCAAGCGGCTATTCAGGCATTTATCGATAACTCTATTTCTAAAACCTGTAATTTTCCGCCCACAGCAAAAAAAGAAGATATTGCCAAAGTTTATATGATGGGTTGGGAAATGGGGTGCAAAGGTTTAACGGTTTACGTGGCGGGTTCTAGGCAGGAAGTGGTATTGGAAACTAAAGAAACCAAAAATACTGCAAAGAATAAAAAGGACGGGAAAGCGGAGCCAGTGACTGTGGTTGAGCCGGTTAAAAAAGAAATGGAGCGAGGTTACAGGCTTACCGGAACCACTTATAAGTTGGATACCCCACAAGGAAAGGCTTTTATTACGGTCAACAAAGACGTAGAGGGCAATCCCATGGAGGTTTTTGCTAACGTAGGTAAGGCTGGTAGCGATGTGGCAGCGCTTTCGGAGGCTTTGGGTCGACTTATTTCCGGCTGGCTTAGAGTTTCAGAAAGTCCTTTAAGAACCGCTAAAGAAATTGTCGTACAGCTGCTAGGGATTGGAGGCTCACGCTCCGTGGGTTTTGGTAGTAAGCGTGTAAGTTCTATACCGGATGCGGTAGCCAAGGTGTTAGCGGAAGATTGCGATTTCCATGTTAGAAACAACGGTGCCAATATCGTGGAGAATAAAGAAGATAAAAAGGAAGTATCAGTATTTTCTTATGTGAATATGTGTCCTGAATGCGGAAATTCCTCCTTTATTAACGAGGAAGGTTGTTCCAAGTGTTACGAGTGTGGTTATAGCGTTTGTTAAATATGCCAATTTACACTAAAAATGGCGACGCGGGAGAAACGGGGCTTTTTAACGGCGATCGCGTAATAAAATCCTGTAATTCTATCAACGCTTTAGGTGATCTGGACGAGCTAAATGCTTCTTTAGGTCTAGCACGCCTACATTTAAAGAAGACCGATTCGTTAAAGCTGGCGCAAATCCAAAAAGATTTATTTACTATTGGATCGATAGTAGCGGGATTTAATATCGGCGGTAGTGTTAAGAAGCCTTTGGGTAGTAGGGTCGACTGGATGGAGAAAGAGATCGATGCTATGGATAGAAAACTTTCCCCTTTAAGAAATTTTATCTTGCCAAACGGTTGTGAATCATCGACTACACTTCATTTAGCGCGGGCAGTTTGTAGGCGTTGTGAACGATCTCTGGTGTCTCTGGGTTCGCATAGCGGTCTAATACCCTACATCAATCGCCTTTCTGATTATCTGTTTATACTGGCTCGACTTGAAAACAGTCGACACAAAGTTGATGACGAGTTGGTTAATTCAAACCCGCGATAATTAAAACATCGTAATCGGTAGGTTTAATATTCACATCCACTACCTCTACTGAGTAATTTGATCTAAGGTCATTAGTAAGCATATCCTTATAGTCAACCAGATCTTTTGGTAGTTTAATCGTAGTTTTTGCGTAGTCAGTTCTATCAGAGTTGCCTGCAGGCAATACATTGTAGCCGAATCCTTCTAAGTAAGCCTTTAACTTTCCCGCTGACCCTGGGATGCCATTTCCGTTTTCTACTCTAATTTTAAGATCTGTCCGTTTTATTTCTTTTTGTGGTTTTTTAGGCTCTTCCTGCGCAGGATTTTGTGGCGACTCTGTGGGAACTTGGTTTTGTTCAGCCAAAACGCTTTGGTTTTCTTGATTAGGAATCTTTTTGCCAAAAATACTATTAAAACCCACGGTTAATTGGAGAATAACTCCTCCCACTAAAAGTATCGATGCTATTGACGCTACAGCCATGGCAGGAAAAGGTTTACCACTTATTACTTGCGGAGCAGGTAAAAGATTTAATAAATTAGTTTGGGAATCCAACATCAACACGTTTTCTTCCAGAGTTTTTTTAGTAATGCCAATCTCCTCATAGCCTTTTTCCAAGTCCCCATTTCCTAGGGTTAAAACTTTATGTGAACCAAAAATATGCTCGTTATTAGAAAATGAGTAAATGTTTAACTCACTGCCTTTATTGTTGTATACAGAAAGTTTCCAAAACAGCTCTATTAGTTCGTTTAAAGCAATTTTCTTATCCAATTTTTCCGCAAAGGAAGTTCCGGTAAGTTCACTAAAAACCGCAGTAGTGGAATCGTTATGAGGAAACACGAACATGCTGGAAATGTTTCCATTTGTTTTGGGCAAAATAAGTCCAAAAGGCAAAATCCCACCAATTTCCAAACCAATTGTGTTAGAAGCGTCTACAAAAGCCTGTAAAATATCTTTTTTAATTCCTACAAATTGGTAAACAAAAGGCGCAATTTTAAAGTAGCTAAAATATAGGTCGTCTACGACCTTATCCACTAAACGATCTTTAATTTGCTGCAGGAAATGCTCGTCGCCATTCCCGTCGTTTTTATTGGTCGTTAGCAGAAAAAGCTCCGTAAGTTCCGGTTCCAGTAAGAAGTACATAGGAAGCTTTGGTAAAGTGTCGCCCAGATCCTGAGCTAGGATTTTGGAAAATTCCTTGGCAAACTCGTGTGGATCTACAATTCTGGAGTGCGAAAGAGCCGTGGGAAGAAGATCCTCCGTAACTAATTTTATAGGTTGTGTGCCATTATAAAGAGCAATTTTAAGAGTGCTAGAGTTTAAATGAATAAAGTATCCGTCCATAGCTTTTATCATAGCAGACAATCAGTGCTTGAAAAAGCCCACAAGATGTTGTAGTATTCTCAGGTTATGAAATACGCAATAATAGAGCTAGCAGGGCGACAATTTATGGTTAAAGAGGGCGACACTTTGGAAGTTACCCGTCAGAGTAAGCTTTCCTGTAAAACTCTCTTTTACAAAAGTGAGGGCGAGACTAAGGTTGGAACACCGTATTTGGAAAATATTTTGGTCGACTTGGAGAAAGTAGAGGATAAAAAAGACGACAAAGTTGTAGTAGCGAGGTTTAAATCCAAGTCAAGATATAGGCGCAAAAGAGGCCATCGCCAGCCCATTAGCGTGGTTAAAGTAAAAAGCATAAAGGAGAAGAAGTAAATGGCACATAAAACTGCAACCGCATCAAAAGCTACACAAAAAGGAAATGTTGCCGGAAAAAGACTTGGCGTAAAACTTTCCCACGGACAGGGTGTTAAAACGGGTCAAATAATAGTACGACAGCGCGGCAGAACCTTTATTGCCGGAGAAAATGTAAGAATGGGCAAGGACTTTACTTTGTACGCGGTTAGTAACGGAAAAGTTTGCTTTGGAAGTTACTTGGGTCGACGCAAAAGAGTAAGCGTTACAGCTTAAATTCTTCTAATGTCAGTTGGTGGCCAATAAACCACAAAAGCTTTTCCCACAAGATTATCAAAAGGTACAAGCCCAAACATTCTGGAGTCAAAGCTCTCATTGCGGTTATCACCCATTACTGCAAAATAACCCTTTGGAATAGGAGAATCATTATACTTAGCCAGTTCTCCCAGACTTTCCACTTTAACGTTCTTAGGCAAATAGCTTTCGCCGATTATATTTCCGTTGACCGTTATCTTCCCGTCAATCAGTCTTAAAGTATCGCCAGAAAGGGCAATAACCCGTTTTATTAAAAATATCGCGTTATTCTGCAAACTTCTAAAAACCACGATTTCTCCCCGTTCTGGCGCGCGGCCTTTGAAAGTTACTTTTTCTACTACGATTCGCTCCCTATCTTTTAAAGTTGGATGCATGGAATTGCCGGTAATTTCCAGCGATTGGCCAACAAAAACCATTACTAAGATAGACAAGAAGAGGCCTACAACAAACGTCTCAACAAAACTAGTTAGCGATTTTTTCATCAAATGATTGTATAATTAACGGCGTGGGAAGTCACGCGATTCGTCATTCCGACACTAGGGCCGCTTAGCTCAGTTGGTTAGAGCGCTGCATTCACATTGCAGAGGTCAAAGGTTCGAATCCTCTAGCGGCCACCACCATTGATAATAATCCTGTCATTACAATTTGAGGGTAGAAAAGGGAGTTTATAAATAACGAATCGATTAAGAGGGCTAGAATCAGACCCACGGTTATAGGGTCGATGTGTTTAAGCGCGGTTAAAATTGTCGATACAAAAAACCCGGCAAAGAAAGTAAGTCCAAAAACGCCGGTGGTGGCAAAAACTAAAAGCAAACTTGAATCACTTCCAGCGCCGGACCGCGCGGTAAGATTAGAATCGTCCAAAAACCCATACTCCTTTTGCGCGTACCTAAAAGCATTGTAACCCACACCAAAAACCCAATTCTCTTTTGCAACTTTCCATGTATTTTTCCAAGAAATTAATCTAAAACTGGCGGAATCTTGTGGGTCCGTAACACCGGAAATTCTAGTTTGAATCCTGGGTACAGCAAAAACTGCCAGTAGAACAATCGCTAGAGATACAAGTAAGAGAGACTTTTTTCTTAATAGGGCAAAAAAAAGTAGGACCGATGTAGCAAGCCACGCGCTGCGGGAAAAAGTAAGAAAAATGCCGGTGAGGAATATTATCGTCGATAGATAACTTATCGACGCGAATTTTTTTGGAAGTATTCTTTGTTTCAACGATAAGGCTAGGCAGATGACAAAATAAATACCAAGGAAATTGGGGTCAAAAAATGTTGACGCCATGCGATTTTTGTGAGGATCCCAGCCTAGAGTAGGGTCTAGGGTTTCTAAGTTCGGTAAAAGGATTAACTGAATAAGACCTGCTACAAAAAGGAAAAGTCCGGTGTAAATAATCGCGCGCTGTATTTTGTCGACCTGAAAAACTCTTAGTTCAATCAGATTCCATGTAACAAGGGCAAAAATTACATAAGAAAAAAAGCGCACCAAATAACTTACCGAGATAAGAAATTCCGTGGGTTCTAAATTCAGGGGAGTGAATGCCAAAGACGATGCTCCTAAAGCGCAAAAAGCAACTAGGAATAATATCGGCAGAGGAATTTTAGCGGATTTCTTTATTGACAATAGATAAACAATACCGATGAGATCAAAAAGCGCAATCAAAGCATCAAAAAGATAAATACTTCCCTCATTAAATTTGTAGATTACGGAAAATTGCCCAAGCGATAGGGTAGAAAGGCATAAAATAAAGAGCGGGAAAAGGAATCGCGCAAGTTTACTTTTAAGAATACTTTGATACATAGTGCTCCCGCCACGACTTTACGGCAAAAAAAGTCAACATGAGCAAAATCAACCCTTCCGATATCCAGGTAATGTATGCGGAAGCGTAAAAGCTAAATTTTGGTATTAAGATAAGATTGGCGGAAACATTAAAAATTGCACTTGCTAAATAGATCGTAGGCAAATATTTCTGCTTATCTAGTGTAACTATAAGGTAGGAAATAGGTTGGGTGAGAAAAAAGATAAAAAGCCCCACGGATAAAATTTTTAATACTCCTACAGATTGGACGAATTCTTGTCCTCCCAGAATTTTAATTACGATCGGAGAGGCCATATATAAAGCAATCGATACGCCAAGACCCAGAACGAATAAGTATCCCAAGCTTTTTTTAAATGTGAGAATAAACTCGTTCTTACCCTCTTTAACTTTCCTTACAAAAATTGGATAAGTGGCGTTCATAAAAAAAGTGGGTAAGACCAGCGCGACTTCGAAAATTTTGTAGGGTAGAGAATAAATGGCCACGGATTCAATGTTGTTTAACTCGACTGTCGGTGGAAGTTTAAGGAGTGAGAGCAGGACAGTGTCGGCCTTGAAATTAATTTGGGAAAAGATAAACATCAACCCGAGAGGCAGCGAGCTTGCCAGCAGACCTTTAGCTGTCTCGGTGTTTAGGTTTAGAGAAGATTCATACCCTTGTTTTTTTAGAAATCGCGCGTTTACAAGAAATGTTGCTGCTCCGCCCAAAACATAGGTGAAACTTAGTAAACGAATGTCCAACCCAAGTTTAACAAAAATCACTACCAGCAGAATCGTAACAACACTACCGCCAATGTAGCCGATTGACGACAGATCATACCGCTGTTTGTACTGGAAAATCAAGTTTGTGGTTGAGTACAAGGCTTGCGTAAGTATTAAAAGCGAAGACATTAGAATACCGGTTTTTAAAAATGACGAGTAGGGTAAAAAGAGTGTGATTATGTTTAATACAACAATAAAAACAAGTGACAGCAAAAGCCGCAGGCCTAAAACCGCCCGATAGTACTTTTGTGCGTTTTCTACATCATCACCGATTCGTTTAAGGGCTGTAGTATTGAGTCCAAAGTCGGCTAGAATGTAAAAAAGGGCGGGAAGAGTTTGCATTAAAGAAAATTGCCCGTAGCCTTCTTTGCCAAACGCCCGTGTAATGAGTATAGTTGCCAGCACGGTTAGCGACATACTTACAAACTTGGCTGTAAGCTGGGCGGTTGTGTTGTACATAACACTTTTTTTCATGGTTGATTTTGGCAGTTGCTAATTTGCATTTGAGTTTTTTGCAAACTTGCCGGTTCTCCCTTAATTTTTTTTATCTTTTTGACGACTTCATATTGTTCGTAAGGCACGCCGTTGCTATTTACCCAGGAGAAATGATCGTAGGGAGGGTTGTATAAAATAGTAAAGGGTGTTACCGCGCGAACCTTATTGTCTTTAAGCCACACTTCTTCAAAAGCAGTTTTATAGTTTTGTGCCACAGTCTGCGCGTTAAGGTAAGAACCATTGTAGGGATTTCCTTCCGCATGTGGCCAGCCGGTTTCTGTTATAAAAACAGGCAGATCTTTTTTTACTCCTAAAGCAGTCTTTAAGTAACCCAGTTCATCTTCATAAGCTTTTATACTCCAAAGTCCGGTATCATAAGGACTTCCGGAAAAATTAGGCTGTGGATAGGGGTGACTTGCCCATCCATCTAGTTTCTCAAAAATCCCTGGAACCTCTTGATCCATTTGATACATGAATGTTAATGGGTTTATGTATCCATTTCCGTTGGGAGCGCTGGCGTTTAAAGCACCGTTTAGCATAAAGAAGCTAGCATTCTCCTGTTTAAAAATACTGATAGTATAGTCCAAAATCTTGGCATAATTTTTAGCATCAGCAGCACCTTTCCAAAATTTGTTGTCGTTAGGCTCGTTGTAGACGCTTATATAACGCTCTTTTATGGGCCATAAAAAGCTGTTTAAAAAGCTGGCCGACTCCTTAGTGTCACCTTTATATTTTGTCGTATCCACATCCCAAAGTTGGATTATAGGTATTAAATGTTGACTATTTAAATCTTCAAAAACGCGTTTCCATTTGTTGTAGTCGCGATCTTTAACATTGTAGGGGATCAGAACATAGCCCCAGTCGCCACCATTTGAGTTAACCAATTTTTCTGCCAATTTAAAAAATCTTTCCTCCTCTGCGTAGATATAAATACCAAATTTATTGTTTGGTTTGGATAAGCTTGAATAGTTTGGGTATGACATGTACTCTAGGGAAGAAAACTGATTACATTGTGTGTACGGAGTAGTTTCCCCGCTTTTGTTTGTAGTGTTTATAATGTAACTGTTGCCACTCTTGTTGTTGGTCTGATTACTGGTATAAATTCTTACTCCAAGAACCATTGCCACTGCCAAGACTCCTAAAATCCAAATATTTCTCGTGTTCATGTAACTATTTTAACCTATATCTATGCTAGACTAAAACGGTGTTTATTGACCGTGATAAAATAATTTCCGTTTACCTATCTTGCGCCTTGTTGTTTGGGCTTGTCTTAATATTTAATCACGGACAAAATCTTGAAACCGTTTTTCTCAAGCCTCTAGACGACTCTTACAGCATTTTAGGAAGTCGTTCCGTTTTTAAAGACTTAACGAGTGGTAACCGGGTTTACGCCTTTTTACCTTATTGGAATTTAGGTCACGATGTTTTAAATGTCGACACAATAACCGACCTTTCTTACTTTGGATTAAATGTTGACGCCAAAGGGAGGATAGTAACAAACGATGTACCTTATAAAAAATGGCGTGAGGATAAAAGATTAGCCGAAACTACTACAAAAGTTAAAAAAAATGGCGGGCGGGTGTCGCTGACTTTAGTTTGTCATGTGGAGGAAGATATCGATGCAGTTCTTTTTTGTACAGATTGTTGGAGCGACTTGGCAAAAGATCTTGAGCGCGAACTTGTGTGGGCAGGTATAAAGGATGTAAACGTTGATTTTGAGTATCCTTTTTACACCACGCCGGAAAATGCCCAAAAATATTCTCAGCTGGTGGGATTTCTAAATAATTATCTCGACACGACTTTTGGCGACTCGTTTGTGGTAGTCTCTGCCTACGCCGATTCTGCGGACAGGGCAGTGAGAGATGAGGTTAGACTTACAGATCTCAAAAGTCTAGCTGCTAATGTTGACGCGATTTTTATTATGGCCTATGATTTTCATCGTCCGGAATCAGCTAACGCCGGTCCTGTGTCGCCTCTTGAGGGTTCTTATAAGAGTTCCAGATTAAACCTTACAACCGCAGTAGAGTCATATTTAAAAGTCGTGTCCGCCAACAAATTAATTTTGGGTCTGCCCTTTTACGGCTACAACTGGATTGTGGAGGACTTGTCCCCTATGTCAGCAAGAATAGAGGGCAATGATACAATTGGTTTCTCTAAATCTATTAGTTATGCAGAAGTTACGGATCTGTTGATTAAAAAGCAACTCAAGCCCTCTTGGGATGATTTAGCAAAGACCCCTTATGTAAATTACATTGATGCAGAAACGGGATCTAATCGACAGGTTTGGTACGACAACGCTGAATCGCTAAAGTACAAAGTAGCCTTGGCGCAGAAAAACCACTTTTTAGGAGTAGGTGTGTGGGCGGTTGGTTACGAGGGTGGTTACGCTAACCTTTGGAATGTTTTTAAACCGTTTTAAATCCCAGCTTTAACATACTTTACTTTTATAGTCTCATCCGATTTGTTACCAGCCTCGTCGGTTGCCTCTATCTTAATTTCTATATCGCCTTCGGTGACTCCCAACAACAATTCAAAGGTGTTATTGGCGCCAACAACCGCAAGTTTGTCGTTTATTTTAACCTCGCACTTTTTATCCAACGAGCCTTTTATCATAATTCTCTGATTTAAGTTTCTCACGGTGGCGCCGTCTTTTGGCTCGGCTATGGTAATTTTTGGCTTTTTAGTGTCGTAGGTAATTTCTAGTATTTGTGACTTTTCGCTTTGGTTTTGATACGCGTCTTCCGCTTTGGCAAATACAGTGTTTTTTCCTTCTATTAGAGCAACATTGTCAAAGGCGAATGTTCCGATAGAGTCGGCGTTTACACTTCCTATCTGCGGTCCGTCAACAAAGAGCGTTACCTTTGAGCCGGGTTCAGAAAAACCTTTTACAGATAACAGCTTTTTATTAGTAACGGTGGGTGTGTTGTAAAAGTAAGGCGGTGGCGGAGCTAAAGTATCATCTTTTTCCTTGGGTTTACCGATCTTAGAAATCAGTCCAAAAAAGGAACCAATGTTGGTGGCAAAAAATCGTAAGGTAATAAAAATAGTTCCAATGATCACAAAAGTCGCCAGCAGAGTTTTATATAATCTTTTTTTGACTTCTTCCTCGTGTTGTTGCATATCGTTACCCCTGCAAATTTAAGCCTCTAAGATACTCTTTTAGGTCTTTTGCCAAATCCTCGCGCTCCATGGCAAACCTAAAAGTTGTCTTTAAATAGCTAGAAGGGTCTCCGGTGGTAAGCCACTCCCCGTCAATTGGTTGAGCAATAATCTTTTCCCCTTGATGTGCCAAATTATTATGCATATCAGCTACCCAAAGCTCGCCGCCCAATCCCGTTTGCAGTTTTTCGGCTTCCTCAATCATTTTATAGGAAAATACAAATCTACCAAACTGCGCCATATTAGAGGGATTTTTTCCAAGCGGGGCTTTTTCTAAAATCTCCTCAATTTCGTACTTATTGGGCGCGTCTTTTTTATATCTAACTGTTCCGTATTTATGAACCTCGCTATCCGGAACCTCTTGTACTGCCAAAACACTTGCCGGGTTCTCCCGTTCAAAAACATCTATTAGCTGCTTGGTGACAGGCGTTTTTGCTATGGTTAGATCATCACCAAACATATACACAAAAGCTTCATCGTCGTCAATCAAATTTTTGACTGCCAAAAGGGGAGTAGCATTGCCGTAAGGGAGGTGTCTTTTTTGTCGGACATAAACAAAATTAGCAATTTGTGGAATTTCTCGCACCATTTCTAGCGACTCTTTTTTCCCATTTTTTTCCAATAAGTACTCAAGAGCAATATTGTTATCAAAGTAGTCTTCCATGATGCTCTGTCCCGACCTGGTAACAAGAATGATGTCTGTAATTCCTGAATCCACGGCTTCTTCAACCAAATACTGAATTATTGGTTTATCTATGATGGGCAGCATCTCCTTAGGTTGGTTTTTAGTGGCGGGCAAAAAGCGTGTTCCGTAACCTGCAGCAGCAATAACCGCTTTTGTAATTTTTTTATGGTCCTTCATGCGTGAGCCTCCTTCTGCCAGTTTTAGGCAAATTTTGACTTGTCATCCCGTGAAGACGGGATGGAGCCAGAGGTGGGAATTGAACTCACGACCTTTCCCTTACGAAGGGATTGCTCTACCAACTGAGCTACTCTGGCATATAGTATAGTTCTGTGGGATCTATTTTAACAAACTTTAGGGTTAATAACCGACGCGATGTCTTTTGCGCTTAAAATGTGCGACGCTACACACCTGCTTAACATAGCCACGCTTGGTTGGTGTGAGAAGCCAACATATTCTACAACCTTCCCTTTTTCTTGGACTTTTCTTATCGCGGGTGCGAGATCGGTGTCAGACGACACTAAAATTATTCGATCGCAAAGATTCTCATAGGTAGCTACTAACATGTCCACAGCGATTTGTACATCCACGCCTTTTTCATGAAACACGCCGTCAGATTCTAAAAGGTAGCCCAATGAGTAGGAAAAACCGTGGTTTTTAAGAACAACAAAAAGTTTTTGCTGATTCGCCAGCATTTTTTCGCCCTGTTTTGTTCCAGTCTGTCTTATCCTACCTACATAGTAACGAGATTTTATTATCGTGTGGTCATCGGCAAGTAGAGAAGCAAATTTTCTAAAATTAAGGTTAAGTAAATCATGATAACCCAAGTCTTTGAGTTTGTAATAAAAGTTACTACCGTCAATTAAAATATAACATCTCTGAATCACAATAAATGGGGCAGATAAAAAATTTCCCCTGCAAACAACTTTCGCTCTCACAGGGGGGATTAGCGGAAGTAGATTAGCACATTAACGAATAAAAATCAAGCAGTTTGGGCTAGTATCTTTCGTTAACAATTGTAAAATTACCTAAATCGTCAATAATTAAATAGTTAGCCCAACCGTAATCAAAAAATCCAGTGTCAATAAAATTATTCTTTTTGTTTAAGTACGGGCGATGGGTATGTCCGCAAACCAAAAGATATTGAAGGGAGCTTGTCTTGTTTCTTAAGTCTTTAGAGATGTAATTAAAAAAGAATGGTAAAGCGTAAGCGCCCAAAAGATTAAAGATAGTATTTTGAATAAAGCGGGTAATTTTAATGTACATCTTTATCCAAAAGCTTCCTGCTCGTTTAATATTTTTCTGATGACGGTCATGCGAGTACTTGGGAAAAAGAATATCCTGACCGTGTCTAAAAAGATACTTTTGTTTTGGCGTATCCATGCAGTATTCGTCCGCTGCTTTATTACAAAATTGATAAATGCGGTTATCGCTAAAAACTTTGTCGTCATGATTGCCGTAAATGTACACCGTATCTTTTTGTTTCAACAGCGGGAAAAGTTTGTTCCATTCCGACTTTAAAAATTCGTCAAAAGAAATGGAAAAACCTTCCCAGAAGTCGCCGTTTATTATTATTTTGTCCGACTCGGAAATCAGCTTCTTTAAAGCATCAAACTGCCTTTGGTGAAATTTTTTTGTAAAATGTGTGTCTGAAAACACTAAAGTTGACATGTAACCTTATATTTTAGCAGATTTATTGGAGCGGGGAACGGGGATCGAACCCGCGACCTCTTCCTTGGGAAGGAAGCATTCTACCACTGAACTACCCCCGCATATTGTCTATGGTATCACTAACACCTGCCCGGGGAAAATTAGGGCTTGTTGTCCGTTGGGTAGATAGTCCACGCTGGCAGAATTGGCGTTTAAGATGTTTACCCACTGTGTGCCGTCGCCGTAAACTGCCTCCGCGATTTCCCACAGAGTGTCGCCGCTTTTTACAGTGTAGTTTCCTTTGCTAATATCGCCTTGTTTGTAATCCGTAGCGACCCAGGTACCAACATCAACCACTTTATTATTCGATATGGTTGCCGTGGTATCTGCATTATTGTCGCCCAAATTTTGTGTAGAGGAAGAACTCGTGTCGGGCAAATTTTCAAAAGATTTGTTTTTATCTTTGTTAAGATAAAACTGAATTTGATTAAAAGTCCAATAGGAAAAAAGTGCCACAAAAGCCAACGCAAGAAAGGCAAGAGTCTTGTTGTTTTTCATACCAACCTTCCTGGGGCGTGTTAAATTTTAGAATAATTAAACTTCTGGCGGGACCGACCGGTCTCGAACCGGCGACCTCTTCCGTGACAGGGAAGCGCTCTAACCAACTGAGCTACGGCCCCAATGTATTGAGAATTTAGCAGAACAGGTGGATTTAGTCAATAAAAATTGTTAAGATAAGGCTGTGCAGTTAAAACCTCAAACCGAGTACAAATATACCAACAAAGAAGTATGCCAGCGCCTTAAAGAAGCTTTAGCGGCTATGGAAATTAAGGGCGCTAATGTTTTTAAAATTCGTGCTTATCAAAACGCCATTTCGTCCATAGAAAGTATTACCAATTCCGTGTACGACTTATGGCAAAATAATCAGTTGGATCAGATAATGGGCATGGGCGTGTCGTTAAAAGGGCATATTAACGAGCTTTTTACCACGGGAAAAGTGGAGGAGTTTACGGCGTTAAAAAAGGATCTGCCGGCGGGAATGTTTGCGCTTATTGGAATTAAAGGCGTGGGTGCAAAAACGGCTTTTAAGTTGGCTACAGCGTTTAATTTAAACGACATGGAAACAGCGGTGGAAAAAGTGCGACAAGCTGCCACAGAGAGCAAAATTCAGCAGCTACCCGGCTTTGCGGAAAAAAAGGAAGCGGATATTTTAAAGGCTATTGAGCAGGAAAAAATGAACAAAAATGTAATGCCCAGGTTATTGTTGAATCAAGCAGAAGAGATATCCCAAAGAATTGCTGACTACATGAGCAAAGAAACGGCGGTGGAAAAGATTGAGACTTTAGGATCTCTGTGTAGACGGGCATCTACTGTGGGCGACTTGGATATTGCTGTAGCAACAAAAAGTCCTGATGTGGTAATTAAACATTTTTTAGAATTTCCGGAAGTTGAGGAGGTAACCGGTGGCGGTGACAAAAAAGCCTCTGTGCGGCTTAAAAACGGTGTGCAAGTGGATATTAGAACGAGCGACCCTTCAAGTTTTGGCTCTATGGAGCAGTATTTTATAGGGTCAAAACAACACAATGTGGTTTTGCGGACTTATGCTTTGGAGAAGGGGATGTCGCTTTCCGAGTATGGGATAAAAGTTAGCGGAAAGCTGCATGAATTTGCCAGTGAAAAGGCATTTTATAAAAAAATTGGTTTGGAGTGGATACCTCCGGAGATTCGCCAGGGAAAGGACGAAGTAGAGTTAGCAGCCAAAAAATCTCTACCAGATTTAATAACCATTGGCGACGTTAAGGGCGATCTTCATGTTCACACCAATTTATCGGACGGAGTAAACACTTTGGACGAGATGGTACAAGCGGGAACTTCTAAAGGCTACCAATATATGGGAATTTCCGATCATTCACCGAGTTTACAAAATAGAGGAAAGTATGAGGTTTTAGGTCTTATTGAAGGCTTTAGAAATAAAATCGAACACATAAATAGTTCACAGAACAACATCCGAGTACTTTTTGGTTACGAAGTTAATATATTAGTTGATGGGGAGCTTTCTTTGTCGGACGACGTGATGTCCAAATTAGATTACGTTGTGGCGTCTGTGCACTCTTCTTTTGAACAAAGTCGTGAAAAAGCTACAGAAAGGCTTATCTCTGCCGTAAAAAATCCGTTAGTTACAGTAATTGGGCATCCATCAGGACGACTAATTAATGAAAGAGCGCCCTTAGATCTGGATTGGGATAAAATTTTTGACGCCACAGAGGAATACAACAAGATTCTAGAAATTAATTGTCAGCCCAACCGCCTAGATTTACCGGATGACCTTGTCTATACGGCGCAAAAAAGAGGCATAAAATTTTTAATTAGCAGTGACGCGCACTCCGTGGGAAGTTTGGATTTAATGAAATATGGAGTAGATGTGGCAAGACGGGGCTGGTTAACTAAAGATCAGGTAATTAATACTTTGCCTAAAGATGCACTCATTAAAGAATTTGTGCGGTATAATAAATCCGTACGAAAAATTTAGTTCTAAAAGGAGGAAACATGTTACCAACACTATTATTGATTGCTGTGCCGGTATTGGCTGTGGTGTATTTAATTGGGATCTACAATTCCCTGGCATCCTTGCGAGTCAAAGTAAAAGAAGCATGGAGTGGGATTGATGTTCAATTAAAAAGACGGGTGGATTTAATTCCAAATTTAGTAGAGACTGTTAAAGCTTATGCCAAGCACGAGAAAGAGGTTTTTGAAGCTGTAACGCGGGCTAGATCTGCATTGATGTCGGCCGGATCTCATAAAGACGCTCTGCAAGCGGATGATCAACTTACAGGCGCGTTAAAGTCGCTTTTTGCTGTTGCCGAAGCTTATCCCGAGTTAAAAGCTCAAGAAGGGTTTGTGAATTTGCAGAATGAGCTTAGTGACACTGAAAGCAAGATTGCTTATTCCCGTCAGTTTTACAATTCTGTGGTAAGAGATATGAATTCTAAAATCGTAACTTTTCCGGGAAACATTTTTGCTAGTACGTTTGGGTTTAAGCAGGAAGAGTTTTTTGAAGCCGGCGACGCTGAACGTGAGCCTGTAAAAGTTTCTTTCTAATTTGGCAGCATCAGGTTTTCGTGTCTTCTTGGAGCGGGACCCGCGTTTAGTGCCCACTCCTCGAATCCCACGAAAACCTTCCTGGTGTCAAAACAATATGAATACGAGTATTTACAGTAGAATAGACGAGAATAAGCGTCAAACCATCTATATAATGGTAGCTTTCACGGCTGTAATATCCGCCGTGGGATATTTTGCGGGTCAATATTTTGGTGAGGGAAGCGGCCTAACTTTTTTGGGATTCGCGCTTATCTTTAGCGGAATTTCAGGGTTTATTAGCTATTACGAGAGCGATAAGATTGTGCTGGCGATTTCTGGCGCTAAGGAGCTAAAAGAGTCGAATAATTTGTATGTCCATCAATTAGTAGAGAATCTTTGTATAGGGTCGGGCTTGCCAAAGCCAAAGATTTATGTAGTTGACGACACAGCCATGAACGCGTTTGCCACTGGTCGTGACCCGCAACATGCGGTAATTTGCTTTACTACCGGTATTATTGATCGACTCGATAAGCTGGAGCTAGAAGGTGTTGTTGCTCACGAGTTATCCCACATTGGTAATTACGACATTCGTTTAATGTCTATTGTTAGCGTTTTAGTGGGCACCATAGTGCTTTTGTCTGACTGGTTTACTCGCGGAATGTTTTATGGGGGTGGTCGCAAGAAAGATCGAGGGGAAGGTTCGGGAGCCTTAATGTTAATAGGACTGGTTCTGCTTTTACTTAGCCCAATTATCGCGTCGCTTATTAAACTGGCGCTTAGTCGTCAGCGAGAATTTTTGGCCGACTCTTCTGCAGCATTGTTGACCCGTTATCCTAAGGGCTTGGCGGACGCTTTAAGGAAAATATCGTCCGATAAAGAAGTTTTGGAAGCCGCTAACGGAGCTACTGCCCATTTGTATATAACCAATCCGTTAAAAGGTAACCAGGTAAGTTTTATGGCAAAACTTTTTAGTACCCACCCACCCGTGGCGGAAAGAATTCGACTATTGGAGGAAATGTAGGTATGGCCAATGGGTGGGTGAACAAGTTCGTAAAAATGTCGCGCGAGCAGGTGCTGGCAGTGTCAAAACTGATCAAACTGGATTTAAGCGACGCGGAGATAGAAAAATTTGAAGTCACTATTCCTCAAACTTTGGATACGATCGACATTTTAAAAGAACTGGACACCAGCAAGGTTGTACCTACAAGTCAAGTTACGGGTTTGCACAATGTCTTTAGGGACGATTCGGTAAAGACCACACTCACGCAGGATTTAGCTCTTTCCAACGCTAAAGAAACCAGCAGAGGGCTTTTTGTTACTAAAGCGGTTTTTGATCGACCATGAAGACTTTGAATGAAGTCACAATTAAAGAGGCGATTGATGGGTTAAAGTCCAAAGCTTTCACCTCCTACGGCCTTACTAAAGCCTGTCTTGATGAGATAAAAAAGCTTGACGGGTATTTAAAGGCGTTTATTAAAGTATTGGAAGATTCATCGTTGGAGCAAGCAAAAACAGCGGATAAGCAGATCGAAGCAAGGGGAGTTGAAGCATTTGACGCCCAGCTTTTGTTAGGAATTCCTTATGTTTGCAAGGATAATTATTCAACATTGGGAATTGAAACTACCGCAGCCTCTAATATTTTAAAGGGCTATATCCCTCCTTATGAATCCACAGTCACAGAGAGATTAAAAAAATCCGGGGCAATACTTTTGGGAAAAACTAATCTTGATGCCTTTGGTCATGGTGGGACAACCGATGCTTCTGACTTCTTTGTTTCTAGAAATCCTTGGGATTTAACAAGGGTTCCTGGCGGTTCGTCTGGTGGTTCTGCTGTGGCAGTAGCATCACATTTGTGTACCTTCGCTATTGGGTCGGATACGGGTGGTAGTATTCGCTGCCCCGCTTCGTGGTGCGGTGTTACAGGTTTAAAACCTTCTTATGGACGAGTCAGTAGATACGGTCTTATAGCAATGGCTTCCTCCACGGATTCTCCGGGCCCAATTACCAAAAACGTTGAAGATAGCGCTTTATTACTAGGTGTTCTGGCTGGACACGACCCAAAGGATGCTACGTCTTCTAAGGATGTTGTGGATGACTATTCCAAAGCTGTTGGGGATTTTGATATTAAGAAACTTAGAATTGGAGTGCCAAGAAGTTACTTTGAAATTGATTTTGAAACTCCAGAAATAAAAAACCGAATTATGGAAGGGATCGATTTACTTAAAAAATCGGGTGCAGAAGTACGAGAGATAGATCTTCTTCATCCAAAATATGCTGTGGCAGTTTATACGGTTATTCAAAGATCGGAAGTGTCGTCAAACTTAGCTAGATTTGATGGCATAAGGTTTGGTTGTACTAGAGACGTTTTTGGTTACGAGGCTAAAAGGCGTATGATGCTGGGCACCTACACTTTAAGCGCAGGATATTACGACGAGTATTATGCAAAAGCCCAAAAAGTGAGGACTCTGATTATTGATGGTTTTAATAAAGCTTTTAAGGATGTGGATGTAATAGTTGGACCCACTTTACCAAATCTCCCTGTACCAATCGGACAGCTCGATTCCTCACCAATTTTTGGAGAACTTATTGATATGTTACAAATTCCGGGTTCTATGGCAGGCCTTCCGGTAATTAGTGTCCCTTGTGGTTATGCTAAAGGTTTTCCGGTGGGCATGCAGATTATTGGTCCACATTTTGCCGAAGGTAAAGTTCTTTCTATAGCAAAAGCCTTTCAGGATTCTACAGATTTTCATTTACAATATCCAAGCGCGATAAAGGAGTTTAAATGATTATTGAGACCTTAAAGAAAATATTAAATTTTCTGGCCGGCAAAAAGTCTGTAAGTGAGCGCGTTACGGCAATGGTAACGCGAGACTGGCAGGAAATTGAGAATTTGTTAAAAGGCGGTATTCCCAGTCAATTAAAACAAGCATTAAT
>Ga0265292_1001149_pt1 | contig 25417 bp, 20 predicted proteins | sample Munlanlewell296A_FD_189080 | JGI IMG/M metagenome (GOLD analysis project Ga0265292, IMG submission 189080) | Leachate microbial communities from a municipal landfill in Southern Ontario, Canada - Leachate well 296A | ecosystem: Engineered > Solid waste > Landfill > Unclassified | place: Canada... | reverse complement strand
TATTCGGTTTTTTGTATTAACCCACATTGCAGTCCAGGGGCGATAAAACAGCAAAATCAATCCAAATTCATCGCATCCATATTGTCTTGCAGTTTTAATAAACAGTGAAATAATTTGGCCTGACTCCAGTTCCAAATCGTAAAGATCGCCTCTGAATTTGTCTTCAATTTCGTCAGTAATATTAAGATCTTCAATAAGTATAAGGATATCCCAATCTGAATAAGGTTGGTTGTCGCCCCTGGCTCTTGATCCAAAAAGAAACGCTTCTGCATTTGGATCTTTCGCATGGATAGATTTTGTAATATTATCTAAAAGTAAGTTCCGTCTCATTATTGCAAGAAAATCAACTCAAATATACGGTATTTTGTTTAAATTCTTAATGAGTAGGAGCCCTCCAGTATTTTCTTATTGGGGGTATGCCAGTTGTTGTGCGGGAATATTACACAACGCATGATATGCATAATTGTCAAAAAATACAACGATCAATACTCGATACTTATATCGATGATTTTGCAAAATATTCAAGAAACCCGAAACATCAGTTTCTTAGAAAAGTTTTTAATGCTGTTCCTGCAATGGCTGGTCAGAAGTTTGTTTATGCTAAGGTCGATAGCAGCATTAAATCCAGAGACTTGAAAGAAGCTCTTGAACTATTGGAAACAGCAGGAATTGTGTTCAGAATAAAACGGACCAGCGGAGCAGAGATGCAAAAAACAGCAATACAGAAATTGATTACTTAATTGAATTAAATTCAGAAATAGTTCCGATAGAAATAAACTCGGGGAAACAAGAGAACGGCTCTTCCTGCACTTCAAAATAAGGCCAATACTCGAATTCACTATTCCCTTCAATTGAGAAATGCAAAGGCTTTCCCTGAACCGGGTTGAGTAGTTTTTTAATGTTTTCAGGAGCTGCTTTCACACCAATATCAAACTTCTTTGCTTTCACTCCAACCATTGCCATTAAGATAGGTCCATACTCAATTGCATAATGATTCTCTTCAAATCCCTTTTCCAAACCTGTATATTTTGTTACCTTGAAATCCATAGGCAGGGTAAATGAAATTTTATCTCCATTTTGCCACTCCCTGTCAATTACGAAATAAGCGCCTGGTTTTCCGCTTCCGGCTTCTCTGCCATTGACCATTATGGACATTTTCTTTGATGCCCATGATGGGACACGAATACGAATTTTGTTTTTTACGGGACGGTCGTTCCCTACTAATATTCCTACTTTCGGATCATAAGGAAATTGTGTCTCCATCTTAAGGCTCATGGGCTGGTTTTGCAGGGAGTATTTTATTTCGGAAGCGGCATACAAGTCAACATAAATGCCATCTTCTGCAATGCTATAAATGTATTCGGGAAGTGATCCCCCGATATGCTCCCAATTGTCATGATATAAATCCCATGCTCCCAACGCAGCATCAAGATATTTTTTGGCTCCTGTTGCACGGTACAAATCAAGATAAGGTTCAATTCCGGTAACCAAATAGTTGTGCGGACGGTCGTAAGGATATAACCAAATAGCTTTAGTATCCCGATTTGCCATCTGTTCCATCCAATAGTTTTCCTGGAAATATTGTTGTACCACTTGAATATCTTTTGGTTTCCCTACAGGCGAGAAGTAGGTTCTTGTTACTGGTACAATTCCCTGTGTTCCCTGCCGAACACGTCGCAGCATTTCCGGCTCCGCTTAAAAAACGTGCAGGAAAACCACCGGCAGCAGGCCCCCAACCTTGCACACCCGGCAATAGTTTTATTCCGTCTATCTTTTTTACCTGTCCCAAATCAATCTGTACCCAGCGGGTTTCGTTGTTGTTAACCGCCATCGAAGCATAAGCAGGAAGATAATACCTTGCTACTCTTTCCACTCCCATTCCTGCTTCGCGAAGATCGTTAGCAGGGCTATACTTTACCTGACCATTCACCGATATGGAGTTTAGCGCCAGGAAGGAAGCGACAACGAAGCAAACTATCTTTGATCCCTTATTTAAGATGTCGGCTTTTGCTTTCATTTATATTAATTGTTTAATTGGTTTTTCGTATTTCTTTAACTGGCACTAAAAATATGAAAATCTGTAATAATTCAACTATTTTATCCGGCATTTGGCCTTAGACATTTATCATTATAGTTGTTCCTGAATTTTGAAATTTGAAAACCATTAACTATATTTGTAAACTATAAATACGAATAATTAGTATGTTCAGTTCTCAAAAAAATGTAAACGATATTATTTTTGCTGTTTATAAGGATATCCGGACGGTTTTTCGACTGAGAGATATTGCCATGCTCATAAATGAAGCAGACTTTCAATCGCTCAATAAAAAACTAAACTACTACGTTCGTACAGGAAGGTTACAGAACCCCAGAAAAGGTATATATACGAAACCAGATTATACTCCCGAAGAGTTGGCATGCACCATTTACACACCCTCCTATATCTCCCTGGAATTTGTATTACAAAAAACCGGTATCATATTTCAATACGATTCAAGGATTACGGTAGTCAGTTATCTTAGTCGAAGCATTGTTGTAGACGACCGGAACTGCCTGTTCAGGAAAATCAGGGGAGAGATACTTATAAATACAGCAGGGATAATGAGGCAGGATAATCATATCAATATTGCTACTGCCGAAAGGGCATTCCTGGATTTGTTTTATCTGGATACAGATTATTACTTTGACAATCTCAATCCTCTGAATAAACAACTTGTTTATGAACTTTTACCATTATATAAGTCAAAGGCACTGGGTACAAGGGTAAAAAAAATATTGCAAAATGGTTGACATAAACCGGCACAAATTCTTACTGGTTCAAATCCTGAAGGATATTTATACGGATATTGAGCTTGCAAATTGTTTAGGTTTTAAGGAAGGAACAGCTTTGATGTTTTTTTATAACCTGCCGCGTTTCTCAGTCGATTTGGATTTTAATCTGCTTGATACCGCGAAGGAAGATCTTGTTTATGAAAGAGTCCGTAAAATACTTCTTAAGTACGGCTCAATATTTGATGAAGCAAAGAAGTTCCACGGCCCGTTGATTGTTCTGGATTATGGATTTGGGGAACGAAAACTGAAAGTAGAGATTTCAAATCGTGCATTCGATGACAGGTACGAAGTAAAAAACCTTCTGGGAATAAACATGAAAGTGATGGTGCAGGAAGATATGTTTGCCCATAAACTTTGTGCTTTGCTCGACAGACATACCATCGCTTCCCGCGACATTTTCGATTGCTGGTTCTTTATGCAGAATCATACACCGATGAACAAAGAAATTGTTGAATCGCGGAGGGGAATGACCATGAGCGATTACCTGCAAAAGTGTATCGAAAGTCTTGAATCAATCAGCGACAGTGGATTATTAAAAGGGCTGGGTGAGCTGATGGACGAAAATATGAAGAAATTTGTAAAGACAAAAATGCACTCAGAGGTTATCGGATTGTTGAGGCTCTACAAAAATTTTCCAATCCTTAAACAGAAAAAAACATAAGTTATTGGAAAAACCAGTGACCTTGATCACTATTGGTCGAAGTAATCTGACTGTTCACGGCCGGGGTTAAGTATTTGTTTTATAAATATGTATAATTATTGTGGCCTTTCCGGTTGAATGTGGTCAGGACTTCCGGTTTATGCAATTACGTACCAATTAAAGAAAAAGGGCATTTGTTCCGATCGGCGTGAAATTGTCCGCATAATGAACACTCAAAAGTGTGTGACAACAAGCATCACAAATATCAGAAATGAAGTGATCTCAACCCGCCAAGCTACAGAGCCATACCAGTCCGTGAAAAAAAATACGATCAGATGAATTTTAAATACGTCCCCTTTCTAAGAAAGAAATCCGTAGTCCCCCCTGTAAAAATTCTCAAAAGTTTAAAATCAAATTATGGATTTTAACACTTTTCAACACCCATTGTTGTTGCTGTTTTGTAATCATTTCAAATATAACTGATTAAGTTGTAAATGAAAAACAAAATCCCCTTTTTTATGAATAATTCAGATTAAAAAAATATTCTAGAAAAGACCTGAAATTTTACCATTTTCATCGATATCTATCTTTTCAGCAGAAGGGTTCGATGGCAGACCTGGCATACGCATTATCGTACCGGCGATCGGCACTATAAAGCCTGCTCCGGAGGAGAGTTCAACTTCCCTGATTTTGAAAGTAAATCCTCTGGGACAGCCTTTTTTATGCTCGTTGTCTGAAAGAGATTTCTGTGTTTTTGCAATGCATACGGCCAGATTACCCAGGCCGAGTTCTTCTATCTTTTTAAGTTGCTGCTTGGCGAGTACGGTATATTCAACATGATCTGCGCCGTACATTTTGGTGGCTATGGTCTCTATTTTCTTTTCAAATGACCATTCAAGATCGTAAAGAGGTTTTAAACAAGCGGGGCAGTTGTTTACTGCTTTAACTATCATATTAGCCAGCTCGATTGCTCCTTCGCCCCCCTTCAACCATCCTTCATTAAGGGCAACAGCAACATTTTGTGAATTACAATGTTCCTTAAGCAGATCAATTTCTGCTTCCGTATCTGTATCAAATTTATTTATTGAAATCACAGGATTGAAACCATAATATCTCATATTCTCGATATGTTTGTCAAGGTTCTCAAATCCATTTTTAAGCGCTGCCAGGTCTTCTTTATGCATTTCCGATAGTTTGAGACCTCCGTGATACTTAAGAGCGCGCACTGTTACGACTATCACAACGGCATCTGTATGGAGATTACCAAACCGGGACTTAATATTGAAGAATTTTTCAGCCCCAAGTTCACTTGCAAAACCTGCTTCAGTCACGACATAGTCACTAAAGGTAAGTCCCATTTTTGTTGCAATGATAGAATTGGTTCCCTGAGCTATGTTGGCAAATGGGCCTCCATGAATAATCGCAGGAGTGCCTTCAAGAGTCTGTACCAGGTTTGGTTTTATGGCCTCCTTTAGTAGTGCTGTCATCGCTCCCTGGGCCTTAAGATCACGGGCAAAAACAGGTTTTCCCTTATAGGTATAACCTACAAAGATGTCTCCAAGCCTTTTCTTCAGATCCATGAGATCCTTAGCGATACAAAGTGTCGCCATCACTTCAGACGCCGCCGTTATATTAAAACCTGATTCCCGTGGCACTCCCTGGCTGGTACCCCCAAGCCCGATAATGATATCGCGAAGTGATCTTTCGTTCATATCCATAACCCTTTTCCAACTGATAGTACGAGGATCGATGCCAAGATTACCCTCATTCAGTTGAATATTATTATCAATGAGCGCTGCCAGTAGGTTATGAGCCTTTTCAACCGCAGACATATCTCCTGTAAAATGAAGGTTAATATCTTCCATTGGAATTACCTGGGAATATCCACCGCCTGCCGCACCTCCCTTAATTCCGAAAACGGGTCCAAGAGAAGGTTCGCGAAGAACCACTGTTGTCTTTTTGCCAATGCGATTAAGAGCCTGTGCAAGGCCGATTGAGGTAGTGGTTTTTCCTTCACCGGCGGGAGTAGGTGTAATCGCAGTGACAAGTATCAACTTTGCATTCTTAACGCGTTCATCATCAATCAGGGATAAGGGTATTTTTGCTTTATATTTTCCATACAATTCTAATTCATCCTGAGGAATCCCAAGCTTTTCAGCAATTTCAACTATAGGCCTGATCTTAGCGGCTTGTGCAATTTCGATATCTGTCTTCATTACAACGGTTTTAGTTTCAATTTGATATAATAGTGGTTTTTGAAGTTATTTTTTAAACCTCGGAAAGACTGTTATCCCAACAGAGCACCTCTCTCTCTAATAATTCACTCACAAAATAGCTACTAAAGTCAGCTTTTATTGATTTTAATTGATCCTCATTGTACTCATTTAATGCATTAAACAATGCATCAATGTTTTCGAGTTTTGTACCCGGAGGTACATCGCAACCCGAAGACAAAACAAAGTTTTTGTACGAAGCTGTTTTATTTAATAATTCAATTGTTTTGATTCTAATGGTTTCAGACGTACCATTTTTAATAACGCCAACCGGATCGAGATTGCCAAAGACCAAACGGTCTGACGGGACTTGTGGTAATATATCGAACATATTTACTGCATTACCAAAGTGAAAACCTGCGCTTCCTGTCGAAACCATTGAATTTACAAGACCCACCGTATTTCCGCAATTATGTAGTATAACTAAAAAGTCTTCGTCTTGTACATGGTCAACTATCTGTTTAACATAATACGATGAAAATCCATCACACTCTTTCTCAGCCAATAAACCGGCAGCAGGTTCAGCTATAACAACGCCATTACAACCTGCATCTTTGAAAGCTTGTGCATATTTTTTAAGAAAGTCGGTGCAAACCTTCAATAATTCATGAGATCCTTCGGGTTCAATAAGAATCGCGGCCATCATCTCGGTAATATCATATAGCCGCCCTGCAAGTGAATAAGGACCAATAATTCCACCAAAGACCGGTCGATCTGTGATATTTTCTACAGCCAGCTTTGCAGCTTTCAGATGTTCAAAGGTTTTGCCTTCGCCGACTTCAGGTATTCTCATACTTGCAACTGAGCTAAAAGATTTTATCAATCTTTTTGAAACAGTGGGAATTTCATTTTGACTATATTTTATCTCGCTGCCAAATGCTTCTGCCTCAACGTAGAGAGCCATTACTAATGTTGCGCATGCTACTGTCGGATACCTGTTTGACAATGCTTTAAGACTTTCGTATTGAACTTCCCCATCTGTGACCATTTCAAACACGGTTTTCCCAAGCATATCTAAACCTGGATATGTCATTATCGGCATGGCCTTTCTTTCTTTTGAAGCAATAATGGAGTTTATCCATTCTGTCATATTTTTCTTCATCTTACTTTTTTAATACAGGACGTTTTATTATAATGTTTTAAAGATTACCCTAATCTGTAAGCAGTATCAAATCATAGACACAACGTAACACTACTTTAACATCCAGAACATCAGGTATCAAAAATGATATCTCTGGCCTTTCCGTACAGTATGGGTTTTATTTGATATGGTTAAATCGCTATGAAGCAATTTTTTTTAAATAATTGACTGCCCCCTGGGGATCAGGTGAATAGAAGTCGGCACCGATCTTATCACAATAGTCCCGCGTAACCGGTGCACCACCTATCAGTATCTTTGAATCCGGATGCTTTTCTTTTAAAGCTGTCACAGTTTTTTTCATGTTTTCCATTGTGGTGGTAAGCAATGCTGATAATCCGATAACTGCCCCCGGATTGTCATCAATTGCCTTTAGAAATTTATCTGATCCTACGTCTACACCAAGATCGATCACTTCCCATCCTCCTCCCTCAATCATCATGGCAACCAGGTTTTTTCCTATATCATGTAAATCACCTGATACGGTTCCAATAATAAATTTCCCTTTTCTTTTGGTTTCACCCGACTGAAAAAATGGTTTAAGATGAATCATTGCAGCACTCATCGCTTTTGCAGACATCAGCATCTGGGGAACGTATATCTCCTTTTTGCTGAATTTATCACCGACATTTGCCATAGCAGGCACCAAAGCTTTTTCAAGAATTTCATCAGGTCTTATACCTTCTTCGAGTGCAAGTTTTGCAAACTCATAGGCACCATCCTGACCTTTATATTGAGGAGGATATGGGGATTTTTTATCCACTTTGCCAAATTCCACAGCCTCAAGCAGTTTTTCGAGCAATCCTTTCATAAATCATTGATTTTATTTAACACATAATTAATACCTGCTGTAAAATTAAAGTCTGTCTGACATGAAATCTACATCAATTATTACTACTTTTGATGCTATATTAACATAATATTCGATTTTGGTACAAATATTACCTTCATGACAGCTTTTTTTGAAAAAATAATTGAAAAAAAAGATGAATCATTTTATATAGGTATTTTCCAGGATAATCTTGAGAAAAACACCTGGCATTATCACAATAATTTTGAATTAAGCTTCATAACTGAAGGTTCTGGAAAACGGATTGTGGGAGATTCTATGGAAGAATTTCAACTTGGCGACCTGGCATTTATTGGCCCTAATCTTCCGCATGTCTGGATAGCCGACAAGGAAGCCCAGATGCCATCCAAACGCACTCTTGAGATGGTTTTTCTTCAGTTTACATTGAATGTTTTATCCTCTCAATTATTAAGCCTTCCTGAATTCAGCAACATTAAAAGGGCTTTGGATTTGTCGGAAAGAGGAATCCAGATTGTCGGGAATACGCTTAATGAAGTGAGTGAAATCATGCTCCAGTTACCCTATTTGAAAAGCTTTGAGCGGATGCTTCATTTCTTTATGTTGATGGATATCATAGGGAGAAGTGAAACTAACATTCAACTGGCAAGCAAAGAGTATCTTAAAATACGATTCACAACAGGGAATAAACGGATAGCAACCATACACGAATATCTAATGAACAATTACCGTGAAGAGGTGAATTTGAAAAGATTAGCCGGGCTTGTCAATATGGCCAAAGGATCCTTGTGCCGGTTTTTTAAGATGAACATGGGGATGACAGTATTTGAATATCTGAATAAGATAAAAATAGAATTTGCCTGTAAACTATTGATGGACCACGATCTGAGTATCATGGAAGTATGTTTGGATAGTGGGTTTAACAACCTGAGCCATTTTAACAAGCAATTTAAGAAAACCAACGGAGTGTCTCCGTCAGAATACCGTAAAAGGTTTATAGGATTGAGATAAGTGGACTTTATATATCAAAGGATTTACCCCAAACTTTTCAACATTTTCTAAAATTGGTCTTATCTTAACCTTTTGAACAATTTCGATTCCTGATTTTATGAGAGTTTATAGATTATTTTAATTACTTAGAAATTTAATTAATTAGGCTAAATAAACCAAGGTATCAATTACCTTCTCATGGGCAGTAAATATAAGTGGTCGGAGGGCTCAGTGCTTTTTACTTCGGATAACCTAAAACTTTTTAAATATGGTTTTCAGTCGGGATACGGAGGATTTTTCAACGGAGACAGATTGTATATATCAGGAAATCTCAATTATCGCCTTCAGCCTTATGGATATATATCAATAATATTCAGCTATAATGACTTAATATTGCCTGAGCCATGGTATCGTACCGGATTCTGGTTATTAGGAACAAAACTGGATATTACTTTTACAGATAAATTATTTTTAACGACTTACGTGCAGTATAACGAACAGACTGACAATTTGAATATTAATGCACGGTTCCAATGGCGTTACAAACCTGTCTCCGATTTCTATATTGTATACACTGATAACTATTATCCTGAGAGCATGAATTCGAAAAAACGGGCATTAGTACTAAAAGTTTCTTACTGGTTCAACTAAAATCTCTTTCCGTCTCTCAAAATTGGCTTTTACTCGTGTGAATAAACCACTATCCCTTTTATGATGGTTTTTTCGATATTGATGTTATTATCAAAAATCACAATGTCTGCATCTTTTCCAGCGATCAATGATCCTTTTCTATCATTCACACCCATTATGGTAGCTGGTGTGGTGGAAGCCATCCTGACTGCTTCCTGCAATGGCACTTCCGCCAATTGTATCATATTTCGTACTAACCTGTCAGTAGTAGCTACACTGCCTGCAAATGCACTCCGATCAGGTAATTTAGCAACTCCGTCCTCAATAATTACTCTTAGCCCGTTTTTCAGACTCCCGAGTATACTTTCACCTTCAGGCATCCCTGCACCCCGCATCGAATCGGTAACTAATGCGATTTTATCAGGTCCTTTTATTTTATATATCAGCTTCAGGAGGGGTGCCGGCAGGTGAATCCCGTCACCAATGACCTCCACTTTCATCTCATCTATAAGGAAAGCGCTCTCTATAACCCCGGCATAGCGGAAAGCATTACGCCGGAAAACTCCCGACATACCTGAATATAGATGTGTTACCAGGTTAAAACCATTTTCGAATGCTTTTATTACCTCATCATAACTTGCATCAGTATGGGCTATCGATGCGATAATACGCCTGGAAGTCAAAAACTTACCAAATTCAAGGGCTCCTTCTAACTCAGGAGCAGCACTCCATCGTTTGATAAAAGGATAACGGGCTATAATCTCTTTATATTCCTTTGGGTCGGGATTCCGAATATATAAAGGATTTTGCGCACCTTTCTGGCTCATAGCAAAATATGGGCCTTCCAGATGCATACCAAGGAACTGAGATCCGTTAATATTATTTTTATGGGCCTGTTCGTATAAATCCAATATCTGAAGCAATTCTTCCATGTCACCGGCCAGTGTTGTTGGAACCATAGATGTCGTTCCAAACTGAACATGTTTTTCTGCTATTTTTAAAAATGCAGTCTCATTAGCATCCATAAAGTCGTAACCTCCACCGCCATGTAAATGCAAATCGATGAAACCGGGTGCGATATATTTACCTTTTGCATCAATCTCAGTTGCTCCCGGCAACTCCGGATTACCTTCAGCAACCGTTGCAATAATACCATCTCTTACTATAACCGTTCCATTTTTGATAATGCGATAAGGAATTACTACCTGTCCGTTATATATCTTTAATAGTTTATTTTCTGAATCCATAATTATTTCTAAAATATTATTTTATACTTTTATTGAATACTCTTTTTCAACGACCAGTTTCTGACGCTATAACCATAATATGCATAATAAACCAGGTAAATATAACATGGCAACAGCACCCAATAAGCTGTGTGGGTATTGTAGTGATCAGCAAAATATCCATAAATAATAGGTAAAATAGCGCTTCCGCATAAACCCATTATAAGGATTGACCCACCCATTTTTGTAAATCGGCCCAGTCCATTCAGTGCAAGCGGCCATATTGCTGACCACATCAATGAATTGGAAAGCCCTAGTAAAACAAGAAACCATATTGACAGATCAGCAGTATGACCAAGGAAGGTTACCTGACCATGCACTATGAAAAACAACAGGGTCAGCACAATTGCCGATGTAGTACATATACGCAATACATTGAGATGATTAATGAATTTTGGAATAAGAATAATACCCATTAAAAACCCAGACATAGTTATGCCTAAGATATATGACGGGAATACTTTTGCTTCCAATAACGGCAGATCCAATGATTGAGCATATCCTATCACAGTGTTTATACCGGTAACCTGTGATCCCACATGCAGAAATATTGCCACAGCACCAAGAATAAGATAAGGGAATTGAATTATACTGGTTTTACCAGAATTTGCATCGGCCACTGCAGGATTTTCATTGTTGGTATCTATTTCCGGCAATATTGAATATCTGATCATCAATCCAAGTCCAAAAAGGACAACTGCCATACTGGCATAGGGGACGATCACTCTTCGTATCAACTCATCCAATGCGGCATTTCTTGTTACTTCGTCCATTAATGGTAACTGTTTAAACAACTCAGTGTCAGTGGGTCTGAGTATTACGGCAGCTAATAATAATGGAGCAATTATCCCGGCAGTTTTATTACAGACGCCCATAATACTCATTCTTTGTGCTGCTCTTTCTTTCGAACCGATCATCGTGATATAGGTATTGGCAGCAGGTTGCAGTATAGCCAGACCTGTTCCGATTGAGAAGAGCCCCAAAAGGAATATTCCGTAAGTTCTGGTCAATGCTGCCGGCACAAAAATAAGAGCACCCAGAGCCATAATCCAGAAACCTATCATTATCCCTTTTTTAAATCCAACCTTCTCTAATAAGTGTGCCGCAGGTATTGCCATTACAAAATAGGCTATGTAAAAAGCAAAAGCTACCAATAAAGACTGGACGTTATTTAATTCGCATGAAATTTTAAAATAAGGTATTAAAATCGCGTTTAACCAGGTAGTAAAACCGAAAATAAAAAACAATAATGCAATTATCATTATTGATATGACTTTGTTACGTGTAGACAACGAGCCGGCACTTACTACTTCAAATTTTGTTTTCATGATTATCTATTTTGCTATTTTTTGTTTAAACTATTTTTCTGCCTACAGGATCCCATTCAGTACGCCGTTTTTCAACATATGATTTATGAGCCATAAGGCAGGCCACTCCTTCTTCAAAAGCACGTTCTATGTTTGCACTTGGGGTTTCCCCGTTACGTATACAATCTATCCACTCTTTAATATGTAAGTGAGTGACATCAACCTGACGGCCGTTAATAGTTGTTGTTGTTAAACCTCTTGCGGCATAGTATTTTTCAGTAGCAGAAGTGACAGCATCAATCTTGCCCAAGTTTGGATTAAATGAGACCATAGGAGCTGAGAGATCTATCAAACCGGCCTCAATTTGTTTTTTGTACCGGGTTGAATCACCATCTGCTGTAATACTAATAGAACTCCCTAATTCCATTGAAGCATCATGTCCCATAAAAACCCTGCCACGACTTCGGCTGTTAGACAGAGTAGCACTATAAAGTAATGTTAAATTACGGTCAGGATATTCAAAAACACAATGAAGTACATCAGCCATGTCCCGGTCATCTTTCCAATAATAAATCCCACCGGAAGAAACTGCTGATTTAGGGATGCCAATTCTTAAAAGTTGGTTAACTGCGTCAAATTCATGGGTGAACAGCTGGCCAATCAAACCAATATCGTAATCAAAGTATTTTGTCCAGCTGTAGTAACGGTCAATACTGAAAGGTACTTTCGGAGCCGGGCCGAGCCATTGAGCCCAATCAATTGATTTTTCATCACCCGGTTTTTGCTTACCATTTGCATCAAATGTTCTGATCCATGCGCCATCGGCTGTATTTCGATTGGTTGTTGTTTCAACCAGGGTGATCTTGCCAAGTATATCTTTTTCAATTATTTCCTTGGCTTGTTTGAAAATAACACTTTGCGGCACCTGATGCCCTAATTGATATACGATCTTACTGTTTTTAACAGCATTATAAACATCATTTAATTGTTCTTCGGTATGGGCCGGAGCTTTTTCACAATAAATATGCTTTCCTGCTTTTGCCGCGGCAACAGTGATGGGAGCATGATTGTGGTCGGGAGTGGCAATCATTACCGCATCAATATCTTTATCATCAAGCATTTCCTGATAAGTGCGATACCGTTTTACGGGAATATTGGCTGGTGTACCACCACCAGCTCTAATTTCATTACGGGCAGTTGCCAATCCATTTTCTGCATGAAGGTCAAAAACATCACATATACCGATAATCGCCACGTTTAAATTATCCTGGGCAAGCCAATCATTAAGTGTATCATTTTTCTTTCTTTTTTCAACATCAAGGGGATGCATATAACCCAACCCATTAGCATGGGCAACAGCCCTGTTACCAAAACCGATTAGACCTATCCGAAGCAAATCACTTTTGGTGCCCGATGAGCTTTTTATAATAGCCGGAGCTTGAATGTTTTCTAATCCCAATTCCTTTATAATCCTGTTTTTCTTTTCCTGGTCATAAGTCCATTTTTTAAATAACTCAAAAGCAAATACCCCTACAACCGGTATTCCTGCCAAAGCCTTTAATAATGTCCTTCGTTTAATCATTGGATTTTGTGCTACCCCATTCTTTTCTTCAGACTTCGTTGGCTGTTCTTTTCCCATTATATTATTTTTCCATTTTATTATTGCGATTCCTGAACCGGCAAACTAATATATCCAAACCTGCAAAAGAACCAGATGGAAAGACGGCTAAAGCAACTAAAGCCACAGATTCAATCAGGGTTTTGTTGATAATCAGGTAGCTCCCTTCTGATGGAAGTGTATATTCCAATCCGATAAGTGGCGGATTGTTTAAATAGTAGACAAAAAGTAGAATTGCTCCGGAAATTGCCGCTGCCCTGGTGAAAAGTCCAAGGATTAAACCTGTACCAATAGCTATTAACCCCCACGTGTTAAGAAAGTCTACTGTGTTAAGCAGGCCGATGTGAGAGATTATCCAATGAGAAAATCCCGAAAGGATCCATTGTGATTCCTTTAAAAATCCCAATGATGACCAGTTGGGAATTAATAATTTTGAGAAACCCTCATACAATAAATGCCAACCGATTAATAATCTCAATGCAACCAGAACATATATTTGCATTGGAGTGTAAATTTTATTCTCTTTCATAGATATTACTTTTTAGGATAACATCGAGGCCGAATCTTTATCAAGATAAAGCCATGCTGCTTCATGACGCCGCATAATCGACGCTGGAATCGCTGGTGTAATTGAACCTTCAACAGTTTTTTTAACAGCCTCTGCCTTGCGTAAATCAGGAACGCTACAGATAATAGCTTTCGATTTCATGATCTGCTTTATAGACATACTGATTGCTTTTTCAGGGACATCACTAACCGTAGGGAACCAACCCTCGCCCATCTGTTGACGACGGCAGGCTTCATTCAGTGTTACTACAAGATAGGCCTCTTCAGTTTTGAAATCTGCGGGGGGATCATTAAAAGCTAAATGACTGTTTTCACCAATACCAACAAAAGCAACATCAATAGGATGTTTGCTGATTAACTTTCCCAAACGGATACATTCTTCATGAGGATCAGTGTTGCCATTTACATAAATAAACTCCTTTGGTGAGACAATATCTACAAATCGTTCTTTAAGATATTTGCGAAACGAAGCAGGGTGAGTTTCCGAGACTCCAATATATTCATCCAAATGAAAGGCAGTTACCAATGACCAGTCAATATCTTCTTTTACCAACTCGTTTAGCATTTCAAATTGAGATGCTCCTGTAGCAACGATGATGTTTGCCTGTCCCCTTTTGAGGATAGCTTTACGAATAAATTCGGCACCCATGTTGGCTGCGTTTTTACCAAGAACCTGCTTGGTTTCTGAGATTACTATTTCCATATTTTTATTGTTGTTAAAATGTTAATTTAAGATTAATAATAAATTATGGTTTCAAAATAATTTGAGTTTCCTTTTAAATGAAGCAATTTTTCTTGCAGAAACTATTTAATATTCAAGACACGAATTTCCATTTGCCAAGCAATTTCCGGTACCTCGAATCCTTTGCGGTAGAAGCCTTTGACGATCTCGTTAGCTTTGGGATTGCCCTTAATGCATTCTCGTTCCGAATCGCATTCCAGCCAAGACCCCATCATCGAGGTGTTCGGATCGACTCCAAGACCCTTCACATACTTCACATAAGTGTTGTGCATATCTCATTCTCACCTTCTCACTTTTCTTAAATCACTCAACTCTACGAAAATTCTTTATTAAACCATTTTTTTCATTTTCGTATTTCCCCCTTCAGCAATTGTTAAATCCTGATTTCGTTTGTTTGTTTCCCATGCACCCACTGTAAAATCAGGTATATCAATGGGATAAGAACGGTTATTTACAGACCACTCACTCAATGGCAGTATGGAGCTCCAGGATACTCCATCATATACATCCTGATCAAGAGGCAATCCATTGCGCAGGCAGTCTATCAACCGCCACATCATTAATAAGTCCCCACCGACGTCAGAGCCGCTTACCTTAGCCAACTCATCCATCTTTTTTACAATATTTGGTGTATATTTTTCTTCAAGTGCTTTGTATTCCTCCGGTGAAATCCAACCATCCTCTCCTTTGGAAATCCGTGCGGGTGGGGGATATCCGAGTACAGATCCTTTGGTTCCATATATCCCTTGGGTATTAGTAGGGGGTCGGAATGTGGTTGCATCATGCTGTACTATAATGGTGCGCCCTTTAGATGTCTTGATGACAGAGGTATTTATATTGCCCCTGAAATCCTTATCAGCAAATGGTTTATAGAAATCATCTGTGGCAGCCAACTCTTTAGCTCTCCCGCCCATCCCGAAGTCTTTGCTTTCCACGGATATCAGGAAGTCCAGCTTATCCCCCCTGTTAATGTCCATCATCTGAGCTACCCACCCAAAACCATGTATCGGATAAATATTGCCTTTCCTATTACCGTACTGTTTTAACCACCACATGTCCCAGTACATATCTTTAGAAAAATTATTTTTCATCTTGTTCGCTATATAGCCGCAATCGCCGTGTACAATATCTCCAAAGAATCCTTGCCTGGCCATATTCAGCATGACCATTGAAAATTTACCATAACAAGTGTTTCCCAACATCATACAATGTTTGCGGGTTCGTTCCGCTGTTTCTACTACCTGCCAGCATTCTTCCAGTGTTGCGGCGAGAACAACCTCAGTCGCTGCATGCTTCCCGTGATCCATTGCATACACCGCCATTTCCGCATGCATATACCAGGGTGTAGTGACGATCACAAAGTCAATATCTTCCCGTTCGCATAGTTTTTTCCAGACTTCTTCATTTCCTGTGTAGATTTCAGGATTATGGTCAGTACCGGCAAGCATTTTTTTTGCACTTTCAGCTTTCTCAGGTTGCATATCGCATAAGGCGTTGATCTTAACACCCGCTATGCGACTCGCATTCATCATATGATTAGGCCCTCTGTTGCCCAATCCTATAATCCCTACACCAACAGTATCTAATCTAGGGGCAGCATAACCAGACATATTAAATCGCTGTACATGCGATTTCTCCAGTTGCTTGCTGAGTTGGTCAAGACCTGATTTTTTATTAGTATCAGGTTCTGAGGCACATCCTTTAAGGATACTACCGCCAGCTATACCAACTCCGGCCAGGCCGGTCATTTTTAAAAAATCTCTACGTTTGCTTTTCATTCTCTTTAATTTTTTGTGATTATATTAATTTGTACCCAATATTAATGCAATACAAGAATTTTCAATATGGAAAATAATAATCTCTGTAATCATATTCTTCTTTTTAAAGACCGTTATTTTGTTAGTAAAATCCTCTAATGGACCATGAGATGTAATCTATTTTGAAAATAACGGTAGCGCAAAAATCCCTGACTTTTCAAATATTAAAGATCTTCCTAGCAGTAACACGGTAAAGTGACTCCAGCACAGGTGCAGGTAACTCGAGACCGTAATACCGCCACCACACCCTGCCGACTATGTACTCGTCAGCAGTCTCTAACAGCCGCCAATGAATTTGATACATACTCTTCTCCCGACCCTGGTCGGTACCAAACACAATCCTGTCCTGGTATTTTGTAAGAAACTTAGCAGAAGACTTGGGTGTCCGCCCCATTTCGTAGTCCCGTGCAGAGGTGTCCAGATATAGGTTGGGGTATTTATCCATCGCCTGGCTTAACTTTTCCAGATCGTGCCTCTGTCCTCCGTCCGAGATTGGGTGAGATAAATAACGTCTTCGGATGCCTCTCAAGTGTCCGGTCCCTGATGGCTATCTGTTCATCAAACGAGGGAACATCCTTCCCAAACTGACTGAAATGCTGGTAATCCGGAGTACGCTCCTGATAAACATCCAGCGGTGTATAGGCGGATATGTGATCGGCAACGTGAAAATTCACCGGCAGCTTCAGCTCGGCACACTTTCTCCAGAATGCGTCTAAACGCGGATCGTCCGGATGCAATCTCTTGTCTCGTGGCAGCGAGGCATCCCGGGTGAGACCCAAACCCTTTTCACTAATCTCTCCCACTCCTATTGCGCCCTTCTTATAACACCGTATCAACTCCGCTACAGCCCTCTCAGAATAATCAGGTTTGTCAATATCGGTCCTTTCCATTCCGCAGTAAAGCAAAAACCGGCCGGGATATGCTTTGGGTAACAAATCTACGAGAGCATCAAATTCTGCACCTGTTGCTCCTGTCAGAACAAGTGATGTTTCCATGCCAACTTCATCCATGGTCTTGACCCAATCAGCCACCTCCTCAGGTGTCCCGGCTTCTACATGAACATGACTATCAATGACTGGGTATTTGGCCTTTGGTACAAAGGTTTCTTTTGTTACAACTGAGGAACTGGGTGCCCAATCCTTGACCAAAAGAGTATCCATAGGGCCAGGGCCGGCTGAGACTCCAGGCCCTCCCCATTCACCATATTTTATCTTCCTCCACTCTGGATCGGTGTGCCAGTCCTTCTGTGGCTGGACATCTGCAGTTGGAGATGGAACTGAGGTAGGAGATTTACAACTGAACCCCATACTGCATACGGCTATTCCTGTTGTTCCTATTACACTTTTCTTGATAAATTCTCTTCTCTTTGTCATAATCGTTTATAGTAGTAAATTAAAACACTTTAAAATTTAATCCGAATAACATTAGGAATTAGAAACACTTCCCGGTTTTTTTAATTTCTTACGATAACCTTTTCTTAACTCTTCAACTGTTTTAAATATTGCGATAACTTTTTCATCTTCCACTTTATCATCCATATTAATACAACACACTCCGGTCAGAAAAGGATTAACCGATTCGTTTACCAACCGGGTAATGGTTTCTCTTATTTCATCACATGTTTGATTAATAATTTCGACAGGGCTTAACCGGATATTCAGGAAAGTATAGGGAAGGTGCTTCCTAAGAATTTTTAAATCGCCTCCCCATCCAACATCTAAAAAATCGAGGTTGGGGATTTTGGCATAGCTTTCAGCCATTCGGTGTGGGTCAAGTCCACAGTAATGGACACCAAAGGGGCGTAACCTCTGGCTCCAATCCATGTCGAACGGAAGCAGAAAGTTTTCATAATCTTCGACTGAAATCATGGTATGCGAACACTCGGAATGCAAGAATACCGGCTTATCAAAGTGGCTGACGATACGGTTTGTTGAAACAGACGTAGTTCCGGTTTCTTTTGCAATAAAAGTTGTGAATTTTCCCATAACCTCAGAAAGATCTCTGAAGTAATTTCTAGTTTCTTCAGGTTTTTCAAAAAAATCTATAAAGATTTTTTCTCCTTGTAAATCGAGTGCAGTATTCAGAATGCCTCCCCAATCTATATCACCGGTCAGGTATCCATATTTACCCTTTAATTTCTCTAACAGATGCTCTAATTTTTTAAAAACAAGAGTCTTAAAAATGTCGTTATTATAAATTTTTAACTCTACATGATTAGCTGTATAAATCTGAGGAGCAGAATCTTCAAAAAAACCTACTTTGCATCCCAATAGTTCTGAAATTAAATAACCGGCTGCATTATGAACAGCGCCAATTACCGGCAAATCTTTATTCCTATCCATACCAAGTCCATACATTCCGAATCTATTATAGAGTTCTTTCTCCATTTTTCTTTCAGATTCAACTCTTTTTAATGGATGATAAAAAAAATCCTCATCAAATGTGATTCCCGCATGTTTAAACCACCACGATGGATGAAATACAACATCTACAGGTAAAATATCGTCTCCTCTTAAAATTGGATTACGCAAATAATTATTCATAGTGGAAGTTTTATTCTTAAATCAGTATCACCATTTTCTATTTTTTGTAATCAAAATTTATATATTTCACGAATACAATTATTTAAATTGTTCAATGTACTTTAGAAATGCTTTTGCGCTTTTATCTATATTTTCAGTGGTATAGCAGTTTTTCATTTAGCTCACAAAAACCAACAAGGGTAGCTCTTGGATCCTTTTTTTACCGTTTTATTCATTGTATAATAATATCTGATCAATAATTAATGGATTAGCACGTGTTGATGTGCTAATTTTCATTTGCACAAAGCGATAGGGACATGAACCTGAGATATAAAATTCATCCTGTTGTCCACCTCTTCTCAAAGCATATTTCTTAAAATCACTTGGTGATGTTTTTCCCCAATCCTTATACCAGGTATATCCTTTTCTCCATTCCGATTGTGAATCTTCAGTAGGAGGCTGGTTGCTTCCCCTGATTTCTATTTTAACCCCCGATATACTATTAGCATATAGTCTGGTCGCATTTCTACCTACAATTAAATTTCTCCCCACTCCTAAATCAACCACCGGTATCAAAATCTCACAATTTTTTTCTATGTCTATCTGGGTAAGTTCATCATTCATGTCATTATCATAAGGGCATATGTTTTGTATTTCCATATTCTGTAACCTACAATTTTCCCAACTTATCTGGCGATTAATTGCTACAGCATACTCATCATTTTCATTTTGCTGTCCCAAATATGCAACTCCGATGGCATGGTATTTCATTATTTCCGGTCTTGCCCCATAATACATTTTATATGAGCGTACACCGGTTTCAAAAATATAGGGTGTTGATATATAGCCAGCATCCCAGGCTTCAGGGCCAGGGTGTAAAACGGGATTCTTTCCTGGCAGATATTCTTTCCAGTTCTTACCCATGTCATCACTATATACAAAACCAATCGAAAACCTATTTCGTTCTTTAAGGTAAGTACCCATAGCCATCATCCATCGCCCGTTTGAGCATTGCGGCAGCAAGCGGGGGTAGAGTACCACATCGCTACTACTCCAAGAAATATCTTTCGAAGTAAAAACAGGATTATCCGTATCTTCTTCCCACTGGTTATCTTTTATTTGTTTTGTTGATGCGGTTGCCCGCCCTGTTGAATAAGCACCATTTTCACCCTGGCCACTAAACATTACGATATACTTGTCTTCTCCAAAAACTTTGCCCACTGTAAATCCACGAAGCCACCTATTCTTCCAACTTTGGTCATTGTTAATACTTATTTCAGGTTCTGACCAGTTTTCCCAATTTCCGGAAGTCATCACAAACAGTTTTCTATCATGTTCGTGCCTCATAGGCCAGACTCCCCATAAATATATTCTACCATCAATAATAAGAGCATCAAATGGTTCGACCAGTTTCCCTGTGATTTTCAATTCATGCTCCCATTGGTCAACTTTAAAGCCTTTTTGTGTAGCAAATTTTATTGATAAATAATTTTGATATGTTTCCGGATCCGTTGATATATGGAAAAACGCCCACTTGTAGTCTTTATATGGGCAATTGTCTATAGATACGATTACAGGAGAGTTCAGAATATTTTTAGGAGCTTTTTCCAATTCTCCTTCGAAAATAAAAAGCGGATTACTTTCTGATTTATACCAACCACTCCTCGTTTTTTCATCCAAAGAATAGTTTTTCTTGTTTTTTGTTTCAGGACAGAATTGCATTGACAGTAAAACCATCAGACTGAAAATAATAAATAGCTTAATCATTTTTACAACTTTATTAATGTTCTTTTTTTATACTTACCTTCACTAGTGGATACTAAATGATAAAAATTGTTATTTGAAATCCTTTATTTATCACACTTTTAGCGTTTTTTGTTTGCGAGACGATTTGAATTGAAAACCCGGTTTTTTTCTTTGATAGTTGCCAAGCTTTTATTCAACCTTAAATTGCCAAACATTGCTCCAGTGGCTCCATGCTCCCCACTGGTCTTTCGCCCTTACTCTCCAATAATATGTTTTTCCTCTCAAAAGCCATCCCTCAGGGATCGTCCATACTGGCTCAGATTGTTGAATTAACCGGTCAAAATTGGTTGAAACAGGAATAAGCATATCTTTCCGATAACTAACTTGTATGTGATAAGCAGCTATGTCATTTTGATCCGGATCTGATGAGCTTGCCCATTTTATAGTTTTTAAATCTTCTAATATGATACGCTGTTCATTGGCCGGATAAACGGGTTTTTGAGGAGCAAAAGGAGGCTGCGTTACCTCACTCTCTTTCCAAGCATGTATAATACGAACTTCTCCTTTAGATTCACTATTATAATTTATCAGGTTTCTCCCCACGGTTAAGGATGGAAGAGCATTTCTGTTCATTTGTACATCTGTTTCAATACAAATATTACGAATCCATACATCGTGTAACTCTTTTTCTGCAACTAATTCAAATTTGACTGAAAGATAGTAAATGGCTGGTTTCATTTTAGGGTCCATTATTGAATCCAGTGAGCATAAAAGTTTTTGTTCGCCCTGGACCAGTTTCAATGGGATTTCTTCCCACTTCTGATTAAGGATAGAATAAAAAATGCGGACGCTATCCAGATCGGTAGATTTAAATATATCTGCTGAAACAGAAGCCCCAACAAGAGGGTAGGGCATTTTCATCGTAAAAATCCCTTCAGCTATGGAACCTTTTATTGTTGGTTGCAACCTTGCTTCTTTTTCATGTTCCCCGACAACTTTGAGATAATATCCTTTTATTTCATCGTTTCTCTCTGATAAAATTAACTTGGGATTATATACCATTTTCCCATTTGCCAGGTTCGGTGGAATTCCTTTCCCTGGCCTGAACGTATTACCCAGACGGAATTTACCGATATTGTCCCATTCCCAAATAAATTTTTCACCAGGTCTAAGGGTCATATCCATCTTACTGATCCATTGTTCAACAGGCATCTCTTTAGGAGGAAAGTACTTTTCGTAAAAAGGGGAATAATGGTCTGCCAGATTGGAAACAAATCCGTTAGAAATAGTTCTTGAAACAAGATCTGGATTTAAATGAAGTTCGTAATACGAGACAATATTCTGATTATCAGATCCCCGATAAAAGTTCCGCTGGTCGGTATCAAAAAGGTGCCATGAATTATCGTACCAGGCTTCAGCCACACAATGGTTTGCATAAGGATTGTATGTTTCTCCATACATTAATATAGGATTGGGATTTTCCGGAGCGCACATCCAAACAGCCCGGGCAGGGATACCTGCTGCTCTGCACAGGATCACAAAATTAGCTGATATTAAACTACATCCTCCTGCAAAATAAGAATTTAAGGCTTTAACGGGGTCTGCCCTTTCTCCAAAAGCAGAAGCAGAAGGTGGCGCATTTATTTCAGGATATGGAGGGCCCGGTCTTAAGTTATTATTATGTCCATGTGTTTCATAATCAGCCATAAAAACATAAATGGCTTCTGCCTTTTCCCCATCAGTCATTGACGAGGTAATAATACAGGAAAGTATATCCTTTACTGAATAATAATTGCGGCGGCCATTGATCACAATCTTTGGGTTAATAATATCCGTGGTTCCTATATTCTCTATCATGAGAAATTCATTTGGCTCAAATTTTGACTGCATGAAATAACACCCACCATAAGTTTCGACATATTCAGCAGTATTCCACCCGTCAAGGGTTCCTCCAACATCTATTTTATAAATTTCTGATTTATCCCGGATTTCAAGTGAATAATGATGGGTACTATCCGTTGTTATTTCATGGATACCTTTACTGTGTTTATTTGTCAGATCTGTGTGACAACCACATATGAATACTAATAAAACACCAATTGTAAAAATTAAAGCTATTGATTTCTGCATCATTCTTATTTTTAACTATTTAAACATCAATTCATTCGAACAACCAATTTTATATCAATATTTAAAAATACCTTTTGGCCTAATTATATATATCTTCCACTCATTCAAGAAGAGCTTTTAATTTTTTCGATGGATTAAAATTCCGATTTAAATCGTTGTATTTCACCCAAAAATATGGAACCGAATGGGCGTTTTTCTGCTCTTCCACATAATCATCCCTCTCTACCCATGCATTTAACGCTTCCTTTACCAGCCTGGATTTATCGTTATCTGATTGAACCTTTATTACTTTTTTACTTTTAGGTACATCCCTTTTTTTAGATAAAGGATCTATTTCCAGATTCGCTATTCTTTTACCAGAAACCGGAATTCCCAAAGAAATTAACTCTTTTGTTTTTTGTGTAGCAATTACAGTTAACTCAGTATATTTAAAACCGCTTTTAATAAAATCTATCCTTTTTCTATAGATCTCATTATCAGCCACTTTTGCTGCTTGTACCAAGTCCTGTTTACAGTCTTCAAGTAACTGAGGTGTGTATAAATCAAGAATATTCGTATCATCGATGCTTCCTGCACCGACTTCCTTACCTTCAACTGTTGCTGTTTTCCACGCAGCTTCCATTCTTTCAAAATATTGTCGAACATATTTACCTGCGCTACCAAAGCCTTTCTCATAATAATCATCAAGTATTTTTTGTTGATCAAGCGAAGTGTCCCATAATAATTTTCCAGCAACGTAGTAGTTAATTCCATTAGTTGCAAATTCATTTCCTGATTGAGTTTGATAAAGATCTACTCCCATTTCATACAATTCCTTGATATTTTCAGCATAAAGAGATACAGCTATCCTGGGTAAGCCTGGCCATGAGCCATTAATATAGTATTCATATATTCCCATTTTTTTTGAAGCATTTTTCCAGATTTTTATATTATTCATATTATCTTCTTTTAATTCAGCATTAGCATGCATATATGCACTCCATAAAGTAAATTGCGGAATAACCATTGGATTAAGAGAAATCTTTTTCGGCGGTAATTTATATTTTCCATAAGCGAAACAAACAATATACTTATCAGGATGTGTTTTTTGCACTATTTCAGCTATTTGGTTAATATATGTATATATCCTGTCTGTTATTGAAGAATTCTCTGATGGGTCTTCTCCATTAAGAAAACTGGCATCTAAAGCCTGACATTTCTGACACTCGCAATAACCATATCCATCATTCATTGACATATTTACAGCATCATGATCAAGGTTCTCATCAAAAAATTTTGTGGCCCATTCACCAGCAATTCGAACCACATCCGGATTAGTTGTACAAGGTTGGCAACCATGTTTATGATCATAATTAGGCCCTGGAACATCTCTCTTCCCTTTTACCAATGCATAATATTCAGGATGCGTTTTAGCGTATTTCTCCCCGGGAAAAATTTCTGACAGTGAATGTCCACCGGAAATTTTCATTCCTCCCCATTTATTTCTTTTTTCCCAGAGCCTTACTTCAGCCTGATGCTGTTCAGTTATGCCCAATAAGAGTTCCCTTGCATGCATTTCCGTTGGACCAGTGGCTGCTCCCCAAAGGGCACCCTCCGGACCCAGGTCTCTCCATTTAAAATCCGGTTGCTGAGTTTCGTTTATCTCTCCTATCCGAATAGTTTTATTGCGAGGTACAACTTCACCAAGTTCCCCCGGCCAAAGCCAGCGAACACCAAGATAGTCTTCTAAAAAACTATAAATGGCAAATTGAGTCCCAGTATCATCATAACCTGATAATATTAAATTACCACTGTTTGTTTTGATTATAAATCCTTCTTTTCCTAAGGATTTAACTAAAACTTTTAAAGTATCCAGTGCCTTGTTTTGTCCAACATATATTTTCCCCCCGGTCAATACATCTTTGCCATTTATAATTTTCAAGTCTGCACCCGAAATTTTTTTAATATATTTTTGTAATTCCTCTGCAGCAAAAAGAACTTCCTTTGTGGCATTTTCATCTACTATGATATTTACAGAAGCGTGCCCCTTTTTACTAATAAAAATATCTTTGGAGGGAACTGAACTGCAACCAAACATTAACAAGATTATTAATAGCAAAGAAAGAATCCTGATTGATTTTAATCCAGCTTTTACAATGTTTTGTTCTTTTATCAGAGCTTTTTTCATCGTTTATTATTTTAATTAATGTACTTTAGAAATGCTTTTGCGCTTTTATCTATATTTTCAGTGGTATAGCAGTTTTCCATTTAGCTCACAAAAACCAACAAGGGTAGCTCTTGGATCCTTTTTTTACCGTTTTATTCATTGTATAATAATATCTGATCAATAATTAATGGATTAGCACGTGTTGATGTGCTAATTTTCATTTGC
>Ga0265292_1001148_pt1 | contig 25418 bp, 12 predicted proteins | sample Munlanlewell296A_FD_189080 | JGI IMG/M metagenome (GOLD analysis project Ga0265292, IMG submission 189080) | Leachate microbial communities from a municipal landfill in Southern Ontario, Canada - Leachate well 296A | ecosystem: Engineered > Solid waste > Landfill > Unclassified | place: Canada... | reverse complement strand
ATTTGGCTTTTAGTCATTGATTTATTATATTCCTCTCCCCAGTGCGGATAGACAATTACAAAAGATTTATTCTCTTTCGCTAATTTAATTTCATTAAGAATTAAATCCAATCCTTGATACGCAAATTCATGATACCCGATAAACGTTATTTTTTCTCCCCTAACTGTTGTAGTAAAAGAATTTAAATTTTTATTCGAAGGATCCCCAAACCAACTCATTCCCTCTTTTTCTAAAAGCTTATTAGATTTATCTAGTTCAACTCTTCCGAAATTTAGTGAGTGATTATTCGCAATACTAAAAAGATTAAAATTAAATTGCTTTAAAGTTGCGATAATTTTTGGGTCAAAAGTAAATTGAAGCGGACCATCAATAACCCCAGCTGTTACTGATGGAAAATTAGTAAACACTCCTTCTAAATTAGCCACAACAATATCATGTCCTGATAAGAAACTTCTTATATTTTCGAATGGATAACTTGTAGTATTAGCTTTTATTTTTACTCGAACATTGCGGTCTAGCATCATATCTCCAAAAGCTAAAATCGTAACCGGCTTCTCCACTTTTTCCTTCAAAAGAAATGGGAAATTATTAGTATAAATTTTTGGAAAATTTTTATAATACAAAGTCGTACTTACAATAAAGACAGTAACTCCTAAAATTAAACTCAAACATATTAATTTAATGTATTTACCCATAGAATAATGATAGCATTTTAAATTGTAAATTAGCGATCCCTCACGGAGTCGGTCACCAAACATATCTTTTTATTTCATGATTACATTCATAAAAAGATTGTTTCGCGACCCCGGCTTCGTCCTCACCATTTGTGATTACACAAATGGACTTCGTGTCGGACTCAGTTCAACTCCTCTATCGCCTCACAAAATTAAAAATCCCAAAGCTTCGCTTTGAGGATTTTATTTTGTGGGCGATAGAGGAGAGTCGGTCACAAAGTCTATTTTTGATTACAAAAATATAAGACTTAGCGACCCCTATTCGACTCCTCACGAAAATGAAGCAGTTCATTTTCTTATCGCCCACATAACAAAATTGTCCACCTGCTGGTGGACTTATTTTGTAAATGTGGGCGATAGAGGAGTCGAACCTCTGACATCTACAACGTCAATGTAGCGCTCTACCAACTGAGCTAACCGCCCCTGTAATAGATTATATATTATTTTTTCAAATTTTGAAAAATCTCATAAATGTGTTATAGTATTTACCTAATTGGCCCTAACTCTATCAGCTAGTCGTCGTTTTTAAAAGCCGATAAACGGATAGAAAATTGAGTCAAGAGTTGGTGTAATTAAAAATAAAATATTGGCCCTATCGTCTATCGGTTAGGACATCGGCTTTTCATGCCGGTAAGCGGAGTTCGACTCTCCGTAGGGTCACCAATTAGTGCTAGCACTAGAAGGGTTGTGTTACAGCGAATTAATCTTATTTATAAGACCTAACCTAGTAATCTCCTTTAAAAAGTACCACGTTGGAACCAATAGAAAATATGTTTTCTTAAACGTTTCAGCATCGTTACCTACTATTTCATGTATATCCATTGAATCACCTTCTTTAAGTCCTGTAGTAGGTCGATTAAAACGAGACCAAGACATCCCTAGTGTTGGACTTATATATGCTATTGCCGAATCTTCCTCTACTCCATAAGATTCTTTTACAACACTAGGAAAAGGAAAACCTTTATGAACAAATTTATTTCTATATTGATATGCACTATAAAAACATGAAAAAACAAACTTATCCGCATCATTGAAGCTGCTCATTGTTTTATGACAAGACCATTTATTTTTTACCGCTTCAGAAAAAACAAGAGTAAAAACCTCGGAAGCTTTTTCCATTCTTTCTGAATATACAGCAAGGGCTTTCAATTTATCGTAAAGTTCTTGATTCAGTTTGGGAGATATAGTGGCAACAAAGGTTGAATAATCTGATGCATAGGTATGTGCACTGTCTGTACCACCTAGGGCATCAATTATTCTCATTAGACTCAAGTAACTCTCGCCATAAAAATTAGGATACAGAAGACGAGCATTATTATACTCATTTATTAAATACTGAAGCTTTACTGCTTCTATTTCTTTCTTTTTATCACCAGATTGAAAATATGTTTGAATTAAATCTCCTATTTTCTCAAACAAGTCCTTATCAAAATTTGATTGCGATATTTTCTTATTGGATTGTGCGTCTATCATTTTCGTTCCGAAATAAAAACCATTTCCATGTGTAAGCCATTTCTTTTTCTGAATACCAATATCTAAGACAAACCCCAAAGTAGTATCCCTGTTAAAGAAATTTGTAGGAGTATCTTTTTCTTGGTCAATAAGCCCATGTTTTGCATCTTCAATTAAGGTAAGTAAGCCATCGTCAGACCTCATCATTTTTAAATGCCCAAATTTTTGACTTAAGACAATATGCCCATCAATATTAAAATTAGTTAACTCCCAAGACTCAAAATCAATAGGCTCTTCTTGCATTTAAGAATTATAACATCTTTACTTATCCGATTTCTTGATCCTTAGTAATCATTCTTAATGAGCTTTCAAAGGAAGACCACATAGTTTGGATTTTATCTTTAGTGTAAGAATCTTCTACTAAAGATAAAATTTCAGAAAGTAACTTTCCAGTATCATTAAGGGTACCTTGTTGTTCAATCCATAAATTGTCGCTTATGTGAGTATGGACTACCCAGTCTCGAAAAAAAGCAATATGTGGCAGAACTCTCTTTATTTCTTTTCTCACTGATTCTAGATCTCTTTCCTTAATTTTATATGTTTCTACTAAGATGTAGACTACATCCCTCTCGCTAAAAAACTCTATCTCCCTGACTAATTCAACAACTTTTCTAATAATTTCTTTTTGTGACATATATTATTTTTTAGTTTTCTTTTTTGATAATGCCAATAACGCCACTGTGTGACAATCAAGGGATACAGGCCATACATTTGATATTTTTGCAAAAGTATCTTTTGCTCTTTTAACATGATTTTTCTTTCCAGTATTATCAATAATTAAAAAGATTCCGTGGGAAGCTCCATAACCACTCATGTATCGTCCCATAGTTATATAGGAATCGGTCTTTTCAACTTTTGTTGACTTTATATCACTATTTGATGCTAATTTTATCTCTAGGACAATTGGCCCGACAAAACCATAACGTACAATAAGGTCAGTTCTTTTATCATCAAGTAATTGCTCCTCACGAGTAATATCCACCCTAAAATCACGCTTCATTAAAATGTATCGAAGTTGTGTATTTATAGTTTTCTGAATAAGTTTCTCATATTCTGCATTACCTTTATATTTCTTTTCTGAAACAATAATATTATAAGCACCTTCTCCTTCAACCCATTGTTTTAAATCAACTTCTATAGCATTTTGTAAATGACCAAACAGATCTGCTGAATTCTGTATTTTTTTGTCGTTGTAAGTCTTTGCTTCATTATACTTCCTAATGGCTTCGGAAATATTACTAGGTTTGTATAAATAAGAACGGCGCAATTTAACCATACTGTATGCAAGCCAATTAGCTCCCTCTTTATCATGTAAAGTTGCTATCCTTTTTTCAAGTAATTTTAGAGGAGTATATGTTCTATGTACTTTTAAGTTATCAAAGTAAGCATAAACTATTTCCCACATATACTGAGCGTAAGTATGGTAGTTTTCTCCACGTCCCCAAACTTCAATTGCACTGTCTAATATTTCTAAGTACTTTTCTTCAAATCCAAGAACTTTTAACTCTGTGAGTGGTTTGGCAAAAGGTTTACCATGTCTTAACTCATCTTCAGCGTCTCCAATTGTATGAACCTGCCCTGATCTAGGCACCGTAAAGGTTATCACTCGATTCTTTACTTGATCCAATCTCCAAATTACTGCATCAGGTTCTCCATAAACAGTTATTAATAAACCATTTGCTGTGTAAGCAATTTCTTTTTCTTCTTTGGTATCACTTCCAATATACATATTAAATATCTCATTAAGGAAGTTTGCATCTGGGGAAAGTGACTCGGCTACTCTTAAAGCTTCTCTTCTGGTGTATGCTCTGAATTTTCTCTCTTTAACAAATTGTCTCAAAACTATAATGGCATCAATAACGTGATAACGTTCAACAGTGTGGATAAAACTTTCAGGTTGATGTCTCCATAAATCACTATTTCTTTCTTTGTAAATTGCGATAACAGGAGCTAATTCTGCGGGGGTAAAATCTTTAATTAATTCAAAGGTAGCAGTTAATTCACTGTCATAAGCAAATGGTATGTGGAGAGCTATGTTAGCTCGGTAAGGAGTAATATCAATTCCTAGCAGTTTGGCCGCTAAGAGTGCATCTCCGAATCGATGAGCAATTTCACTAGACGTATAAGACTTAGATCCTCCATCTTCATGTTCAGAATTAATTGTAAGTCCATGCTGTGCTGGATTATGGGCAAGAGTGTATTCTGTAATAAGTTTTACAAAGCGTTTTCTGTCTTCATCTGTCAAAAGCGGTTCGATTTCATTGGCATAATGAATATAGGTGCTAAATACACCAGTCATAAATTGATCTGGAGCAGGCTCAAGTTGATGTCTAAAGTCTTTTAATACAGTTTCTTTGCGACGAAGATCTTCTGGTTCTGAAGTTCTATTTTGAGTAGCTTCGTATTCAGAATAATCTTTAGAAAGTCTTGATCTTCCTGCCTCATATATTTTTTCATAGTTATCTCTTTTAGAGAACTTAATTTTCATCATAGTAGAAACTGCTGAGTTAGTTTCATTTTCTGCAACTAGAAAATCTATATAGATCTGTACATCTTCTACGTCAAGAATTTGTGCGAAAAAATCTTGGGCAAAATATAAACCAACATTATTATTATTTGCATCTTTAAGACGAGGCAAAATATCGCTAATGAAACTAGAACTTCTACGTTTCAGAAGACGCATCAACCCAGTTATAAATACTGAATCTCTCGCAGAGTGACCAAGATAATTCTTTACTGATTGAACAATTGCTTCCATGCACAATTCTTTAACTTCCAAATCATAAACCGCTTCAATATGGGAAACAATTTCTGAATCTTCATCTTTAACAATAGAAGTGTCATCAAGAAACTCCTTTCTAAATTGTTCATCTTCAATATATGTTTTAAGGAAAGTTACGATAGACTCTTTCTTTGTTATTTTATATAATCCTTGCCTACCTGAGATATTGTTTGATCTAACTGCATCTATACTACACTGTAGACTTTTTGGGTTATCAGGATCCAATGCAATACAAGCAGATAAAAACTCACCTACAACTAAGTCATTATCCATACCCGTAAGATCTGATAAATCATCAAGAACACTAGAGTCTTTAAGTTTTTCAAGGCCATATAAAGCATGTCTCTGAAGAACACCATTCTCATTATTATCTTTAGCATAATTAAGCAACTTTTCTCTCCAATAAACATTGTCGAGCCTAATATTTACACCTAATAGGTAAGCTACGATATACGACACATTTGCTAAAACAATAAAACGATTTGCACCCGATTCAAGTTCTGCTTTCTCAAGCCTATCCTTCAACTCTTTTTCAAGATCTGGTGTAAAAAATCCTGGGAGAGCAGAAGCTAGTTGCCCAGTAATCCATTGAAGAGTTCTCCCGTGGTAATTAAGTACGTCTATAAACACTCTACGTTTGAATTCTGGAGATATGTTGCTTGTATTTACCCTACTTAAGAAAGTAAAGAAACCGTCATCTGCTACCTTAAAATTATCACCTCTTATTCCCGAGAATTCTAGTAATTGTTCCAAAATACCTGGAAGTAGATCCGCAAGAAAAGTAAGTGTATTAAACCACGATGGGTTTATCTCGTTGATATTTCTATCTGCTGCAAAATTAAAAGTTACTCGATGTGGTTCATCAAATCGAGTAATTTCTTTTGCGGCAAGATATTCTTGAAATTCTGTGTTTTCAAATTCAATACGGTTGAGATCTTTTGTACTTTCTTGCAATACTGTTTTCTCAATGAATGTTTCAAATGTAATTTGGGAAAGAACGACTAATTTTAAATCAGAATTAATATCGTCGAAGAAAGTCATCAACTCATCTTTAGAAATCGTATTTGTTTGGTAAATTTCCATCGTCAGTGCAAGTTTTTCAAGCACTCTTTTTATAACACCTCTTAGATTTGTATTGAGCTTCTCATCCTCTACTTCTAGTTTTGAATAAATAAAATACTCAAAAAGATCATTTCTAGATACCTGGGTTACATTTCCAATTGATTTTTCCTTAAGGAATTTTTCAAGATAAAAAAGATAGCGAGGAATTTGTAGTACTAACTTTCCATGGCTGAACTGCATGATGCGTGCGAGTAATGCTTCTACATCATGTTGGGGATTTCCTGCCTTTACTAAGTATTCAATTACCTGACCATGAGTAAAAGGAAGAACTATTATAAATCTATAAGTAGGAAACGAACTGGCATATTTATTTATGAAAATCCACCGTGAAGAAAGGTATATAGTTATTTCTGGGTGATCCTTAGAAACAGATTCTATTTTTTGAATAACATTGGAAAACTTTGTTGACTGAACTTCATCCAATGCGTCGAGCAACAATACTTTTTGTTTCTCTGTTTTCAATATAATAAAGGAATCTATTTGTTCAACTGGGTCATGGGCTCTAAGGTTAACAAGACAGGTTTGATCACCAAGTTCTCTGTGATGCATCTCAAATCTTTCTAGTAATTTAGTCTTACCTACACCTGGTTCCCCGACGATAAGGTTTCTGTGCCCTTTAGCTAAATTTTCTACAGACATAGGTCTGCGATCATCAAAAAGAGATATGTAGTATCCGTATTTATCAAAATCCTCTTTTGCTTCAGAAAAAGAAGAGTATATTTTTGTTAGTGGGTTTATATACATGGTAAGAATAGTATTGTTTCCTACCTTATATATTACTTAAAAATCAATGTTTTAGCGAATTTTTATACAAATTTAATAAAACCTCACCAATTAATATTTTCTTACTATTATTTTCTGGACCCTATCATAAGAATAGTTAATTATTTCTCCTTTTATGATTAGATCAATAGTTTTCTCAATAACACCAATCGGTACTATAAACCATGCTTTTGGTGAATTTTTTATGTATTGTTTTGCCCAAACATTGTCTGTTATAAATCTGTAGCAGACATAAGAATTAACTGTTGCCACTAATAGTAGAATGTACTTTTCCATATGAGTTAGATTATTTTAAAAACCACCACTTTATTTTAGTCGGTCGTTCACCATCTTCAGGTGAAAGTTTTGCAAAAGGTAACTTATATTTTTCTGATATAAGTTCGTCGACAAATTTATGATTAGTTAAGCCATAAGCACCACAAGGTTCAACACGACGCTGTATTCTTCTTCCAAACTCATCCACATATTCATATTCTCCTCTTATTGGCACTTCAACAAAACAATGCTGTGGTAAAACATCATCAGATCTTACAGCTCTTTTGAGGATTGTTTTAAAATAACCATCTAGCCAACCACGACGGTTAATAAATATTGGATCAATTGCAAGATCATTTTTATCAAGTTTAGGGTCTTTTTCTAATTCTTCAGTGAAGTGATTGTATATATACACCAGAAAGTCTTCTGTCCTTGACATTGGACCTCCTATCTTAAAAACCCTCCCATATACCCACCCAAGATACTTATTCTTAAATGCAAAAATGTCGCCAACTTCAGGTTTTTTCCTGGTAACACCTAAGAACTCCATGTTTATATCATAGTTTTTCATATATTTATTTTCCCAATTTAGGGTTACCTAGCTTTTTAAGGTAATCTTGCGCCCACTGAATAACATCATTATAAATTGACCTGCTAGGAGAGATACTATTTATAGCATTTTGATATGTATTTGCACCAGTCTTACCTTTTGTATTAATCACGGTTTGTTCAACTGCACGGGCTTGGTTTTTAGTAGGAAGCGTTGCTTGTGAGGATAGAAAATCGAACTTTTGACCATGTTGTTTAGCTCTTTGCTCCACGTTTTTTGATATACCAACATATGCATCTTGACCATTTTTGATACCTAAGTACACATCAGTTTGCTGATTTCCTTTGTTGAGCCATTGGGCAGCTTCTTTAGTTGTTTGAACACCATTTACTGCAACTCTTCCACTATTATTTGCAAAAGAAGCAACTTCACCACTTCTCATTCCAACTCTCATAACCCCACCTACACCTGTTGCGAATGGGACAGCAGCACCTAGAATATCACCTCCAAGATAAGCATAATCTCTCCAACCCACTGTGCCGTCTGCTGTCTTACTCTTAATTTCATTAAGGTCATAGAGAATGAATCCTACATCGAGAGCAGTATCAATAATTTTCCCATCGGGATCTATATAAATAATTGGATTATTTCTTGCATAAGAATATGTATTAAGCTGTTGGGGATCAAGTAGATAGCTCTGAGGTAAAGCATAATTTAACGGATCCACGGATAAGAAAGAATGAGATTTTGGATCCAAATATCGTGCATGAGCATAAATATTTCCCGTTACGTCGTCAAACTCATGTGATGTGTAAGATTTGTTGTGGTAAGCGTTATCATTCCTCTGATCTCTCATTACATAGTTACCAAATACATCTGTGATGTCCATTTGGACAATGTCACCTCTATCATCCGTTTCCAGAACTGGTGTCCCGAGATAATTTGTAAGAATGTAGGTCACCTTACCTGTGGAAGCTTCTTGACCCTTTTGGTAACTGTACGTTCCGACTAACTTACCGTTAAGTGTAAGATAAGTTGTTACTGTAGAACTAGCATCTGAGTAGCCACTGAATGGGGTGTAAACAGTGTACTGGGTCGTCGTGGCGACTGTAAGTTGGTTAAGTGTGCTTGTGGCAGTGGAACTCGCATATGGATAACTTACAGAAGGCATTATGTACTGCGGAGGAGTTGGCATGTCGGCATAGGTTGGATCAATAATATATCCAGAGTAGATCGTTGTCGTAGCGGTAGATGAAGTTGCAACTGAAACTATTTTACCCACTGGAGACTGGAATAGAACTGATAGTTCTAGTGTAGGAGCACTCGTTAGATCCACTGTTGTTGTAGCTGTAGACGTAGTGTAAGAAGGTATAGTAGATCTTTCAAACGGAATGAATTGTGTACTTGACCCGTACGAGATACTTGGAACAATTACATTTCTTGTTACCGTAAGATTTGGATTAGAAAGCGTGTAGGTTTGCGTTGAGGTTCCGTTAGCATCGGGAATAAGAGTAAGAACAGAACTTGAAGAAGTTAAGAAGTTTTGATAAAGCGAGGAGAGAGTAAAGATAAATGTTGTACTTCCAGATTTAGATCCATTTAATGTGCTTGTTGCTATCGTAGTAGTGAATTCAGGTGTGGAAGTTGCAGTGGTGGTTGAGGCTACTTGATTTGTATAGCTTAGATATGTAGTTACTGTACTTGTCGCAACCGTTGAAGTTGAAATATCGTATTTGAGTGTAAGCGCACTTATTACCGAATTTATATACGGAAGATCTATATAACAAAGAGACGTAGTCGCACCAGTTATTCCGAATGAACAAGTGCCTGTTAGAGAAGATGTTGTCGTAGCAGACAAGGTAGAAGTTGCAAATGTCTTGAATGCTTCAGAGGTGGTGAGTGGAATAATTACGGTTTGAGCAAGCGATGAGGTTGCCGCATTTGCAAGTGAAATAGTAACGATAGAAAGCTCATCATTATTGACCCTGTAGAGTTCTTCAAGTGCTGCGTCAGAGAATACAAATCCAGACATTGCACTTACTGTGTCTTTAACTTTTGTCTTCTGTGCGCCGATTACACAAGTACTTGTCGCGGATTCTCCAGAGCATGTGCTTGTTGCATATGGGAGTGCATAATCAAAGACTATTTTAACGTCAGAATTGAGGCGTATAGGGGTCTTCAAAAGCTCGTTATAGGTATCTTGGCTTACTACCTTTGTAGAGGTTGCTAAGGCAAAGCTTGAAGTTGCATAGATTGAGTTAAATTGAAGGTCAGTCAGAAGTCCAGGAGGAACAAGCTCAAGATGGACAACAGGTGCAATTTCTGTACTTGTTGCAATATAAACTTCTGTTGCCGTGGTATCAAAAGAAGTTGTTGGATAACTGATAATAACAATACCACTTCCACCATTACAACCATCAGGAGTAGAGGACCCTGGGGCACCGTCGCCAGTATTCGCTGTTGCGTCAGAACAAGCTCCCGAAGAATTCGTTATACCCGCTTTTCCTGAAGCGTACGTAACAGAACTTCCGCTAATAGAGTTAGTGGTTCCCGCCCCAGCTGTACCTGGTGTAGAGTTGCCTGTAGCATTACCACCTGCACTGGACGAACCACCAGAACCTCCTGAAGAATACGGTGAGCCATTAAATCCTGCATTACCTCCTCCAGCGTGGATATTATATCCACCACCAGCTCCTCCATTATTAATTAAGTTACCTGATAAAGCCCCTGCTCCACCAGGAGATGTCCCATGAGCATTAGAGTTTGAATGCCCGCCACCGATTGCTGTAACCCCGTTGAATGTAGATGATGCTCCATTAGTTCCAGAACCATATCCTGTCCCTTTATTTGTACCACTACCAACAGTAACTGTTGTACTACCAGAAGTAATACGCATAGTTGAACTAGAATAATAATCACCAGAGCCAGCTGGCCCACCATTTGAAGATCCTCCTCCTTGACCGACAATCAACACATTCGCATTAATAGTAATTGGTGAATTAAATGTACCTGAAGAAGTAAATGTATGGATGGTATTAACGCCCGATGTCGTTACGGTTCCTCCTGTTGCCCCGTTAGGGGCTATTACCTGGGTTACTGTGTGCCCAGGGATTGTCGTTGTAGATGTCACATAACTAGTCGTAGTTGATAAGGAGAGTGGTAGATTACTTCTTGAAAAAATAGGATAACCAATTACAGTTGATGAAGCTGATATAAACTGTCCAATTCCAGTCGAGGTCGCAATATAAAACGTGGTAGTGGTGGCATAGTAAACAGTTACATCATGACCTGGAATAAGAGGATTGTATCTGACAATCACAGCACCTTGTTTACCAGCACACGTTGTATCAGAATTTTTAGCATTTGAACCAGCTCCATATGCATCAATCTGATAACAACTACTGTTATCACCAGCATTACCGCCAGAAGCATACGTTACGGCAGTGCCGGTAATTGAATTAGAACAACCAACACCTCCACCTGAACTATTACCAGTTGACCCTGCCCCACATGCACCACCACCTCCACCGTGCTGACCACTTCCATATTGTTGACCAGCACCACCAGCATTACCTTGCATTGGTGTACCTATTGATGATCCACCACTGCCTGGAACACCTACTGCATTTCCTTGTCCACCACCACCAGAACCTCCTGAGTAGCCATTGTTACTACCATTACCGTAGCGACCAGCTCCACCACCAAGGGCATTGTAACCAAAAGCGGTTGTCGTAGCCCCATTATTTCCGTTATTGTTAGTAGTAACTCCTGATCCACCATTACCAATTACTAAAGAGTATGATTGCGCAGTGAGAGAAGTTGAAGTGCTATAGATATAACCACCTGCTCCACCACCACCTTCTCCTATACTTCCATTTTGAGAGCCACCAGAACCTCCACCTCCTATGACAAGTGTGGTTGCGGTAAAAGATGTAGACGGAGTAAACGTTCCATTTGAAGTAAAAGTGTGGACATAATCACTTCCTGCGGAGGAAATTGTACCGCCAGTAGAAGTTGCTGTCGTAGTTGCTACATAACTCGTTGCATAATATCCAGATGCAACACTGATGACGTAAGCACCGACAAAACCATTCAGTGTTGTCGACGAAGTATAGTATCCTGGTATTGTTGTTGTTGCTGTAGTGGAGGCATACACAGTATTCGGTAAGGCGAGTATCCCTTTATATACCATCCAGAATTCTTCAGTAGCAGCTTCACTAGGTGTAAATCCAGTAAGGTTTCCTATAATCTCCCTAAACGCCACCTTTCTACTAGTCTTATCGCACTCGGTTGTTGAAGCTGATACAGCACAAGGTGAAGTTGAAGTCGCCATGAATACTCTCGTAAGTTGATATGCATCCCTAAGTGTAGTTGATGCAAATTCAACAGCAGACTCTGGAGATATAAATACAAGCGGTGATGATGTTCCTGTGTTTACATCAAACGAACTATCGTGATTCTCACCAAAGTATGCAGAGATTGTGTTTTGAATTCCTGTTGTAAAGCTCGTGGATGTAGCACTGCTTACACCTGATACGAGAGTAGTAGAGGCAAGTGTAAGTCGCGGTGTATCGGCGTAAGCTTTTAGTGTAACTGAAGTTGCTTCCCACGAATAAGGATTCATAGACCACTGAGAATCATTGGTAACAATCATTTTAAGTGGGGAGGTACTACTTGCTTGTTGTGTAACTACAGTTGATGTAACGTTTGCATCTATGCGAAGACCATCTGTACTAGTTGATTGTGTGTAGTAGTTAATAAAAATATTTGGCAAATCGGCTCCCCAATTATGGTAATCCGTTCCCATGGTTGTGTTTGTAGAGGGTCCCATAAGGAGTGCGGTTTCTGTAGGATTAGGACTGTTCTTAAGAGAAAGAATATAATTCACAGTAGTTGAAGTGGAGACAGAAAGCGTAAATGGTGAGGTTCCCATAACGCAACGTGAATAAACTGTTGAAGAAACATACCCTCCATTACATGTGGTAGCCCACTGCAACGTAAACTGTCCGCTTACTGTTTTATAACTATTAATCACCAAGTAACTAGATAAATCGTAAGTCGCATTCTGAGTGAATTCCGTTGAATTATTTGGAATGCTTGCCGCACCCAGAACAACCAAATAAACTTCTTTCAACGTATCCCATGATAGGGTTACATTTTTGTCATGGAGAGCAAATGCTTTCAGGGCAACCATGTACTCCGTTGAAGAAGCTGTTCGTATACCGAGAATGTCATTGATTTGTGCTTGATAGTTTTCAATCGTAGTCTGTGTGATTCCTGCTGTGTTTAGTTCGCTAAATGCAGTTTGGGTTACATAGTAAGGAATAGTATTGAAATACTGTAACTTTGGTTCGGAGGCATTCTGGTTGGTATATTCAGTATTAAAATAAAGACTTGAGTAATACGTACTGGTTGCAGCACTAGTACTTCTGGAAGAAATTGTGGGAACAGAAATACTTCCGAGATATGTTGAAGTTGCGGTCAGTTCGGTAGAATTACCCGGAAGGCGTGCCTTTGCAGCGTAGACATACCACATCTCTTGAAGGGCGCGATCTGAAAGAAGGTATCCATTTTCTTTGTAAAACTTTTCAAATACGACTTTCTTAGCTGTTGCACAAGCAGTAACAGTAGAATCACAGCCGGTAAGAGTCATAAGCGCTCTTACCTTTGTCGTATCGTTTAGTCCAACAGTGGTGATAGCATTATATGTACTTGTAGACACGTATGGAAGATTACTATATTCATCCAGTGCAACTACAATTCCAGTAGCAACATACGTGTTATAGGAGCTGATCGTTCCGCTATTTATACTAAAGACAGTAGGATCACTTGTGGCTATACTACTTGTGGATATTCCAACATACGAAGTAGGAATTAGATATTCTCCTATTGCGATTTTTATAATGTCAGTTACGAGCCCGTCCGTTGCTACTGTACTTGTACTTAAACCGTTTATGTTATTTGCAACTAATTGCTTAGTGGTATTTGTAATACAGCTTTGACGATTAGGTGTTGAAGTAGCTGCACAGAACTTACTTGTAAAAGGAGAAGCGTAGTAGTTGTTAACCAATGTAAAGAGAGTTGGCTTATCAAGAATGGAGAGTGAAGAAAGAGTGTTATATGTAGAAGTTGCAATATAGGTACTTGATGTGGCAACTGTTGCCAGTAAATCTCCTTGAGATAGCGAATTAATGGCAAGGCCTGATGTTGCCGGTGTGGCTTTCTGATTCACTACCGAAGTTGCCTGCACAACCTTCTTTATTCGTTCTCCGTTTTCATCGTAGGTATATGTTTCAGTACCATTAGTGCTTGTAGCAATAACAAGCTGATTGAGCGCGTTCCATGTATAGGCATTATCACCAACTTGAATTCTGTTTCCTTGCGCGTCGTATGAGACATTAACTCCGCCGACCGAAGTTACTGCGTGAGCATTTTGCATGCCATCTTTGCTATAGCGATAAAGAACGTCGTTTTCGCTGATGATATTACCAATCGGATCGTAAACTAGGGTGTCCGCAACCGCACCTCCTCCATCATATGATGTAGAAACTTGAGTGAGCCGAACAAGGTTATCATATGTAAATGTATCACTCTTGGTATGAGTTGTTCCTGCAATATCTTTATATGTTGAAAGTATGTTGCTTGGAGTTAAATTATCCTTGTATGTGAATTCGTCTTTATAGAGTTCCACTTGATTAGATCCAGAGAGTGAACATCCTGCAGAGTTAAATAGGTAGGAGGATTTCAATAGTTTTGGAGATACGACCCCGTCTGCGGATGTTGTCGTATAGGTATTGCAGAACTGAACCCCGTTACCAAGTGAGAGTGAAGAAAGTGCCCCCATTCCATTATAAGTACTGTTATTGGCAATTATCTTAGTTGCTCCAGTTGGCGTAATGTACGAAAGAGAAGATTGTTTTTCATCTAAGGTGTAGGTGTATATTGCTTGTCCTCCATCTGGATACGTTATGGTGGTAGGATTGCCGTATGTATCGTATCCATATGAGCGCGCAAATGTTTTACCGTCAATGGAGAGTGATTCACTGCTAAGTTTGCCAGATGCATTGTAAGTAAGTGTTGTCGAAGAAGTTCCGCGATTGATTACACAGGGGGAAGTATAGTTGTTGGAACATCCAGTGTAGGTGAGTGCCACCGTACTTGTGCCATATGTTCCGTCCACCATCACTCGATTAAGAGGGCGATTAAGAGCATCATAACTGTATGTGAGAGTTCCGAGCGGTCCAGTTTTTGTAATAAGGTTACCTAGAGAATCGTATGTATAGGAATATGTTGTGAACGTAGTATCGACAGTTGAATGAGGATCTTCTTGATAGCTCAATAGTCCATTTGAAAGATACGAGAAGTTACGAATATTTCCGTTTGCGTCAGTTATACGAGAAAGTTTATTCGTTGGAGTGTAAGCATATGATGTCGTATATATACTAGCCCCATTGTATTCCTTTACTTGCGCTATATTCCCTTGAGCATTATAGAAATAAGCTTTCTTGTGCTGTGTAGAAGAATTATCTTGAACAGTCAAACTTCTTGCTCCGTAGGTATATGTAGCAGTTGTACCAAAGACAGCTTTAGAAGTTACCCTCCCTAATCCATCGTAGGTATAGACTGTTTTTCCATTCGTCGGAGTGTCTGTTGTATATCCATAACCATTTGTTGTATACAATAGAGAAGTAGAAGTTACGTCACTGTTTGCATCATACTTTGTATCTTGAGTTAAGAATGAATCTTCAGCTGTTTCTTTCTTAGACTGAATTAAACGACCATAACTATCGTAAATTTCTAGCGATCGCGCATTTTGACCTGAAAGGCCCATCTTTCGACTATAAACTGATATTCCTCCGCCATACACATAGTTTGTCTTGATTTCATCGTATATACCTCCTCCAGTATCCATTGTGTAAGACCGTGTTACTTTACCGAGTCCATCTGTTTCTTTTACATATGTAATGCCATCTGGTCCTTTTGTTGAGAGAAGATTAAGCGTATACGGATTATATGCATATGTGGTTGTACCACTTAAAGCGTCAATTCTTTGGACTGGTAAATAGTAAGTGCTGTCATAGATCATTCTAGTGACATTGCCGAGGTTGTCTGTGGTCTGTATTGCATTACCAGTTGGATCGTATGCTGTTTGCGTTGTGCTTGTGGAATTAACCGTTCCGTCTGTTTTATAGACAGTATCTGCAACACTTGTAACCGCTCCTTTGTCTACTAGCCCATACGGAAGACCATCATAGTAATAACTGGTATTTGTAATTAATTGCCCAGCATAATCTTTTGTTGTTTGTTTGACCAAGCGTTGTGGTCTTGAGTTTGAGTATTCATACGAAGTTACAGTAAGATCGCTACTCTTATCCGAAATAGTGGAGGAAGCAAAAGAAATAAAAGGTTCTATATCTCCATAGCTATATGTGGATTTAATAAGTCGCTTTGTTTCGTCGTAAGTATTTTTAGTGCCTGCCGATTCATATGTTCCATCCGAATTGTAAGAATCTTGAACTTGAGAATCCAAATAAGTAAATGATGACGAAGCGTAGGAGTATGTCTTGAAAAGTGAAAGGTCTTTACTGACCAGTACAGAGGATCCACTTGAAAGATCAAAAGTATCTGTTCTGTATGTACGTCCAATATTGTAGTACGAGTCATCTTTTTCTCCAGTAGCATAACTGTCGCCATTGCTTTGGTGGAAATAAGTAATAGTTTTCTTATTACCATCAATGACTTGAACTTTTCCAAATCCTGCAAACTTATGGTCTCGCGGTGCTGTTTCGTCAAAATACATTTGACCGTCCTGAAAACTATATGAAACAATATGGGGACTAAAATCAGAACTTGAAAGTTTTTCTGTTGTCGTGCTAACCGTATACATCGGTACAGGCAGGGTTGGGTTTAGGGTACTGCTTGCAGTAGTCCATGAGTAAGAAACATCAAGTACAGAGCCGATGGATCCGTTCACTTTCTTTAGGACATCTTGCTTTGCCGTGTTATTCATCGAACCATCGTAATCGGTATTAAGGTCTCCGTTTGTGTCATACTCTTTCGTACTCTTCATAAGTATGAAAGGATTACCCCATCCGTCATTACACTTTACATACGTAATAAGATATCCAGATAATGGTGATGTGGTGGACGTAAATGAAGATCCGGTATTTAATAGTGCAGTGTTTACACTCTGATCAACGGGAGCAGTGCCTGTAAATCCTCCCGCCGGACACAATCCGGTTGAAGCGCTAGAATAGGTAGAGCTGTAAGATCGAACAATATCTAATAATCCGTCATTATTTATGTCTGCAAATCTAACCCCTAAATCGTAACCTGAACTTATACCAGTACTATAAACATAGTACGTCGAGGTTGAATAGCTTGTTCCGTTATTAAGATAAATACTGTACGTAGTTGTGCCACTAGTAGATTTAGATATTTTATCCTGTAAACCATCTCCATTAATATCTGCCAGCTGATCATTCGTAACATTAAACCAAAAATTAGTTGAAGTGCTATAGTCAAAAGTATTATTAGTAGTATTAATTCCTACACCATTACTTCCGTATCTATCGTTGTATACAACATCATCAAAACCGTCACCATTAACATCAGTTACAACTGACTCTTGAGACCACCACCATTCACCTGGACCCATAGTACGCAAAGGTGGAATAGGGTTCCCCATAACAAGACTCTGAATATTCACACCATTGACTGATTTAACAAAGTTTCTCGTGAGAAATGTTCCTCCTTGGTTATATTTGAAATTAATATTCTGTCCTGAGGAATAGGCGCCGTATGTAATTTCAGCCTGAACAAGATCTTTCTTATAGTCTCCGTTGATCTCAAGGGGGAAGTAACCATCACCAGCATTGTAAAGTTCCAAAACACCATTATTATCAGTGTCTATAACACTATTACCCCCATATGGACTTACAGAATTAGAAATGGTGCCAGAAAAACTTGGCATAGATTCTTCATATTCAAATGTTGTTTTTGGAAGAATTGTCCAGTCATCATTTGTGCTTAAATGTTTTTCTTCAATAGATTGAAGGAGTGATCTGTTTCCATTAGAACCAGCTACATATCCGAAGTAAAAGTAAGAATTATCCTTTCCACTTGTGTTTACTTTAACCGCTGAAATTCTCTTAGTGTCAGTTGTTTTAAAGCCGTATTTATAACTTACTTGTTGATCACCCTTATTTTCTAGAGTAAAAGTAACAAGATTGAGCGGATGAGCCATTGCGTGCTCTGTGTAGGAAATAGTACTTGGGTAAACTGTTCCTGAATCTTTTGTATATGTATAGGTAATTCCATTTCCGAATTTATCTCTTACTTCAGTCAGATACCAACGTCCTATTTGTGCCCCATTTGATTCATTTTGAATACGACTGTAGTAATTACTACCGAAATAATAAGTTGTTCCGTCGCGATCTGTCATCTGCCATGTTGCTCCTGTATACGAATACTTTGCGTAAGACCCGTCATCTATTTTTTGTTCGTAACTAATTCCATTGCTAGAGATAAGCTCTCCGTGAAGAGAAGAAACAAATGATGGATTACTGTAGAGTTTATCTGATCCTGTTTTAGTAGTTCTTTCAACGTACGGAATATTCATTGTCCATCCGTAGCCAATCCACCCAGAGTCATTGTTTTGAGAGTTATAAGAAAGATTTAACTTTGGAGACATTCCCCCTCTTCCTTCCGGAATAGTTAGTGGGTAGCTGTATGTTAAAGCTCCAGACGACTGATCCACTCCGGAGGACCCCTGTGTCTGCAGTCTCGTCGCCTTATTACCTACTGGATCAAGAGAAGAAGAAGACCCGACATCATTTGAAACAGTCGGCGCTGCATAAACAATAATCGTGGTAAGGGGTAATGCTAATTGAACAAATAACAAAAAAGAGCTCACAATTGTAGCTCTTTTTTTCCAAAATATATTTTTTAAAGCACGAGGGTTAACTTTTTTTAGAGACAATATTACCAAAGAAAAGTTTTTAGAAAGTGTGTGCAACATGCTTAATATGATTTAGTGTATACGATAATTGAATGGTTGTAAATAAAATGACAAAAAGCCAACGGTCGGTATAATTTAAGTATTAAATGTTATAGATATAGTAATTTTTTATTATTTAAAATAATTTTATTTCTGCATAGGACTACGTTCGTTCTGCGATAGTTATTCTTGTCCTCGGCTTACTAGCCTCAGCCCCTTCCTCACTCATCGTTCGTCGGCATGATGATACTTCTCTCCTTTTATAATTGTAAGTGCGCGATAGAGTTGCTCAACCAAAATAATTCTTACCAACATATGTGGGAAAACTAGTGAAGATAACTTCCAAGTATAATTCGCACGCTCCATAACAGAATTAGAAACACCATAAGAGCCTCCTATAATAAATACCATTCTTCGCACAGAGTCCACCATTCTATTTTCTATAAGTTCTGCCAATGTTTCACTTTTTATATCCCTCCCTTTTTCATCAAGCAAAACTACATAATCTTCTTTTTTTAATAGAGATATAATTTTCTCTCCTTCTTTTTGAGCAGTACTATCATGCGGAATATAAATCCATTCAATCGGTAAATATCGCAAAATACGCATTTCAAAATGCTTTATAATTTCGTGAGTTAAATCATCTTTTTCTTTACCAACACTTAAAATAACGAGTTTCATAGAAATAGTATAGCAGTAAATAAAGTAAGCAGTAGGCAGTGTCGAGTGGGACGCCTCCGGCGCCCCACTCGTGGCTTGTATTTCCTTTTGTCTAATGTCTTTTGTCTATCCTCCTCTCTCCTTGGTATACTATGCTCATGGCTAAACGCATTACAATTTCCCTCGCTTGGCACATTATGGTAATTGGAATAATTATCATAATTTTTTTGCTATCTACTTTAGGATTTTTTTCTTATAAACTTTATCAAAAAGTTTTAACAACAGAAAAAATACAAAAAGAAATATTAGATAAACAAAATATCGACGTCCTAGAGCGGGAACAAAAATCAAAAGTATTAATAGACTTACAGCAAAAAGCATTAGATGATGCAAAATTAGAACTTACAAAAACAAAAACTGATGCAGAAAAAACAAATGCAAAAATAAAAAGCTTGTCGCAAGCTGTTGAAAATCAATCTCTCTTACCAAAAGAGATAGTTATATCATCAAACGATTTAGCGTCATATACCACTGGCGTTGTTCAAGTTATTTGTTCTAAATCAGATGGAATATCTAGTGGAAGTGGAACACTTTGGACATTCAAAGAGGAACCATATTCAGTTGTTACAAATTATCATGTAGTAAAAGATTCAATAAAATGTGTAATTTCATTAACAAATAGTGTGAACGAAACTATTGGTATATTTAAAATAAAAGATGCTGTTTACACATTTAATAAAAATACTGATGAAGCTATTCTTTCAATAGGAGAATCTATATATTCAAAAAGTGTTCCTATCGCTAATTATAATTATTCTCTATCTACTGTTCGTAAATGCCAAAATGATATGCCAGTTGGCTCCCCTGTTGTCATAATTGGTTATCCAGCTTATGCAAAGCGTAATTCCACTTTAGATATAAATACTATCGGTACGGTAAATGTTATTTATAGAACTGTGACTAATGGAATAATTTCTGGATATGATTCTTCACAACCAGGAAATGCAAATTATTTCGTATCGGCAAAAATAGATAATGGTAATTCTGGTGGAATGGCACTTGGTAAAGATGGAAAAGGATTATGCATACTCGGACTTCCAACATGGCTTACAGTTGGGAACTATGAGACTCAGGGATTGGTACAAAATATTTCAAATATTTTCCCAGCACAATAATGGGAATAGACTTTAGACATTAGATTTTAGATTTTAGATTAAAATGATAAACTGAAGATAATGTCTTCATATAAAGAACTTACTGTGTGGCAAAAATCATATCAGTTGACCTTAGAAATTTACTCAGCCACAAAAAAATTTCCAAAAGAAGAACTTTTTGGTTTAGTTTCTCAGATGAGAAGATGCTCTGTTTCTATCCCATCTAACATAGCAGAAGGTAACGGGCGTTTTGGACAAAAAGAGCATGCTCAATTTATAAGAATAGCTTTTGGGTCTGGGTCAGAATTAGAAACTCAACTTCTTCTATCTAAAGATTTAAAATATATTTCTCAATTAGAATATGATAAATTGAATATATTACTTTCTGAAATCATGCGTATGCTAAATAAACTTGCATCTTCATTATCTAAAATCTAATGTCTAAAATCTATTATCTATCCCTATGATTATCCTATCTATCGAAACCAGTTGCGATGAAACAGCTGTATCAATTATCAAACGCACACGTGGAAAAAATATGCGTTTTGAAGTTTTGTCTAACAAAGTACTTTCTCAAATAGATTTACATACTCAATATGGTGGAGTATTCCCAATGCTAGCAAAACGTGAACATGCAAAAGCTCTCACTCAATTAATTGCTGAAGCATTAAATGAGGCAGACCTTTTGGTAGAACGCGCAAATGCGTACCATTTACCAATGTCTGAGAAAAATAAATTAAAAAAGATATTAGAAAGAGAAGGTGATATGTTTGAGGCCATGCTCGTGATGTTTGAAGGAATACAAAAGCCAGCAATCGATGCAATCGCCATTACAACTGGACCTGGGCTTGAACCTGCCCTTTGGGTTGGGGTGGTTGGGGCAATGGCTTTAAATACAGTTTGGGGAATACCACTTTACCCTGTAAACCACATGGAAGGCCATATAATCGCTAGTATGCTTCATAAAGAGGGCGATCTATACGAAATGACTCCCGTTGAATATCCAGCCTGCGCATTGCTTATTTCTGGTGGACATACAGAAATAGTTAGAATACCAAAACTTCGTTCTTATCATGTAATTGGGAACACGCGGGACGATGCAGTTGGAGAAGCATTTGATAAGGTGGCTCGTATGCTTTCACTTCCCTACCCTGGTGGACCACAAATTTCTGCCTTAGCAGAGAAGGCTCGAAATGAAAGTATAACCGTATCAGAGGAGTTGCGATTACCAAGACCAATGATTAATAGTGGAGATTTATTTTTATCTTTTAGTGGTTTAAAAACTGCAGTGCTAACAAGATTAAAAAAACACGAAACCATTACAGATGAAATAAAAAAAATGGTCTCGCTCGAATTTGAAAATTCTGTAACAGATGTATTAGTCGCAAAAATTAAACAAGCAATTTATGAGACTCGTGCTAAAACTTTAATAGTTGGAGGTGGAGTAAGCGCAAACACACATATTAGAAAAGCATTGAAAGAATTATCTGAGAGTGAAGGTTTCACTCTTTATGTTCCAGAAAAAGATTTATCTACTGATAACGGACTTATGATTGCGGCTACTGGATTACTTCATATTGAATATGATAAAAAGGGAAGAGTGAAATTAGAGGCGAATGGGTCATGGTCTGTGGCAGATTGTTAGACATTAGACTTTAGATTTTAGATAATACAATTCAGAGGCAAAAGAAAAGTGGCCAGCCGAAGGCTGGTCACTTTTCTTTCGCCTCGCACCCCATTGTGGTGAGCGTGGCATGCTCCAAAATAAGTGCCTTATGTGAGCGCGGTCGCCCACCGCAATGACTTGCGAAGGACTACCACGTACACAGTGTACAGTTTCTAGTTTCTAGTTTCAAGTAAAATTCCTAGAAAATTAACTTAATAATATTCTTAGCAAAAATAAGCTTATTTTCTAACGTTTCTCCGTCACGATAAAAACTTTCTAATAAAATATATAAATCCTGATTAAGATCTTTTATTTTTGCAAGTCTCTGTTTTGGAGAAGGAGACCACATTTGTTTAATATCAAAAAATCTTCCTGTAAGGATAAAAATTTTATTTGTAAGTATTAAATTTGCTGTTGTACTATCACTAAGAATAATATCTTCTACATACCTAATTTGGTCTTCGGCATCAAAACGAAGCTGTTCAAGTTCAGACTTATCTATAGCTTTTTTCCCGACACTAATAATCTCTTGTATTTTAATTTTCAAAGACTCAACAGCTCCATCCTTGTCATATAATATTTTTGCAACTTCCCAAAGTTCCGCTGCATCATCTCTATGACTTTCCCAATAATCAAAAGCTCCTTTTTCAGTTGTATATATAATCTCAAACGCTTGCCCGTTTTTATGTTCAACGGTCCTACTATATCCATCACTTAAAATAACAACTAAGTCCACATCACTATTTGGACGATTATTCCCCCGTGCATAAGAACCAAAAAGAATAATACCTAATACATCAGATCGTTGTTTTAAATCTTCAATAAAGCTTTTAATAGTTTCATTCATAATAAATATTATATCATGTCATTAAAACGTAAATGGCCATCTTTCGATGACCATTTGCGCAGGCTCTTATTTATTTTGTAAGCACACCTAATGCGCTCACTCCCCTAGTTTACTCCTACTTTTTTACTGGAGCAAGTAAACTTTTAATATATGCATCAACCTGTCCAGCATATTCTGGACTCTTCTTCTTTAAATCATTTAACATTTCAATTGCAAGTGAAATTTGTCCTGTACTAACAGCAGAATTTAACACGTCTCCATCAAATGGAAATTCTCCACTCTTTCCATCAACATAAGCTTTTGTATTTTTATAATCCTTTACATAAACAGAATTTATCATAAGCCATTTCTGTGAAGCATCATACGCTGGTTGTAAATCATAAGTAGCACGCGCTAAAGAATATGCTTCTTTATATTTACCTTGCGTTAAATAAGCTCGAATCAAGTCAAAAGAAATTAATTGCTTATTCGGTGCAAGATTATGCGCCTTAGTTAATACTTGCTCAGCTAGCACCGATCCCCCTATTCCGTTGTAGAACATTCCAAAAAGAGAAAGCATTCTTACATCTTCATTATATTTAAGGGTTGACTCACTAACATCTTTTTGAACAGCCATTAGAAAGTCATTTATCACTTTTCCTATTGCTTGCTTATTTACCTCTGGTGTCTCCGGTGGAACTTTTATCTGACCAATACGAATACCCATCTGTAAAAATTGCTCACGAGATTCTTCAGATCCTAAAGTATTTAATGCTAATGCTTTAGTAAATGAATCTTGTGATATTTTTATTGCATCTACAAGCGGTATAGTTTGAATCATCTGACTAATACTCATTCCACGGATAAGCGAGGTGTTCACCAAGTAAGGTCTGTAATTTACAAAATATTGTACTGCAATCAAAGCAACAAATATAATTGGTATCACAATCAAATTCATTGCCTCTTGTGTAATTAATTCTTTTTCTTTTGGTCTTGCACTTTCACCATGAGTTCGCATAACAATATACGCGAGTAATGCAAAGAATAAAATATAACTAGTTAAATTATCAAACACAAATATATTGTGAACAAAATATCCACCCAAAACACCAGTTAAAATAGCTCTTTCACGCAAAGGCATATCATGAGGTTTAAACCACATAAGCCAAAGCGCCACAAGGTAGAGTGATAGATAGGAAAGTAATCCAAGTATTCCACCAGCCACAAGCCAGTCAAAGAACACATCGTGGGAACGGTCATACCATGGTTCCAAGTTATACATTTTTTCAGGAATAAACTTCCTTGCGTAAATATAGCTAAAGTTATCTTGACCATAACCTAATATTGGTTTCTCTAAGAATGCCTGATAACTGATTTTCCAAATTGAAAAACGGCTCATTGTTGTAAGCTCTGTTGGAGAAATACTTGCGAGGCGATTAAGTGTCGGTGTTGATTTGATAAAATCTGAATTCTTAAATGCAAAAAGTGAAGACACTCCGACAATAACAGCGACAAGCACTCCAACCAAAACTTTTCTTGCATGCCCCTTTTCATGCCAAGCGATAATTCCAAGAGTTAATAAAATTCCAGCGAAAAGTCCTATAATTGTTCCACGAGTTCCAGAATAGAAAAGTGCAACTAAGTTAAGAACAATAATTGTTGGATACCACCAAGCTTTTTTCAAATTATGATGTTGTGCCCAAAGAATTCCTGCAATAGAAAGAGACATTAAACAAAAGATAGCAAAATATGCGGAGTTACCAATTGTTGCGTCTAATCTATTTTCACTTTGATGAATTGGGAATAATTTTGAGAATTTTTCCGCCACAGCTGGAAACTTTTCTGCAAAAATATATCCTTTCGCTCCAAGTAATTGTCCATATGCATAAATCAAAACAAGTAAGTTTGAGCCTAGGAAAACTTTAAACATATTTTGCCAAGACTTAAGAGTGGTTAGCATTGCAGTTAACACAAAGAAATAACCGAACATATGTATATGTCCAACAAATCCTTCCATTCGTTCATAATTACTCCAAAGAGCTTTACCACTATCAACAGCAAAAATATCAGCTATTAAAATAATCAACATGAAAACAGCATAAGCTATCGTTAATGGTGATTTTTTAATATTTACTCTATAAGTTGCATCACGAAGAGCAAGTATTGCCCAACCAGCAAATGCAATTTCTACAATAAATCTAAAAAGAAAATTCTTACCAGAAATAAACGGGAAATAAAGTCCTTGAGTCCCCCAGTGTAGCGGGTCAAAAGTTCCCCCATCTGCTACATAAAGAGCAATGAAAGGAATTAAAGCTAAACAAAACCAAACTACTTTTTTAATAATATTTTGCATACTAAATAACTATTGTTTAATA
>Ga0265292_1001147_pt1 | contig 25459 bp, 21 predicted proteins | sample Munlanlewell296A_FD_189080 | JGI IMG/M metagenome (GOLD analysis project Ga0265292, IMG submission 189080) | Leachate microbial communities from a municipal landfill in Southern Ontario, Canada - Leachate well 296A | ecosystem: Engineered > Solid waste > Landfill > Unclassified | place: Canada... | reverse complement strand
GGTGGCAATCACATCCTCCGTTTGCGGACGGCGGTCAAATCCGGTCGATGGGAAAACTTTTGGTCGCATTACCTTTGCCTCAAAGATTCTGCATAAGGACTACGTAAAATGAAAACTACACCCATTAAATTTCCGTATTATTTACTTTTGTGTCTGACCAATTTTTCTGGCAACCCCTCCACCGTCATCGTCCGGCTTGACCGGACGATCCAGAATATTGCGAACATCAATCGGAAGGGTTTATTTCCGCTTATGGAAACATCTTTGGTATCACTTCTGGCTCGCCAGAGGAATTGCACGTTTTATATTGGTGTGGCGAACAATCTGATCCCACGTGGGAGGATTTGTACGAGGAGTTGCGGTTAATTTAAACAAGCTGGATTGCCCGGTCAAGCCGGGCAATGACAAGGACTTAGGTTATGCCAGAAAAATTAGTCAGACACTTACTTTTTATCGTCCTGCTTGAATCCGAGAGCATTGACCGCTTCCGGGGAAATTAACTCGTGTAATTGTTCTTTTGTGATGTCAGCTATAGCTTGAGCGGCGGTGAAGATGTCGCAATTATTTTCTTTCATGTATTTGCCGATTTCGGCGGCTTTGTGATAGCCTAGTTTGGGTACTAGCACCGTGACCAGGGCGGCACTTCGCAGGGCTAACTGGCGGCAGTGGTCGGCGTTGGCGGTGATACCGGTGATGCATCTATCGGCGGTCAGTTTATTGGCGGTTACGAGAATTCGCAGCATTTCCAGTAATTTATCGGCAATCAGGGGCAGGAAGGCGTTTAATTCCAATTGACCGCTGCCGGCGGCCAGGGCGATGGCGCTTACGTCGCTGAAGACCGAAATCGCTACTTGCGTGAGCATTTCAGTTATGACGGGATTCACTTTTCCCGGCATGATCGATGAGCCGGCTTGGAGCGGGGGGAGGTTAATTTCGCCAAAGCCGGTATCGGGACCGCTGGCTAGTAGACGTAGGTCACTGGCCATTTTCATCAGAGTGCTCGCGTGGGCTTGAAGGATACCGCTGACTTCAACGAAGACATCGGCATTTTGCGTGGCATCGAGGAGATTCTCCGCCCGGGCTAACGGTAAACCTGTGATTTCGCGGAGTTCATCGGTAACTTGGAAAATATAATCTCTGGCGGCGCCGAGGCCGGTGCCGATGGCCGTCCCGCCCAGGTTGACGACACGAATTCGTTCGGTGCATTTGTAAATTCGCCAGCGATCGCGCGAGAGGACGTCGGCCCAGGCGCCGAAGGTTCGGCCTAGCGTCATGGGGACGGCGTCCATTAATTCCGTTCTGCCGATTTTTAAGATATCCGCGAATTGCCGCTCCTTGTTTTGGCAAGCCTCTTGAAGTTGCGTGACGGCAGATTCCAGTTCTTTCAATAATTTATACGCCGCGACTTTTACAGCCGTCGGGTATGTATCATTAGTCGATTGATGCAAATTCACGTCCTGGATCGGATCAATGAATTGATAATCACCGGGATTTTTCCCTGCCAGGACCAATGCGCGATTAGCGATAACCTCGCAAACGTTTAAATTCGTCGAAGTGCCCGCCCCGCCCTGAAGTGGATCGACCAGGATATGTGAATCGAGGTTTCCCGCCGCCATTTCAACCGCCGCCTGTTGAATGAAATTTCCTTTTTCCGGGGCAAGGTATCCGAGTTTGCAATTAGTGATGGCGGCGGCCAATTTGACTTGTCCGAAGGCGTGAATCAATTCCGATGCCACTCGCCGTCCTGTGATGGAAAAGTTTTCCACAGCCCGGGCGGTATGAATGCCCCAGAGGGCGTCGGCGGGAATTGATTTTTCACCCAGGCTGTCATGTTCGAGACGATGATTCATTAATACTCGCTCCCTCACGGTCGCGTCTCTTTAATTCGAGACATAATTCATTTATTGACCTTCGCCAAGACCGAACGATAGCAGGAAATCAGTTTTTCAATGGAATTCGACAGCGACAATTCGCTTCGGGCAAATTCCAGGGCCTGATCGGATAAGTCCTGCCAATTGATTTTTCCCTCAAGCCACTCGCTCAAGATATTCGCCAGGCTCAGATGATCGCCCGGTTTAAACTCCAAACCGGTTTTGCCGTTGACCAGTAAATCCATGGCAGTATCTTTGGTGGCGATCAGCGGGCAACCATGCGCCATGGCCTCATACGGTCCCGAATGTAATGAATGGAAAGGTCCGGGTTGAATATAAAAATCGGCGTCGCTGAGAACTTCGTCCCAGTTCGCAAGCACTTCCAGAAAAATCACCGATTTGCCTAATCCATGTGTATTGGCCCAGGAATGAAAGCTGTGTTCGAGAGGACCGGTCCCAAAAATGATGGTCAGAAATTCCTGACCACGGTTCTGTATCTCGGCCAGGGCATGGAGAAATGTGTCGTACCCGCCGGTTCGCTGGAAGTCGCCGACGCTTACAATCGTTTTCGGTCGGTCGGATTTTACCCGCTTGGGCCGAAGAAAACACCCCGGACGGATCAATTCGATTTTGTCGGACGATTTCCCGTATAGTTCGTGAAGGGTTTTACAGATCGGTTCCGAAATCCCAATCAAACGACCGCAATGCGCCTGATCGACCCGAAGATAACATTCCTCCTGAAACAATCCGTTGAAAGTGAGGACGTAAGGAACGTTGAGCCGTTTGGCCAAATCGACAGCCAACCCGCAGGAACGACCGGAACAGCCGTGGATGAGATTGACCCTGGCGGCTTTAAGTTCGGTAACCAGCGTTTGCAGATTTCGTTTGTATTGCCAGGGCCAGAAAGGGACTTTGAACTCGGAGACCTTGGCCGGACCAATCGGCAATTTTGCCACCGCCGGAGGATCGGAGCAGACGAGAGTGACATTGATGGGCTGATCGACTAACCCCACCAGCATGTGCGAAAAAATACTTCGGAACCGATACAGATAATCATTATCAACCAGCAGTGCGACATTGATCTGCTGCTCGTCCGATTGTGTCTGAATTGTTATTGGCGAATCCATTTGTTAAAAGTCCGATTTTTCTGGCGGCATGGCATCGTCTTGGAGGCATGCCTTCAAATTTTGATTATACACACAGGAAGGAAAGAAAGAAAAGGTGAAATCTGTTACGTGCCGGGCAATCCCGCCTACTAAATAAGATATTGCTTCAGACGATGCCCTGCCGGTGTCAGCTTTTCAGTTGCGAAATAATATTTTGCTGCGGTTCTCTCAGCAGGTCCATGAACCGTATAACGGGTTCCGAGAATACTTTTCCCTTGCGAAAAACGGCCCCGACGGACCTGTAAAATTCTTCTTCGGCAAACGCTTTGGCGACGAGGGTTCCATTTTTGATTTCCTGCATTACCGCCGGTTCCGGAAGGATGCTTAATCCGACGTTGGCTTCGATTCCCCGTTTCATCGTCTCTATATTATCCAGCTCCATGACGGGTTTGATCGTGACCCCGTAGTTTTTCAGTATCCGGTCGATGAGTTTTCGCGTGAACTGGTCTTTTTCGAACAAAATCATCGGCTGCAACTGAAGCGACTTGATGGACACTTTCTTTTTGGCGGCCAAAGGATGCCGTGGGTGCATGACGAGAAGCAACCGTTCGCGGTAAAAGGGTATGACCCCCAGTCTCCGGTCACCTTTTGGGCAGGCGATCATCCCGATGTCCGCCCGATCCGCAAGAACGGTTTCACTAGCCTGGTTCGCTCGCATCGATTCGATATATAACCGGACGTTCGGATGCTGCTGAAGATAATATCGAACGTAAGGTTGAAGCAGATACAGGACGATGGAAGGGATTCCGGCGATGGTGACCGAACCGGTAATCTGGTGGGAAAAGTTCGCCAGCTGATTGCGAAAGTCCTCGTATCTGGCATAGAGGTCTTTGCATCCTTTGTAAAATATTTCCCCTGCCTGAGTCATCGCGAGCGGCCTGCGGGTCCGGTCGATCAGTTGCAGTTTGAACTGCGATTCGATGGTCTTGATTTGTTGTGAAACCGCGGATTGGCTGATCATGTTACGCGCCGCAGCTTTGGAGAAACTTCGCGTCTGTGCCAAATCACAAAAAATCTTTATCTGATCCATATCCATGACGTATTCCATCCCGATTACTGATTTTCATTAGACTATCTTATTATATCTTTTAATAGCGTTAAATTATCTAATATGCAAGAAAAAAATGACAGATGAATTACATCGAAGTTTAATTATATTTTACGGCAAGCCGATAGTAGGGTATAGTAAATGGCCAAGTCTGTGTTTCAAGTGGAGTATCGGATGCGTATAGTGGTGATACAGGGTGAAACCTCATTTGTTGATCAACACTTCTCCGGCGGGACGATTTATATAGGACGTCACGGTCAATGCCAGATCAAACTGCCAGGGGACGAGCATGTTGCCAACCGTCACATGATGATCCATGAAGAGAACGGCCAATGGTTTGTCGCTCCTGTTCACGATCAATTCCATACTTCATATCTCAACGGTCATTTGCTTCAGAAAACAGAGGACTTGCTGGATGGAGACGAACTACGTGTTGGTAACTTTCTGGTTCAATGTTACACGGAAGAAGAAACAGCAAAAAAAACGGTTTCCTTTCAAGTTATCCCGCGCAGCAACAGCGATCTTCAAGCGGTCGCCAATCTGTCCTTCACGGAAATGCACCTTCCGGAAAGCGTGATCATCAAGCATCGTACCGACACCTTCAGCCTGTCGAAGGGACGGATGGAATATGTTTCGGGTTTGGCTTTGCGGATGTTGGATATGCCCGATGTGCGAAGTTTGCTGAGCATGGTGATTGAAACGGTGATGCTCGACTTTAAAGCCTGCTGCGCCTGGGCTGGATTAAGAAGCGATGCGGAGGGTCACCTGGTTTTATCGGTGGGGAAGGATCTTTCCGGTCGGCCTATCGATCCGCCACCCACGGCCCAGAAATTCGCTTTTGCCACGGTCGAATGTGCCTGCGCCCTTCTGCAGCCTGCCCTGGGGAATAATCCTGACCGGTCCTGTCTGGCTTGTCCGCTGATCAGTCCGGACGGATCGCTGGGAATGATCTACCTGGAAAGTGATCCAAAAAACAGTCCGTACAATGTCGCCGATTTGGACACCCTTGTCTTTGTGTGCAACCAGATGGCCTTGGCCATCGACCTCCTCCTTCGCCGAGAGCGCGATCAAATGGACCATATCCGCGTTCTGGACCAGGAATTGGCCCGGAAGGTGCAAGCGCGAACCGCACCCTGGAAACTGCCCCAGTGGCCGGAATTACATATGGCCGTCCTCTCGGAACCCGGAACCCAGGCTTGCAGTGACTTTTATGACCTGCTTCCCCTCGGGGATAAGCAGGGAATGGTCCTGATCGGTCAAACGACGACCGACTCCTCGGACGCCGCCGTTTGCATTGCCGAAATGTCCGCCGCTTTTCGCATCGGGGCGGTGCATCGTGATGAACCCCAAGTCCTGATGAGGCAGGTCAACTGGTTGATGCACGCTACGGCCGGTGAACCTCGGCGGATCAGCGCGGGAGTTTTGATGATCGATCCCCAGAGTGGGGAATTTTGCATTTGTCTGGCTGGAAATATTCACGCCTATCTAATCGCCGACAATGGAAAAATTGTTAAGATTAAGTACGGTCATAATCCGCTGGTAGGGAAGTCGCGGAAATCAAAATACGAGGCGGTCAAAGGAACACTTATCGAGCAGCAGACGCTGGCGCTTTGCACAGACGGTATCTTTTCTGTCACGTCGGATAAAGACGAACCCTTCGATGAAAAACATTTATTGGACCTTCTGTCCGACAGTTTCGGTCAGATCCCGGCACGCATCTTAAGCGACCTGGCCGATGATATTTCCGCCTTTACCGGTGGAAAAAAAGCATCCAATGATATCACTCTGCTTCTGCTTCAAAAAGGCCGACCGATTGCATAACATTATCGGACCACTGATGAATGAAATGACTAAATCCTAATTCCTAATGTCTAATCAATGCCTAATGACTAAAAATCCATGCCTAACGGAGAAGCCCGCGCGTGTCTTTTTTGACATTAGTCATTAAGGAATTAGTCATTGATTAGACATTAGGAATTAGGATTTAGTCACTCCTCTATTCTGACGATATCCTTACTGGAAACTATTGTTACGAGGATGGTACGCATTATGGACATTGCAACACTTTTCGGCATCTTGCTCGGTTTTGGTGGTCTCATTTGGGCCATGTGGGTTGGCACGGAAGGACACATGGAGACCTTCTTTTCTGAAGAAGGTTTTGTTCTGGTGATCGGAGGCTCTCTCGCCGCCGTTTGCATGTCCATGCCGTTACGGTCCGTTTTGGATGTTTGGGGATACGTCAAGAAATGGCTCCTCGGCAAGGAATTGCCGATTGATTTATTACTCACGAATCTGGTCAGCTATGCGGAAATTGCCCGGCGCGATGGAATGCTCGCTCTGGAAGACGCGTTAAAAACCCAGGCTGACCCCTTTCTGAAAAAAGGTCTTCAGTTGGCCATTGACGGAACGGACCCCGAGATCATCGATCAGACCTTGCGGATAGAAATAAACGCTTTGGCGGAAAGGCATAAAAAGGGTAAGAAATTTTTTGAACTGATGGGGAAATACGGTCCTGGGTTTGGTTTGACTGCCACCCTGATCGGTCAGGTGGCCATGTTCCGCAACCTCGGCGGGGATAGCGCCTCCATTGGTAAAGCCTTGGCCGTCGCCTTGCTCGGCACACTCTACGGCTGCATCCTTTGTAACGTCATCTGCGGTCCGATCGCCGATAAACTGTCGATACGTTCCGCCGAAGAGCAATTCGTCCGTGAAATGACGCTCGTGGGGATTATGAGCATTCAATCCGGCGATAACCCTCACGTGGTCGAGATGAAGCTCCAGTCATTCCTGTCCGAGCGCCAGAAAAAAGCATTGGAGAAAAAGTAAAAGAGAAATAAACCGCAAAGATCACAAAGATCGCAGAGACAGAATTCTTATTAAAACCTCTTCTCTGTGTCCTCTGTGCTTCAAGAATATTTTTCGTGGTTAAAGGATTACAAAATGTCGGAAAAAAAACATCAGGAAGAAGAACATGGTGAAAGCGCACCGTTGTGGGTCATCAGTTTTGCCGACCTGGTAACTCTGCTGCTGAGCTTTTTCGTGATTCTTTCCGCTGGCAACGCCAAAAGCGTCCAGTATGACCCGGAGTTTGCCAGTATCGTGGCCGCCATCAAAAAGGCATTTAAATACATGCCTCCTTCCACGGCCAATCCCTCGTCGGTCGATCTGAAATCCATTATGGGAATGTTAAAACCACAAAAGGGAAAAACTGGGAAATCCGGTAACCCCGGTGAATCCTTTCAGCGTTTGGACGGAATGTCGGGAAAGCACGACCTGGTAACGACTGTCAGGTCTGGAACTCAGACCACCATCGGCGGATGTGTTTCTTTTGACAACACGTCGGCGGACATCTCGCCGGAGAGCCTAAGCGACATCCGGCAAATCGCGGACAAAGTTCGTGGGCACATGAACGTCTTTATGGTCAAAGGACATACATCCAAAGACGAAGAATATCGGCTCAAAGGCACGAACCGCGACCTTTCCTACGAACGAGCCACTGCTGTCATGCGGAAACTGGTGGAATTTGGAGTGGCCGAGGAGGGCTTGAGAATCGAAACGTGTCGTGATTTTGAACCCCTCCGCGAGGGCGCCTACAGTGAAATCTCCCGATCCGAGAACCGACGCGTCGAAGTCGTCGCCACAGAAGCCCTGATTAGCGAATATCGCGGGCAAGGCCCCACCGGAAATTCCGCCAACAAACTCGCCGACCTGACCAAAAAATTAGAAGAAAAAATCAAAAATACCACTCAAAAATGAAATTGGTTACACGACGTTCATAACCTGCTCTTTGATCCGGTCGATGTGTCCTTTGATTTCGATCACCATCTGGGCAATTGGGGCATCGTTGGCCTTGGAACCGATGGTATTGGTTTCCCGCAGCATTTCCTGGGAAAGAAACTCCAGGGTGCGCCCAGCGTGTTCGTCCGAATCGATCACCGTTTGAAACTGCTGAAAGTGGGATTCAAGACGTGAGATTTCCTCGTTGACATCCGCCCGTTCGGCAAAAATGGCTACTTCGCGGGCCAAATCCTGGCGATCCAACTCCACCTCGGCCTCGGCGAGCAATTTCTTGACCCGTAGATTCAGCCGTTGTGCGTAATCCTCGATGACCAAAGGAGCGCGTTCTTGAATTTTTTTCATCGCCGCTCCGATCTTGGTGCAGTGCTTGAGCAGGTCGTCCTTCAGGGATTGTCCTTCCTGAAGCCGCATGGTCCAAAGCTGTTCAATCGCTTTGGCCGTCAGATCCGATAGTATCTGCCATTCCCGCTCCAGTCGCATGGGGTCCGGGTCGGGATATTGACACACTCCCGGTAATTCCAAAATATTGGCCAGGTCGATGACAAGGTTTTTCCCAGGCTGATCCTGCAAGAAATTTTCCAGGGCGTGAAGATATGCCTTGACGGCTCCGGGATTCACCTGATAGGCGGAAAGTTCGGAAACATCCCGCGTGCGCAGGCTGAAAACGATGGACCCGCGAATAAGACCTTCCCGAAGGAGTTGCTCGACCTTCGGTTCATAGCAGGACAGTTGCTCCGGAAGCTTAATGTTGGCCTTGAAATATTTTCCATTTAAGGCCTTGATCTCAAGGTTATACGTGACGTTGTCAACATTAGAACTTGCGCGGGCAAAACCGGTCATCGAGGCCAGCATAACAATTTCCTCTTTTAGCTATTATTTGGATTGCGTTGGTTGCGTTGTCGCGACCGGGCCGGCGGGTTGTTTGGTATTCACATTATTCGAGGCCGGCGTCTTGGGGCTTTGGGTTCCAACGTTATTGGTCGCTTTGATCGGTGGAGGCGTTTGTTGTATGGGCACACCCTGGAACTTCTGAGGAACGAAAACGAAATTGGCAACGATGGACAGCAGCAGAAATATCCCCGTCAACGCCACTGTGACCCAGGTAAAGACATCACCGGTCTTTGACCCGAAAGCGCTATGCCCTCCCGAACCGCCAAAGGCCCCGGCCAGTCCGCCACCCCGGCCTCGCTGCAACAGAATAATGATAACCAACAGCAGACACACTATGATAAACAAGATACCGATCGCAATGGTCATTTTATATCCTCACTTTATTCTTGAATAATAACCTTAATTATATACCAGAGTTCTTGGGGGTTCCGCCAGCCTGAATAATTTTTAAAAAATCATCCGCCTTCAAACTCGCCCCGCCCACCAAAGCTCCGTCCACGTCCGGCTTGGCCATGAGCGAGGCGGCGTTATCGCCTTTGACGCTCCCGCCATATTGGATTCGGACAGCCTGGGAAAACGCGGAACCGAATTTATTCGTAAGCCAGTTGCGGATAAACTGATGAACTTCCTGTGCCTGTTCGGGAGTCGCGTTTCTGCCGGTCCCGATGGCCCAAACCGGCTCGTAGGCGATTACCAGGTCTTTTAGCTGCTGGGTGGTTAAACCGTCCAATCCGCCGGTCAACTGCGTCTCGATGACTTTTTCGGTCTGATTCGCGTCGCGTTCTTCCAGTTTTTCTCCGACGCACAAGATCGGTCTTAACCCGGCGGCGACAACCGCTTTAAGTTTAGCGTTGATTAATTTGTCATTTTCCCCCAGCACATGCCGCCGTTCCGAATGTCCGACAATGACGTACCGGCAGCAGCAATCCTTGAGCATTTCACAGGATATCTCGCCTGTAAACGCTCCTTTAGGTTCAAAGTAAACATCCTGCGAGCCAAGTTGCACGTGACTGGAGGCGAGCGCCTGAGCCACGGGAATTAAATAAACAAAAGGAGGACAAACGGCCACTTCGACATTTCCAGCCGGCGGATTTTTTGCCAACGCACGCGCCAATTCCAACGCGGTCGCCTGGACCGTATTCATTTTCCAATTACCAGCCACCAACGGGATACGCATTTATCAATACTCCTTACTTCACTTCGCCGGCTAAAAATCAATACTCACAAATGAAACAAAACATGATACCCAATCGTCGCTGGTTTTGCTAATAAAAAGATAAAAAAGTAAAGAAATGCTCAATGTCTTTTCCGATAAAAAAAACTTGTCCCTGCCCCGAAAATAAGGATCAGAATCGATCCGGGTTCCGGAGTGTGCTGAGGCACAAGATCGGCGTAGGCAAGACCCAAAGACGTCAGGTGTCCGTTAGAATCAAATAAACTGCTGTTTTGGAAGTTTGTGGAAGGATCATTTAATGGATACCACGCCCATGCCTGGACCAGCCGGTTTCCATCCGCGGATAATCCAAGTTGAGAGTCGAAATTGCCATTGGCGTCGGCGTCCATCAGCCATTTGGTGGATTGCTGAAGAAAATCAACGGCTGACGCCTGGGATATCCCATTGTCTGAAATGCCATATCCAATCCGCATTTCGCTTTTACTGTAGCCTGCCGATAAAAGCCACTGCCGGAAGGTTTTTACCGCCGATTTAAAAGTATCCAAAGGGGCGGCAGTATCGGGACCGATGATAATTTGCACGTTGAAGACATCGATGGGCATCTGCTGATGAGTTTGCCGATAGTAGTCGTTTATCGTATTTTTGATGAAGTCAAAGTTGTCATCCTTGTAATTTGTCAAATTGCCCAAAACGATTGATCCGGTCATGACTTGAAATTTTGAATCAATGCTTTTGATCTGGTCATGCCAGAGATGGAAATCGGAAGCATATTGATCTGTCTGGTAGTATCGCGGGCCTGATGCGGATGGTTGAGTGGTATAGCAGTCCAATCCCGGACGGCTGCCGATTTGCCACGGAGTGGACGCATTGAACCAGGTTGGATGACTCTGATATATTTGCTGGGCTGCGTTTAAGGCAGGAGTATGGGAGTCTTTGGCGATAACGGTTATGCGATCAATGGTCCCGCCATTTTGACGAGCGATGGGTCCGGGGCAACTGGAATAGTCGGTTTCTCCGTCTGTATACCAGCCCACTTGCCCAAGCTTCTGATAATCATAGGAGGTAATCATTTTTTTGGTAAGCGCATAGTTGTCGCAGATACCAAACCGCTGATTCAGAGAATAAAGACCGGAACCATTCGCCCCAATAGCTGCACCGGGCCAAAAAAACATCATCGGCAAAATGAATCGCCAACCCACTTCGCGCACGCTCTCTCCCTATCGTATTCTGCCTCGTGAAAATTCTCTCTCTGGGAATAAATTAATCGAAATAAAGAATTTAATCAAGTCATTTTAGGTAAACTTTCGCATTTTTCATAGTAATTAAGCTAGGGCGGCCAGTTCGGGTCTCTGGTTCTTCCACGATTGCGGCTGCGCGGTTTCGAGGAACTGTTTGATATTTTTGAAGGTGTCCTCGATGGACCTGTCTACGCCGTCGTTTCGTTTCCCCAGGCACAAGATCGTAGATGGCCGCATCGGACCGCATCCGACTCACCAGGTGTGTTCGCGGAATTTTGATTTATTGTAATAAGCCACTCAAAACCGATCACACGTCTTCCCCAAAATTATAAACGATATCTTGTCAAATGAATTGGCCCAATATATACTTGAGGTATGCCTATAAAACCTTTTCAAGGAAAAATGGAATGAGTTCTCCCGCCGTTAAAAAAACGTTGCCTCTGGCGTCTGTAGTCTCATGTAGGGTGCGCCCAGACGCACCCTACGCAAAATCGAAGATGCGAAATAATATATAGGGTGTTGGTAGTCATGAAAGAAACCCCCACAGGAATGCGATTACATATCGGGATTTTTGGTCGGCGGAATGTTGGAAAGACTTCCCTCTTGAATGCCCTCGCGGGGCAGAACGTGGGAATCGTTTCCGATGTTCCCGGAACCACTACCGACGTTGTGGCTAAGCCGATGGAAATTAAACCCATTGGGCCGGTACTGCTGCTCGATACGGCGGGGCTTGATGATATCGGGCAGTTAGGTTTGCTTCGTGTGCAGCGTTCTCGAAAGACTATGGAACGCGTAGATGTAGCCATCGTTGTCTGCGATACCCCCCTATCGAATTTTGAAGAAGAATTGCTCAAGGAGCTATCCGCGACAAAAATCGGCAAGGTTGTGGTGTTTAACAAGGTCGATCAATGGACACCCACCGAAGACGATCTAAAGAAAGCCAGGGAACTTTCCGGCCAGGTTGTCTGCGTGAGTTCCAAAGACGGAGTCGGAATCGATCAACTTAGCGAAGCTATCATTGCAGTCATTCCGCAGGACTATCTCGATGATCGGGGGATTTTAACCGATCTGGTGGGTCCGGGCGACGTTGTGGTTCTTGTCGTGCCGATTGATTTGGAAGCACCGAAGGGCAGGTTGATTTTACCGCAGGTGCAGGTGATCCGCGAAGTGCTTGACTGCGACGCCAGGACCGTCGTGGTCAAGGAACGGGAACTTTCCGATACGCTCGATCTGTTCAAAACAAAACCGAATTTGGTTATCACGGACTCGCAAGCGATTCTGAAAGTAGCCGCCGATGTGCCGGATGATATTCCCTTGACCACATTTTCAATTTTGTTCGCCCGATGGAAAGGTGATTTGGAAAGTTTTATACAGGGAACGCAGGCCATCGATACATTAAAACCGGGAGCCAAAATTCTGATCGCCGAAACGTGCAGCCATCATCCGATTGGCGAAGATATCGGTCGGGTAAAGATTCCCCGCTGGCTGCGGCAATACGTGGGCGGAGAACTCCATTTCGATCATACAGCGGGGTTGGATTTTCCGGACAATCTAACAGAGTACAGTTTAATTGTGCAATGCGGTTCATGTATGACCAATCGCCGCGAAGTGCTCCGGCGCATTCTTCAGGCCAAGACCGCCGGCGTGCCGATCACCAATTACGGTCTTTGCATTTCAAAATCGCTGGGAGTCCTCAAAAGGGCTTTATCGCCCTTTTCATAAGGTTAGGGTTAAGAAAATACCAAAACCGAAACTATATCTTGATAGCACGTGGTAACAACGGTAGACTTGAAAGTACATAGTTATCTTTGGAGAACTAAACATGGCGTATAAAGAACATCGTGCGTCTTTGATCGTGGCGGCGGAACAGCAATTTGCCTTGGTGGTTTCGCGGTTTAACAGTTTTATCACCGAGCAACTGGTCGGCGGAGCCAAGGATGCCTTCATCCGGCTTGGGGGAAAAGACAGCCAAATGACGATTGTGTATGTGCCCGGCTCGATGGAATTACCCCTGGTAGCCAAGACTTTGGCGGAATCGGGAAAATATGCCGCCGTCGTCTGCCTCGGGACCATCATCCGAGGACAGACCCCGCATTTTGACTATGTCGCGGGGGAAGCGGCGAAAGGAATCGCCCAGGTGAGTCTGCAAACGGGCGTGCCAGTGATTTTCGGAATCGTTACCGCCGATACGCTGGAACAGGCTATCGACCGTGCGGGTGTCAAGGCGGGAAACAAAGGTGCCGATGCTCTTGTTACCGCGATTGAAATGGCAAATCTTATCCATTTATTATAAAAGTTTGATATATGAATAACGGAAAAAAATGGGAGGACGTCTCTCCGACCGATTGGCGTGCCCAAGCCAGGGCATTGGCGATGCAGTGTCTGACGCAACTGGACGTTCAGGGGACTGATTTTCTGATGGAAATGGACAGTTTTATCGCCGAGGCCAATGCGCCCTCGGACAGTAAATCGCTGGCAGGTGAATTGGCGAGAGTCGCCTGGAACAATCACGAGCCCTGCGATCAATTCATTGGTGAAACGGTTAAACACTGGCAATTGCAGCGGATTGCCTTGATCGACCGGGCGATTTTTCGTCTGGCGATTGCCGAAATGCTCTATCGGACCGATGTTCCCGTCAAAGTCGTTCTCGATCAGGCAATTGAGCTGGCCAAACGATTTTCTACCGCCGAATCGCCGCAATTTATAAATGGCGTACTTGATGCCATCGCCAAAAAAATTCAAGAACCCAGTGCTGCCGCGGAAACGAATGAAATAGAAAAGAGACGCGACCGTGAGGGAGCGAGTATTGAATCCGGGGATAGTTAATTAATGGTCAGCCTTTTCAAAAAATTGCGAGACGGCCTGGCCAAGACCCGTGCGAAACTGACCGGAACTCTTACTTCCATTCTCCGCGTGGGAAGAAAAATCGATCAGCAACTCCTCGATGAGCTTTTTGATACGCTAATCACCGCAGATATCGGATTGACGAATACCGAAAAAATCATCTCCGACCTAAGCACTGCCTGGAAACAGGGAAAAATCGGCAATGCCGAGGAAATCGTTCCTTTTCTCAAGGACGACCTGAAAAAATACTGGCCGGAGCAGGATCGCAAACTCGCCAAGGCCGATGGCGGTCCGACCGTAATCCTCATCGTCGGGATTAACGGCTCAGGAAAAACGACGAGCATCGCCAAGCTGACTTGGTACCTGACGAACCAGAAAAAGAAAGTTATCCTCGCCGCGGCGGACACCTTCCGAGCCGCTGCAGTCGATCAGTTGACCATCTGGGCCGATCGGACCGGAGCCCAGATCGTCAAACATAAATCCGGCGGCGATCCCAGCGCGGTTGTCTTCGATGCCTGTGCGGCTGCGGTTTCACGAAACGCCGATTATCTCGTGATCGATACCGCGGGACGGCTTCATACTCAGGAAAATCTGATGCGCGAGCTGGAAAAAATCTTCCGTGTGCTGAACAAGCAAATTCCCGGCGCACCGCACGAAGTCTTGCTCGTCCTCGATGCCACCACCGGACAAAATGCCCTCAACCAAGCCAGGATGTTCAAGCAAGTAGCCAAAGTGACGGGGATTTTCCTGGCCAAGCTGGACGGGACCGCCAAGGGCGGAATCGTTATCGCCATCCGAAACGAAGTGGACATCCCGGTAAAATTCATCGGCCTGGGCGAAAAGAGCGACGACATCGAACCCTTCGACCCGGATAAATTTATCGAAGCTCTTTTCAGCGAAACCGACGAATGAAATGACTAAAACCTAAATCCTAATGTCTAATCAATGACTAATTCTTAAATGACTAATGTCTAAAAAGACAAGATCGTTAAGAAAAAGTTTGACGCGACACCAAACAGGTGTTTATAGTTTTAAAATTCATAAGGAGTTGAACTCGCTGTGCTGGTGAAGATATGCGGAATTACGAATTCAACGGACGCCAAAACCGCTCGGGACGCAGGTGCCGATTTTGTCGGTTTGGTGTTTGTGGAAACATCCAAACGCTATTTGGAAATCGAACAGGCGGAAAAGATTCTTGTCGGCCTTGGCGGCGAGATTAAACCGGTGGGTTTATTCGCCGACCAGGCGATATTGGATGTTCTCGATACCGTGTTGTGTCTCGGATTGAAAATAATCCAACTGCATGGCCGGGAATCGCCGGACTATCTTAATCGGCTGATGAAGGAACTTCCGGCATGTCGTTTTATTAAAGCGATGATGATCACCGGTCCTGAATCGATTGAAGAAATGCAATCGTATTTCCGATTGATTGAAGATAAGAGCCGGATATTAGCCTTTTTGCTCGATGGGCCGTCCGGTGGTGGAATGGGTATCGGCTTTAACTGGTCGGAAGTGGCCCATTTGCTTTTAGCCGCAAAAAAAGATTTACCGCCGATTTTCCTGGCCGGCGGGTTGACAATTGATAACGTATCTGATGCAATCAGAATTTTAAATCCTGACGGGGTTGACGTCTCCAGCGGTGTGGAAACGGCGCCTGGCAGGAAAGACGCGGAAAAAGTGCAAAAATTTATAGCCCTCGCCAAAAAATAGGCGAAGGCAAACCTTTGGTTGTTTTGTTTTTTTGGAAGGAGTAATGTCGATGGCGAAGAAAATGAATTATGACGTTAAGGATTTGTCGCTGGCGGATCTGGGTTACAAACGGATTCTCTGGGCGGACAGAGATATGCCGGTTTTGCAGATTTTACGGGAACGCTTCGCGAAGGAAAAACCGTTAAAGGGGCTTCGCATGAGCGCCTGCTTGCATGTTACGGCGGAAACGGCGAATCTTGCCCGAACGCTTCAAGCCGGCGGTGCGGACCTGGTTTTATGCGCGTCGAATCCATTAAGCACGCAGGACGACGTGGCGGCGGCGCTCGTTAAAAATTTCAAAATACCCGTATTCGCCATCAAGTGGGAAGACCGCGACACCTATTATAAACACATGATGGCCGCCCTGGACCATAAACCGAATGTCACAATGGACGATGGCGCCGACCTGGTCAATGAAATGCTAGGCAAACGCTCCAAAGAAGCGGAAAACATCATTGCGTCGATGGAAGAGACGACAACGGGCGTGATCCGTCTTCGGGCAATGGAAGCCAACGGGATGTTAAAATTCCCCGTCGTCGCCGTCAATGACGCCAACTGCAAACACATGTTCGATAACCGTTACGGCACGGGTCAGAGCACGATCGACGGCTTGGTCCGGGCGTCGGATACCTTGCTGGCGGGAAAGAATTTTGTGGTCATCGGTTATGGCTGGTGCGGACGAGGACTGGCCAGCCGTGCGCGGGGAATGGGCGCGCTGGTTACGGTTACGGAAATCGACCCGTTAAAAGCTTTGGAAGCAGTGATGGATGGTTTTAATGTCTGCCCAATGGCCCAAGCCGTCACGTTCGGCGATATTTTCATCACCGTTACCGGCAATAAACACGTCATTCGTCCGGAACACTTTTCGAAAATGAAAGACGGCACTATGGTCGGCAATTCGGGCCACTTCGACGTAGAAATCGACATCCCCGGCCTGAAAAAATTAGCAAAAAACGTTAAAAATGTAAGGCCGTTTGTGGACGAATACACTCTGTCCAACGGCAGACGTATTCGATTACTCGCCCAGGGTCGGTTGCTGAATCTGGCCGCGGCGGAAGGACATCCCGCCAGCGTAATGGATATGAGTTTCTCCGTGCAAGCACTGGCCACCGAATACGCCGTTAAGAATCGCGGCAAGCTGGCGGTCAAGGTTCATCCCGTGCCGGTAGCCATAGATGAAATGGTAGCCAAACTGAAACTGCAGTCGATGGGATTGAATATCGACAAACTCACCTCCGAGCAGAAAAAATATCTGGCGGAAAGCGGAGAAGGAACGTAAGAATTTTGGATTTTAGATTTTGGATTTGAGATTACGCGAGAGGAAAGACACATGGCGGTTGTAGATGGGTTTTGTGGGATACGATACTCGCTAAAAAATGGTGCCGATATTTCAGATCGGATCGCCCCGCCGTATGACGTGGTGGTAACGGATGAGGCGAAGGCGAAACTTTTGGCGAAATCGCCTTTTAATATTATCGCTATTGATATGCCGCATACGCCGCCCAAGCAGGCGGGACCGGAGCAAGTTTACGATCTGGCGGGTCTGCAACTCTTCCACTGGATCAAAGAAGGTGTTTTTCTCCGCGACCGGGAGCCAGCCATTTATGTTTACCAGCAGAGATTTTCTCATCAGAATCGTAATTATACCCGGAGGGGGTTTATCGCACGGTTAAAACTCGAAGAGTTTGGTACCGGCAGCGTTTTCCCTCATGAGCAGACCTACGGCGGACCTAAAGAAGATCGCCTGATGCTCACAAAATTCACCAAGTCCAATATGTCGCAGGTCTTTTGCCTCTTCGATGACGATACCAATGAAATCACGGAAACGCTTTATACAAAACTTCCCACCGAGCCGACCTATCGCGGAGCCATCGAAGACGTCGTGAATGAAGTCTGGGTGGTTACCGACCACGAGTTGATCAAATGGGTTGCCGCAAAAATGGCTGACCGCAAAATTTTTATCGCCGACGGCCATCATCGCTACAGCACCTCGCTGATGTATCGTGATTTACTTTCCAAACAGGGAAAACTCACTCCGAATCATCCGGCGAATTTCGTCGGTTGCATGTTCGTGTCGATGTCCGAACCGGGCCTGGTCATTTTGCCCACGCATCGAGCCATTCGGGATTTGCCAGGCCTGACGCTGGATGAGCTTTCCGGATTGCTTTCGGAAAAATTCGCCGTGCGCTGGGTATCCAAACAAGAAGAAATCAGCGAGCCGGATTTTGGCTTCATTTATCAAAATGATAACCGTATGCTGGTCGCTCAGCCGAAAGATGTCGAACGTATTCTCGACGATCAGGCCGAAAAACATGTCCCAGCCTGGCGAAAACTTCCAGTCGCCATTTTGCATTCTTACCTTCTGGACCGGATAATCTATCCCAAATGGCTCAAGACCGAAAAACCGTCGATTGAGTATTTCCATCTGGCGGGCGAGGTGGTCGACTTTGTCGATAACTGTCCATCGTCCCTGGGCGTACTGGTCCCACCGACTCCGATCGAGGCGGTCAAACAAATCAGCTTGGCCGGTGAGCTTATGCCGCAAAAAAGCACGTTCTTTTACCCAAAATTGGCGACAGGTCTGGTCATCAATCCGCTCTTCATTTAATCTTTCGAGCGAGGCGAACTATATACGAGCAATGACCGCAAGGGAGCGGGTAATTACTTTTGTAACCCGCCACCCCGATACCGGTCAGGATGCCGCTAAGCCTTGCTGGGTTATACGTTTTGCGATCAGCCGATGTAGTTCCAGGCGATTGGGATGACCGTCGTATCGCCGCGGAACCTGCTGTTCGTTCAAGACGATGATTTCCCTGGGAGTGGATTTTTCATTAAGCCCCGTGACCCCTCCGGCTTGAAGTCGGGCTTCTATCAGCGACATCAACTCCGACCGCCGATGGGAGGGAATATCAGAAAGCAAAATGACCACGGCGCAGAGTTTGGATTTGCCTTCGCGATCGGGCAGGGTCATTACGATGCAATCGCTAAGGAACTGAAAAGTATCGAGCATGGATCGCTCGATGTACGCCGGCCAAAAACGCTGTTTATCGATAATGAGCGTATCTTCCAGCCGGCCCCGTATCTGGAAATACTGCTGTTCCTGCCACGCCGAATTAACCGCCAAATCCGATGTGCTCAGCCACGGGTCAGTCCAATATTGAATATCGTTACCATCCCACCACCCGCTCGAAAGGACCTGGCCCCTTACGTGTAAAATTCCTTCCCCGGAATTGGGTTGTATTTTTTGATCGCCAGAGGTATCGGATTTAAGGATCACATTACAGAATCCAAGTTCCTGGCCCGCGATATTATCACGAAGGGCAAGTTCGTATTCCCGCCCGGACAATCCCGGGGACATACCGAGAATATAACCCCCGGTTTCCGCCGTTCCGTAACTTTGGAGCAGGGGAAGATCGAAAGTCTCAAAAAATCTCAGTCCGATTTGCCGGGGGAGATACGCCGATCCTGTGATGACAAATTTCAGATTGGAGCGGTTGATGCCGGCGAGTTTGGAATCGTCGTTGAGGAGTTCTTCAATAAGTGACGGTTTTGCCCGGACGATATCCGCGTCGCATTCGGGAATGATCTTCCAGAAATTACCGCTGTCGATCTGGGTGTGCAGAATGGCGGTTCCACCGACGGAAAGGACTGCCAGCACGGGGATAAGCCCGTCGCAGCAATCCAATTCGGTGGCCAAAAGCAATCGTGACTTCCCGGTCAGTTTAAGCCAGTTGCTCACCGACCAGATATTGGCGCACAAGGCGGAGGGTTGATAGAAATATCCTTTAGGCTGACCGTGGTGGCCTGGAGAATAGAGAAGGGCGATCGACTCAAACCAGGCATTAGAGGGGTACTCGATGTGACTTAGCCGGAACCCTTCCGTGGCCGGATTCAGAAGATTGTAATCGGCGAGGGTATTTTCTCCAAGCGACCAGAATTTTAGGTGGGGAAACATCCGTCGGATATCGTTGATCCGGTCGATCAGGAGATCGGGCATTTCTCCGAGCGACGGAATAATGACTACCGTGGCCTTGCTGTCGGTAAGTTTATATAACTGGATGCTAAACGGTTTGCGCAGTAGATCGATTGGGACAAACTGTCGCCGGGCGGCGATGGCGGACAGGATGGCTTCGATGGTTGTTACATGGGAACCGCAGGCGATGGCGATTCGTTCATTGGGTAGTTCGGAAAGTGTTTTTGTCACAGCAAGAAGTCGCCGAAGGAGTTGGCAGTAGGTTCGGGTGACCCAGCGTTTGGAATCGATCAATCCGGTAAGGGCGGGCCGACCGGGTTTGATTTTCGCCCAATGCTCGATAATCTCGATGGGATTGTTCCAGGGGGGAACAAACTTGACGATCTTTCCGGCCTTTATGCAGCGAAAAAGCTTCGCCTCTCCTGACATGATCAGGTACTCACTTAATAAAAAATTATCCGCGTGCCTCCGCCCCTCGTCCTACACATCCAGTTTATAAAAATTTCATTAAAAGGTCAATCATTAAAATTTGTAACCGTTCAGATCGTGTCGATGGTTGTAGGGGTGAACCTTGTGTATTTACCTGTCCAACCACATTCAGAAGGGCGAACACAAGGTTCGCCCCTACTCTGAACGGTTACAGTAACTCCCTCTGTCATTGTGCCACGGCTGGCTTGTCCAGCCGTGTCGTAAGAGCACGGTCGTGCGAGCCGACCGTGGCACAATGGGGTCTGAACGGTTACTAAAATTCTGGTTTTTCTTCTCACGGCCAGAAGGCGGCGATGGCGGTTATAAGCCAGATGACGAGTCCGAGGAGGAGTTTCAAATTCATTCCGAGAAACTGGCCGATTCCGGCGCCCAAACCCGAATGGACCGAATCTCGCATTGTTCTGCCGCCGGTAAATTCCAGGGCCAAGGCCCCGATAAACGCTCCGAAACAAGCGCCTGCCACAGAACCGATAATGGGAATTGGGATAATAAATGTTCCGCAGATCGCAAAGAGGATTGCCCCGAAGACCGCGCCGGTCGTGCCCCGTTTGGTTCCTCCGGCTTTGCGGACGGCCAATACGCCTGACAAAAATTCCGCCAGTTCACCAAATAAAGCCAGAGCTGTAATTACGATCAGGGTGGGAAGCGTGAAAATTTGCTTGTCCCATTGCCACCAGGCTAGAATCCATGTGAACATGACCATCAGCCAATTGCCCGGCAGACCGAGAATACAAGACGTCAAGGCAAGTGTGTTTACTAGGACGAGCAAAAGTTCTTGGATAAAGAGTATCATAGTGAGTGTTGTGTATCGGATATTGGATATTTAATTTTAACTTAATCAGCGATCAATTGCCACCCGAAGCCGGTGTTGCCCATGTTGTCGGTGACTTTGATCATCAGCATGATCGGTTTGGCGGACTTCGTTATGGGAATGATGGTATCGATTTTTTCGTTTTTGTTATCGTACAATTCGTCAGCGGGGGCGATGTATTGCCAATCCTTTTCGGCATTGATGGAAATCCATGCTCCGGAAATATCGCTCATTTCATCCGACAGGTCCGCCTGGATCAAAAGCTTTTCGGGCGAAACCATTTTGCAGGTCAGGTTTTTGACCACGGGGGCGGTGTTATCGACAATGAAGAGATCGGAGATTCGGGCCTCCGTCAGACCCATGCCTTTGGGGTTGGAAAGATTATCGTCGGCGGCGACCTTCAATTCATATTTACCATCGGGTACGGTACGGGGGTCCCATTGCATCATGGTGGGGACAAAATCTTTTTCCAGCCGAATCCAGTATGGGGTTCCCATTCGGCGAAGGGAGAGATCGTATCGAAGTTGATCTCCATTGAGGTCACTGGCCTTCCAGGTGAATCGATAAAGTTTGGGGGCAGATGGTTTATTCGGCATCATGGGCATCGGTGGAGCGTCCGGGGGACCGTCAGGGCCATCGGACGATTCGGCCTGTTTGTCTGCCTGGCCGGTATTGACGGTTACTAAAGCAACCTGTGGGCGGCGGTTTTGCTGCATGTAGGCGATTTGGACTTTTGTCACGGCTGGTGAGATTTTACCGGCAGACTGGAGCGTAAGTTTGTACTGGAAAAATCTGGCCGACGGTGAGGCGATGTAAACGGGATTTTTAATCTCCGCCGGTTTCGACCATTCAGACCAGCCGGGGTCTTCCGGATTGGCGATGACGCTGGATCGGGTTTGAAGGGAAATCTTGCCGGCTGAGGAGGACGATTCGTCGAGCGTTATATCAGCCACGCCCCATTGGGCGATTTGGGCAGCGTCAAAGACCTTGCTGGTAAACGTGCCGGTTGCGGCCAGTTGCGGTCCGAGCTTAACGACCTGGGCGGGAGTGCCTGTTCCGAGAATCAGCCCATGATCCGCGGCAAGTCGAACGGAGTTGACATATCCCGCGCCGGTTTTGGCACACAGTGTGATTTCTTCCGTGGCGGGGTTTACGGAAAACACATAACCGTCCGGACCGGTTCCCAGGTAGAGTTTTCCATCTTCCACGATCAACGAATCGATGTTCACCTGATCGCGGAAAACTTCCGTGACGAATCCGAGCGTATCGATTCTATAAACGGCATTGCCTTTTATAGAACCCGACGGCATGGACATCGGGACAGCACCGAGAGCCATCATGTCCGGCAATTTAATGGGCAATCCGCCCGGAGGTTTTTCGGGGGGTGGAGCTTTCTTTGTTTTTGAGGTCTTTGAGGCGGGGGCGGACGACGTAGTCGCCGTTTTTTTGGTGGTTTCGGGGGTTCCCGCGGATTTGCTCAGATACGATTTTGCCTGGTCAGACACCGTGCCGCTGGAGGCGGTTGCGGCGTAGAGGATTCCGTGGTCGTCCATCGCCAAGGCGCTTATTTCCTCTTCTTTGGCGTCGTAGAGGGCCCGGCTGACGTACTTGCCGTCGCGGGATTCGATTTTATAGACGATGGCTTCGGAGTCGGTTCCGGCATAGATCGCCCCATCCCGCCCGACGGCCAGGGCTTGGATGTTTTTCTGTTTGCAGGTGAAAATCGCAGTACCCGCTTCCTTACGAATGCCCGCTCCCTCACGGTCGCGGCTCTTATTGATTAAGAATAGTTTTCCGGTCGGTCCGGTGGCGGCGAGGAGTTTTCCGTCGGTCAGCGCCTTAATGCTCCAGACATACTGGACGGTTTTTTCTTCAAAGAGAATTTTACTTTCTTTGCCGTCGGGGCTTACCGCGATCACTTTTCCGACCGTTCCGCCCGTGCCGATGTAGATTTTTCCGTCCTTGCCGATTTCGAGGGAAAAGATGTACGGCTGATCGGCTTTATATAAAGTTTCCCATTTTTTATTTCGATAGACCAGGAGCAGACCTTCCGATCCGCTGGCGGCAATCAGGCTGCCGTCGGGAAGTATCCGCACATCGAAGACCGTGCTGACGTCGGTCCTGCTTTCAAGAAGTTTGGTCATGTTGGACCCCAGAGACATTTTCCCCGTATTGCTGATCACGACATTTTCAGTTTTGCCAGCCTTAAAGTCGGTACTTTGCGAATCCTGAAAGGACTGTGTATTCACGGCAAAGACGATTTGGGCGGCTAGACTTACGGGGATGAAAAACAATTTGCTAAACTTCATCTTTATTTACTCCTGATTTTATTGATTGCGGGAAACGGTCAGCCGTAACTGCTGCTCCTGACCTGAAACAACGAATTGGGACGGTAACGAGTATAAGCGGACCGAAGAAAATTTACTGGTAAGGGCGGGGTCCGCTCCCTGCAACTGCTGGAGTTTGGAGCCGGGCAGTTGCTTTAATCCGTAATGACGAAGCCCCAATCCTTCTTCATTGGTGCCCAGGGCGATATAAAACTGTTTTGATTGGAACGATTCAATTCGCCGGATCACTTCGTAAATATCTTTTGCCGAGGTCATGTTATAGGCATAAGGATTACTTCTCCGGTCGGCGCGAACGGCGGTGGATATGCCGCCGACGGCAAGATCATATTCACCGTCCGCCAGATCGTCGGGTACGGTAAAGCTGATGGAATGTGTAAGTTCGGGTCCGCGGAACCGGGAGAGTAGTAATTCCACCCGCACCGGATCGCCCGGACGGTATTGAGGTTTATCGAGCCTGGCTTGACGAATGGTCGCTTGCTCATTTTTCGGTACAATTTGGACGTTGACGTCGATGTTTTTGAATTTGACCCGCTGGAATTCATTATTCATCATCAGGTTGAGCGGTTCACCGATGTCGGCCAGGAGCATTCCTAACTCGCTATTGCTGCTGGTGTTGGAAAATTCGACTTTTCCAAATTGATCGAATGTGATCTGGCCGGAATAATGAACGGTATGAATTTCGGGCAGATCTTTTCGATAAACGATGGAATTCTGGACGCAGATCATGGCGAGCAGGGGAGCCAATTTTTCATGCATGGCCAATTCATAATGAAAGGTCTGTGTCTCACCAGCGAAATTGACTTTGATGTTTAACGGAATCGTTTTCGGGACCGGTCCGATTCTTCCCGCCACGGCGGTGGTTTGATCGTTATAGAGAGTTCCAATCGGTTTGGAAGGGCTGCCGAGTTTGAAGGAGCTGACCATGTTGGGAATAATCGTATGGATGACTCCGGCGGAAATGGGAAGCTCCATCGGCCCCTGGCCAAAGAAGGCGTGTCCGAATCCCCAAATCCGGTCGCCGACAACGTCCGTTACGGTTCCGACCGCGGCGATGCTCAGATCGCCCAAAACCAGGGGGACAGCCAAAACGCCCGCCGGTTGAATTTTATCCACGTCGGCATCCAGGGCCTCGGTTCCCCCGCTGCCCGCGCCGGTTTTGATCAAGGTCATATTCATCGGATCGAGGATCGAGGATAACTGCCCAAACGTGCGTGGTGAAATTCCCGCGACCCCCAGCGGTGTGGCCAGGGGATACAGACCCGCTTTGGCCGGATCGACCCGCGAAGAATCGCGATCACTTTTTTCCGCAGGCTCCTCGACCAGTCCCGCCCATGCGAACCGGTCAAATTCGTTCAGGGATTTTAATTTGCCGGAACCGGAGGCCAGGACTTTTAACGCGGAAGGCAGAAAATCACGATCGGCGCTGACGAGAATAGGTGTTGGGCTTTGGTCGGGCGCGACGACCATCATTTCTTCGATGGGTTGGACCCCGCACACTGGTGGACCGGGGCAGGGAAGAGGCCAGCCGAACGCTACGGCGCCGATGATCTTGTATTTACCATCGGAGGGATCCTTCAGAAAGACAGGCGACCCGCTCATTCCTTCGATGGTTCCAGTCCGTTCAAGTTTTTGGCCGGCCAGCTCGACCAGAATGGCGTTTCGCCTGGGTTCAAAATTATGCACGACGTCAAGAATCTTTACCTCAAACCGTTCGATCTTTGTGCCGTAAAAGATACTCAGCCCGTAACCCTTCATTCCACGCTGAACTTTTTCAATCGGAAGGTGCCGGGCGGGGTCGAACCAGCGAGGATATTCTTTGCCGAAGGCTAAAACGCTGGACCCGACGACAAAAAAAGCCCCCAGCCAACCGCGAAGTCTATTTTTTTTATTCTTCATAAATCTCCTCTGACCTATGTCCGATTAACCGCTATACGATAATCACAAGACTCTATTGTATGCAAGAGCTTTTTGCGATGTTGATTTTTTTCGATCGGCTTTGGGGTTTCCTAATATATGTTTAAGCCCTGCAGGTTGCATAACGACAAGGTTTCGCAGCGTC
>Ga0265292_1001146_pt1 | contig 25476 bp, 19 predicted proteins | sample Munlanlewell296A_FD_189080 | JGI IMG/M metagenome (GOLD analysis project Ga0265292, IMG submission 189080) | Leachate microbial communities from a municipal landfill in Southern Ontario, Canada - Leachate well 296A | ecosystem: Engineered > Solid waste > Landfill > Unclassified | place: Canada... | reverse complement strand
GAGGATTGGGCGGTTATCCAGGATGGCGACACGGCATTCCTTCATCCTGATTTCGGTCATCAGATCAAAACCCACATAGAAAACCACCCCACTGCAGGACTCTTTACCTCTTATGCCTCCCGATGCCACTATCGTGTGCAGGTCCCGCAAGGGGTGGATATGGAAAACGATTCGATCCTGTACCAAAAGCAGCAGGCAGAGAACCGCGTACTGCTGGCTTCGGGAAAAGTCACTCAGATCAACCGCAAGATTGCCGGCCACCTGATGGTGATCAGGAAATCTACCTGGTCCCTGATATTGCCAATGGTGCAATCTACCGGATTCTCTAAACAGATCCTGGGCGTGGATACCAAAATCAGCAAAGCCATACTCTCGATGGGAATGAAAATCCTATTGATGGAGGATATATACATTTTCCATTATTGCCGGCTCAAAGAAGGATTTGATTACACCAAACATTTAGAACCATGCACAAAAGAGTAAAAGACTTTATCCTGGGGACAAAACAAATTCATCCGGAATTTTTCCGGGATGTTGACGTACTGGATTGCGGTTCCCTCGACATCAATGGAAACAACCGTCAGTTCTTTATCGATGCCATGAGCCGGTTCGATTACGCATCAGGAATCGGTCTTTGCATGAAAAGCCTTTATGGGAACATCTACTGTCCGGATGCTCCCTGCCTGGCAGAGCAAAAGAAAACGGTGTTCAAATGCTATACCCTCGATGAGCTGAACCTCCGGTTTGAAAAACCAATACTGCTGTCATTCAACGATCAGGGAATGAACGACTCACTGAAAATCTTCCTGTATCAGAATTTCAGTCTGCCATCTCCCCTGGAAACTTGCCTCATGGAAGATAGGATCATCGAAATCTATCGTGCCAACCGGTTCGAAAACAAGCTCAAATATTTACTGGAACAAAAACTTACCGGATTATGACACAAATGGAAATCAATGAAATAAATGCCTGGCTCAATTCTGAGAGAAACTACCAGGGGGGCCTTCAGCTTTTTGAAAAGCATTCGAAAAGTACCGCCATGAAACGCATTTTCCAGGGTAAAGAATCCCGGTATGCAGGGAAGCTTTTGTATGAACTGCGAAAACTCATTCCATCCGGCCCAACCCCAGACAACCCGGCGGTAAAACCCGTTAAGCTATCAGGACTAAAACCCACCGAACCTGCGAATTCTTTCATGGAATCTATCGGGGAACCTGATCCAAACCTCCCGCCAATCATCAGGAGGATAATCGCTCAGTTCTCCGACCTCTATAAAAGCCGGTCGATGGCGCACCATTCGTTAAAGGCATTACCTCCGGATAACCGTACCGAAAACATGGAACTCCGCCGGATTATCGTGGAGAAAATGAAGGAATATTCCGATTGTATGGACGAACTCCAACACTACCACAACGAGTATAAAACAAAAAACATCGTGCCCGATGAAGAAACCCTGTTTCCTGGCAAAACTCAAAAGTCTCCACCGGTGGAGTCGGAAAATTTGGCCGAACTATGCCGGTTAAGGCTGAACTTGCAAAAATCACTGAACCGTGATAACAACCTTTTGCACTTTCAGACGCCTACCCGTCAGCCGGTCCTGAATGAAATGCGCACCGGACCGAAACGTACGGCGCTGCTTTCGCGCATCAAAGAGAAAAAGACTGAAATCGCACGATTAACCTCCCGCATCGATGGTATTAATAAAGTCCTCGGAAATCCGCCCGCCGGTATCCAGCAAGAGTAAAACAAAAGAACTCATGATCCCCTCGGCACTCATGGAGACGGATGCTGATCCGGATCCTGACCTGGTGGAATTCTCGCCTGGCGTAATCACCCGATCTATCGGACTCCTGGAACATGGCCGGCAGAAACATTACTACTCCGATGGCAACTTTAATTTAATCAGGTTGATCTTCCATTTGCTGAAGCAAACAGGACCCGCCCATGTATTCATGACAACCTATTCTATCTCGCAGCAGTCACTCGAAAAGGTTCAAAACGCACTCAATAAAAAGGATCTCCTGTCGATCCGCTTCCTCATCGATAACCGCGTGAAAGTCATGAGTCCGAAACCTTTCCAGATGCTTCGCCAAAGTTTCACCTACCGCTGCATATCACTGCATGCAAAAGTGGCAGTCTGTCAAACGTGCCATACTCGATCCCGAAACCAGTCAGCTTCCCGAAGAACAAACCGCCATGATCTGCCGGATTACCAGTCTAGCCAGACTCATCGACCGGCACCCCCAGGGGAAAACGGCTATCACCCTGCACATGAACAAGTAGGCGGACCATAAATATCGACATGAAGGATATCGATACCTACAGCCCGGCTGAGCTCAAGGCAATATCCGATGGAATTTATACCGAGATCTCGGAAGAAGATACCGCGGAAATCTTTAAAACATGATGGAAGAGTTACCGGTCAGACTTATGGTCAGCTGCTCACCCGGACGCTGCCATCGACATTCAAATTCCTGGAGGCCATGGGATACGCGAAGGATAAAAACTATGTGGTAGGTCGCCGGCCGCCCTCTACCTTCATTACCCCTTATGAAAAGATCATGAAATTCGATAATGTCATCTCCTTCGCCAACGGAAATGCCATTCTCATGCTCTCGCAGGATCGCATCGGATCGGCCCGTGGTCCGAACGTGGATTATGAAATACTGGATGAAGCGCTCACCATCGATAAAGAACGCTACGACCAGGAAACCAGCCCAACTAACCGTGGCAATGAGGATCTGTGGGGCCCTAACTCCGGGAACTTTGTTCCATTCCACCATGGCTATCATTACGTTTCATCGATGCCCTACTCTCAAACACAAAAGTGGCTACTTGATTTCGCCGGTTATTACGAAACCGAAGCCGGACTCCAAATATTTACCATCTGGAACCGGATCGTGAAACTGCAGATGGAACTGATCCCGGCCTATTACGCCAGGGATAGGAAACTCTATACCCTGATCAATAACGAAACCATCCGCCTACGGAAGCAAATCCTGCCGTTCGTATCCAAATCAGGGGTCCTCTTCACCCTGGCCAATGCCTTCGATAACCTTTCAAACATCGGAATATCCTATATCATCAGGGAATACGAAAAGCAAAACCTCCTGACGTTCATGATTGAGATCATGAACATTTTCCTGGATACCGTTGAGGACTGCTATTACCACTTGAACGAGGCCAAACACGTGTATTTCAATGCCACCAACGATGGATTCATTCGGGATATGGCCGAAAATACCAATTGGGATTTTTCCAGGTTGGCCGCCGAGGACTCGCGTTTTGACAAAGATTGCAATCCGGATGCGCCATTGGAAATTACCCCGGATTGGGGCAGTTCCATTTCGCTCTTCACCGTCGGCCAGGAGGGAGGGGTGGATTTTGTCAATAGTTCGGCAGGACTCGTTGACAATTTTATTAATGAGTTTTTCGTGAAACCGGATAACCCAAATGGCGTGATGATTAATACCCTCACCGATCAATTTACCGAGTATTACAGGCACCATCACGATAAAACCATCATCTATTACCGCGATCGGTACGGTGACAGCAAGAACCCTAACGTGAACAAATCCGCTTCCTACAACGACCAGGCCATCGCCCGGCTGGAAAAAGCCGGCTGGGTGGTCATCCAGGAAGTGCATAAAGGAATGGAACCACCGCAGCATGATAAATACCTCCTTTGGGGAAATATTCTCAAAGGCAGCGATCAGGCATTTCCGCAGGTCCGTTTCAATGGGACGAAATGCAAATACACCCTGATATCCATGAACAATACCCAGGTGATCCAGAAAGAAGGGAAATTCTCGAAAAACAAAAAGTCGGAACAATCCAGAACCATTCTCCCGGAAATGGCTACTCACTTTTCGGATTCCGTGGACAAACGGATCTGGACGAAATATGGCCATTTGCTTACGGCTCAGTCCACTTTTGTCGCGGCGCGAACCTAAAACATGACGGGAAATTCCAATTCGGAAACGGAAAACGATTTTGAAACTCTAACAGGTATAGAGGACTCCCAAAATCCCAAACTGTGAAGTTTATCAATCTGTTGTAATCGCAGATGCGTTGCGGATCGGCGTTCAACTAGGGAGCTCGGTGGTGGGTTGACTCAGCTTGTTCACCGGCCAGACTGATCGGTTAATAATAAGTGTGAGCGGCTGGCTAAGCTGTGGCACAATCTTTAAATCTGCCGGGATAATTCCAGCGGTTTGAGTATCCGGGCAGATGGGTGGCCTGGAAAAATGACTTTGCGACTAAGTAGTGTTTCCTCAGAGATTCAGTATATTTGGAATTGACAAACATAACTGTTGATTTGCAATATGATAACAGGTTCTATAATATTTCAGGTATCAGAAAGATTCCGGGTACCGATTCGGTTAGCTGCCAGTAGAACGCTGCAAAACAACTGTTTTCAGATATCTTTATTATCTTGCAACAAATTTATGACATGATTGATAAAACCAAAATAAATGAAATTGTTCTTCGGATAGCTAATAGCTTTAATCCTGAACAGATAATTCTTTTTGGTTCATATGCTAAAGGTACTCCCAATAAGGATAGTGATTTAGACTTATTAATTATCCAAGATACAGATTTACCGAGACATAAAAGAGGCTTAGATATTAGAATTTCCTTGATAGGAACTAAAGTACCTATGGATATTTTAGTTTATACAAAATCTGAATTTGAAAATGAAAAAAATGAGAAGTATTCATTTTTAAATTCGGCGATAAAAACTTCTAAAATACTATATGAGCGCCCAAAGTGAACTTATACTAGATTGGATAAATAAAGCTGACCATGATTTAGGTTCAGCTAAAATTATTTATTTGCACCTTCCGGATTACTTTGATACAATAGCTTTTCATTGTCAGCAAGCAGTTGAGAAATATATCAAAGCAATTTTGGTTCACCGGGAAATTGAGTTTGATCGTTCGCATGATTTGATTTATCTTCTTGAATTGTTGCCTGAAGATATTCAGGTTACAACTGAACAATTTAAAAAAGCAGCTTCACTTAATGGTTTTAGTGTCCAAATTAGATATCCCAATAAAATAATTCTCTTGACCAAAGAGGAACTTGAAGAAGCAATTGCAATATCTCTTGAATTTAGAGCATTTGCAACTGTACAGGTTGGAATAAATGAAAATATTACCGGCAGCTAACAGTACACGGGTATGCGGGTTTGGTGTGTACTTTTGAGAATAATCCGATTGGGATGTATGGCGAATGATAGTCTCACTGGATGCAATCACCAGTAATTAAACCGATTAAGTCCAGGAATTGCAGTTGTTAACAAGGTTGGCTCTGTCTATTAATTACTGCACAAAGGTATTGATCGCAGTCTGATGTTTGATTCAGGATACCTGGCTCGGTCGCTTCAGAAATTCAGGACCCAAAAAAATGCTCAGTTGCCAAGTCCCCCCTTCGAGGTGGGCAGCTCCTATGAGGAAACCCTCACTATCCCACTACCCAATTCGCATTTTCTAAAAGCCTTCGGAACCGGGTTCGCTGCGCGACCCAAGCTTTTTGGAGTCGGCAACACTTCATTTTGGGCAAAGCTCCAATACAATAACTACTTCCTCTCGTGGCAACCCATAGAAAAGTTGGTTACCCGGGATCAGACCGAAAAGCTTTTCTTTTTACTGCAAAATCCAACAACCAGACTGATACTTCGGATATCATTCCGTTTCAAAAATGGTACCGGAAGTTCCTCTTACCCGATATTCTCGATAGATGACCCTATTACAAAAACCGTGTATGAATTGACTTGTACTCCATCCGTCATGCAGGTGCCCGGATGGGAAACCGACCAACTCGATTATTACGAGGTTTGGATGGAAGATGCTCACATGGAACGATTAAGCGAGATCCGTAAGTTCAAATTCGATTATGAATACCATGAAAACGAACGCCTGTTTTTCTTTCAAAATTCCTTGGGAGGATACGACACCATCCGGTTCACCGGTGACCAGGAGGATTCTCTGGAATATGACCGGGTTTTATATAACTCGGTCCTGGGATCTGATTTCACGGAAATGGATCACCACCTTTCTCAACTCTCGGCTACCGAAACCCGGAAATTTAAAGCCAATACAGGATGGGTAACTCCGGAAGCCACCACCTGGATACGTGATTTTTTCCTGTCGAAAAACGTCTACCGGATCACCGGCGGAAAACTGGTGCCGGTAATTATAACCACCGCCCAAGCTGCTCACCGCAAGGATAAAGAGGAATTATTCTCCATTGATTTTGAATACAGCCAGTCCTTTTCCAATGAGAACTATTCCCGGGAAATAGTTGCAGCAGACCTGAATAATGATTTTAACGGTGACTTTGTAAACCAGTAAGTATGGCAATATTCACGATACTGGCCCTCAAAAACCGGATAACAGAACGCATTCACGGCAATCGTGCGAGAGTTATTACCGGCGTGGATCTCCAGGAGATATTGCATGACATTATTGATTCCCTGATTGGAAGTGGTGGAGAAGTTGTTCCGGGAACGGGCCCCACCTCGCAGATCTCAGATTACGGATTAACAGGGGCAGTTAATGGAGTTAACACGCTTTTTGCAACCTCTCACAACTATATCGATTTGTCCACTCATGTTTACCTAAACGGCGTGCGTCTATTCCGGGGAGAGGACTACACCGAACAGGGAGATAATCAGATTTCCTTTACCACGGCACCTTTCTTGGGCGACAAGATCATTGTCGATTATTTTTACTTAACCACCTAATTCAATAGTTTTTATGTCAACAACATTAATTCGTAAAGCGCAACTCGTCAATCTTGGGATTGTCGATGCGGACGTTGCTGCAGGGGCAGCAATCGTCACAACCAAACTGGCCGACGGTGCTAGTTTTATCAAAAAGGAAGGAACGGTCGCGTTCACCGCGGATCAGTCCATGGGCAACTTTAAACTGACCAACCTGGCGGCGCCGATATCAGCCAATGATGCAGCCCGTTTGATCGATATTCAAAATGCTTCTGCCGGTATATCCGCAAAAGATGCAGTCCGGGTTGCAACTACGGCTAATATCACACTTTCGGGAGTTCAAACCATTGATGGCGTTTCTGTTATTGCCGGGGATCGTGTATTGGTAAAAGCCCAAACAACCGGTGGGGAAAACGGAATTTATGTCGCTGCAGCAGGAGCCTGGACCCGTTCAGCAGATGCCAACACGGCACTTCTGATGAAGTCGGGATCATTCGTTTTCGTGTGTGAAGGAACCACCAACGCAGATAGTGGTTGGATTCTCTCAACCGATGGTGCAATCACGCTCGGTACCACAACCCTCACGTTTGTTCAGTTCTCAGGGGCGGGAACCATCACAGCCGGTTCCGGTATGACCAAAACCGGAAGCACATTGGACGTTGGCACTGCGTCAGCCACACGCATTGTTGTAAATGCCGATAACATCGACCTGTATGCCATTGCAACCGGCGCAGCCCTAGGGGCATCCGGAGCAAACATACCGAATTTCACTTTTGATAACTGGGGCCGGGTAACTGTAGCTTCCACCGGTATTTTAATCAACGCTTCATCCGGGGCCGATACCGGCACCGGTGACGTAAGTCTGAAGGTTGATGAAACATACCTGGACAGTCTGTACCCCCGGTTATCCACCAGCCGTGCCCAAAATACTTTCCTGGCAGCGCCTTCCTCGGGAGCAGGAAGTGCATCTTTCCGTGCAATAGTATCCGGTGATGTTCCGACCTTAAATCAGAACACCACCGGTACTGCGGCTACGGTAACCTCAGCAGCTCAACCGAATATTACATCGGTCGGAACTCTTACTACGCTTAACGTTTCCGGATCGATCTATTCCACCGGGGTAACAACAAATGGCGCTTATACCGGAATCAGTTTTGTAGGAGGAACCTATACATCCTCGATATACTCGGACGGATCAACACTGGTAATCGCTAATGATGGAATGATCTACCTGCAATCCGTTACCGGCGGCGTGTTATATGCCAAAGGGCAGAAAGTTTCAAGCGATACCTGGTTTGAAATGTTCGCTAACGGTACATCCAGGGCCAAAACAACAACGGCCGGATTTTCGGTAACCGGATGCGGATACTTTTCCAATGGAATCGAGGTTACCGGAGACGTTAAGGCAACCGGTGATGGCTACTTTTTTAACTCTGTATCCGACATGCGCTTTAAAACTGATTTCGAACGTATGCAACCAGATTACGGGATTGATATTGTCCGCAAAACAAATCCGTACTGGTTCACCTGGGTTTATGGGAAGAAAACCGGCGAACGTGACTTCGGTTTTGGAGCCCAGGAAATTGAAAAAATCCTTCCGGAAATGGTCCAGCACCGCCCGGATGGAACCCTTGGACTGTATTACGATCATTACACAGCAATTCTCGCATCAGCCGTCCAGCATCTGGATAATCGAGTGACCGATTTGACCAACGAATTAAAGGCCTTGAGAAATGGCTAACAATCCCTTGCAGAAATTTGGGCTGATCAAGGTTTCCGACATCATGAAGGAGAAGGAATGGATCGGAAATGAGAGCAAAACATTAACAGCCCTGGTCACCGGGAACGACAAAAACGCTCCCTATGTGGTATTGAATACCTACAACCCATTGGTTATGAGAACTGGCATCACCACCAAGCCGTACTCAATCAGCGAATGGTATGGATACAATCATGCTCTGACTGAAGATCCCACGCAGTTGAACCTCACCATTACCGGAGGGGATATGAAATCGATGGAACAATATTCGGGTGAATCCGATTCCGGATATGGATTTTACAGCAATCATTTCGATATTTTAACCAACCACTTAAAAAACAGCACAAAAGGTTCCGCCGTTGCCTATGCAACCGGCCTTACAGCTCTCGATATCTGGACCACATTTGAAGTTACTGACCGTGTTTCGGGTAGCGCCGGCAATTACCACGTTCATAACCAAAGAGGGTACCTCGAAATAAACCTTTCTACGGTTTCAACCATGCGAGTGGTATCAAAAGCCGAAGTTCTGCTGACTTGCATTTCAAATACTTATACCCCATGTAAAATTATCCTCGTAAAATACGAAGGCGGTTCTACCTTTAATGCCACGTATTATCCCTATTATCAGCAGATTTCTGATCCCATTCTGTTTTCTACCGGTGAACAGACATTCACACTCAATTCTGCCGGCATTGCTTATCTGAATGAGAAAATCGCCAGTGCGGACAAATATTTCCGTGTCGGAATTGTTACCTATGAATATGATTTTCTCCAGGATGCCTACATCGGAGGCAACCTACTCCAGGGAGATGACTCCACACTCGCCAGCATCGGGCATTGGTCAGTAACATCCGGTTATGGAGCCAGTTCACTGACGAACGAAATTACCCCCGATCAAAAATCCAGACCGGTACTCAAAATTGTTCCCTCAACATCGGAGAGTATCCGATTCTCCATTTCCAATACCTCTTTTTCATCCGTACCCACAACTGGCGTGAATTACTTCTTCCATTGCTATTACCGCTTTGGAGGGTTCCCCACAAGTTTTGACCCGGCAGGATTCAGCAGCAGCACCTATGTTCTCCTTAATGGAAAACAACTGGGAACCTATTCAGCAGGATTGAATTCCAACCTCATCCGGGTGGATGATCCAACCGGCAAATCACCTGAGTGGCAAAGGGGCCACCACTGCGGATATCTCGATTCTCCGCAGTATGGGAATGATAACACGTTCAGCTTCTATGTCGGAAACGGTTCAAATGCAAATTATGCCGTCAATGAATTTGCCATTGCCGATGTGAAAATTGTAAATCCAATTTTCACCAAAACATTTGGAGGGAAATACAACTCTCCAAAACTCAAGTATTATTACGATGGATACCCGGGCGCAGTTACCACCGGATCAGTATCCGGGGTAACCGCTACCCAGGCAACAGTCGGGGGAACCGTTACGACAGATGGTAGAACAGTTATTTCCGTAAGCGGATTATGTTGGAATACAACCGGTAACCCCACAACCGCAGATTCTAAAACCACGGACGGTGGAACATCCGTTACCTCATTCTCCAGCACCGCAACTGGTCTAACCCTCGGACAGACATACTATATACGCCCTTATGTAACCACAGAAGTTGGAACGTATTACGGAACTCAAACCTCATTCACAACGCTCGGCCTACCGACAGTCACAACTCAGGCCGCATCGAGCGTAACAAGCAGTTCGGCTGTATTCAACGGAACAGCATCGGCCGATGGTGGCCAGAGTATCACGGACCGTGGCTTTGTGCACAAAGCCGGCAGTGATCCAATCGTAACAGACAATAAAACCTCAGCCAGTGCTCCAACCGGAACCGGTTCGTTCACACTGTCAAAAACAGGACTTACACCTGGTACAACATATTACGTTAAAGCTTTTGCAACCAACGCCAGTGGAACACAGCTAAGCACATCCAGCTTTAGTTTTACCACCGCTGCCGTGCTCCCGACCATGTCGGTTTCGGCAGTAACAAATATTACCGCTACCACTGCCACATTTAATGGCTCCATAACAGATTTTGGTGGTGCTTCATGCACAGATCGCGGATTCTATTTCAGACTTGATGCTGAACCAACGCTTGCAACATTTATAGATTGCGGGCTCGGCGCTCAGTCCACGCTCGGGGCATTTTCATATAACTATCCAGGGAGCCTACTTAAAAACAGAACATATTACGTGAAAGCTTATGGTGTTAATTCTGCTGGAACAGTATTATCACCAACTTCGGTATCATTCACAACTCTATCAACAGTACCAACATTAACCGTTCAGGGAGAAACCAATTCAGCTTCTACCTCAATCACTCTGAATGGTACGGTTACTGATGATGGTGGCCATTCCGTCACTGATCGTGGCTTCATTTATAAAATTGGTGGCGCTCCGGCCATCACTGATAGTAAAACAGCAGCAACCGTCGCAACAGGAACCGGATCATTTACTATAGGTATCACCGGTTTGTCGCCAGGTGAAAACTATTATTTCAATTGCTATGCTACGAACTCAAATGGAACTACTCTCGGCACTCCCACATATATTCTTATGCCTGGTGGACCGGCAACCGTCAGTGCGACAACAGCAGTAACTTCCATTACTTCCAATTCCGGAACATCAGGAGGTAATGTGACTGATGACGGTGGATACACTATTTTGGAACGAGGAATCTGTTGGGCAACCTCGCAAAATCCCACGGATAGCAATGCAAAACAAACCGCATCGGGAACAACCGGCAGTTTTTCAGCCAACCTTTCAAGCTTATCGGCCAGTACGACCTATTATGTTCGCGCTTATGCAAGAAATTCATATGCTACGGTTTATGGAACCCAGGTTTCATTTACAACTTCTGCAGCCATCACCATCCCCACTGTTACAACAACTTCACCGGCAACATCGATAGCTTCAACGAGTGCAACAGTTTCGGGTAATGTCAGCGCAGATGGTGGTGGTTCTGTAACATCAAAAGGGATTTGCTATAATACTTCAGGAACCCCCACAACGGCCAACTCAACCGTTGCATCCGGCTCCGGTACAGGCTCAATTTCTTCTAACCTTACCGGCCTTACCGGTTCAACAACCTACCATTGCCGCGCTTATGCAATAAATTCGGCCGGCACGGCTTATGGTGCGGAAGTTGATTTTACAACCAGTGTTGCTGTAACTATACCGACAGTATCTACAACTTCGCCAGCAACCTCAATCGGTGCGGGAAGTGCAACAGTAGCCGGTAACGTTTCAGCAGATGGTGGTGCCTCTGTTTCTGAAAAAGGAATTTGCTATAATACAACGGGTACTCCTACAAACTACGATTCTAAGGTTACATCCGGAACTGGTACTGGCTCAATTTCTTCGGTACTCACAGGACTTTCAGCCAGTACAACTTATCATTGCCGCGCATACGCAACTAACAGCCAGGGTACGGCTTATGGCTCGGAAGTGGATTTCACAACTTCATCCGCAGCTGCACCGAGCGTTACAACCGGATATGCTTCGCCTTATTCGCCTTCGGTTCATAGAACATCTCCAACTAAAAATGATGTCAATATCATTAATAACGAGGTTACTTCTGACGGAGGATCAACTATAACAGAGAGAGGCGTTTGTTACTTGATTACCGATGGAACACCTACAACTGCTAATACTAAAACCACTGCAAGTGGAACAACAGGCCTATTTGATGTTTTGATCGCTGGCTTCGCCAGGGATACTCAGACGATATGGTATCGTGCTTATGCAATCAATTCATTGGGAACCTCTTACGGAGTTACAAGGAGTATATTATTAGATGATGCTTTCTGGTATCAATAAAATTAACAGTATGTATAAAGTTTTAGAGTTAAATCAAAGGTCAATAATGGAAGTGTTTCGGAGCATGGGAGCCGTCAAATTGGCTCTCGATCCTGGATTCATTGGGGAGATCAACCTGAATTATGAAACCTCCAGAAATGCCCTGGATAGCATTGAGGCCAATATTAAAGAGATGGAAGAAAATAGTGAAATCCTGAAACCAACAATATTAGAATTGGTTCTTTATGAGATTGACCTGACAACTCTTCCTGAGTCAGTTACACAAAAGATTCGTGATCAGATTCCGGCTATCCTTCTCAACCAATAAATTGAATCAATTGATACTTACTATTTGTCATTTTCTATTTCAAAATTTATAAAAACACAATGAGAGCAATCACGAACAGGGAACTGCCAATCATCAGAGATTTGTTGACCCGCTTAAACGGCGTACCCAGCATCAGCCTGGCTTATGCTTCGGCAAAAACCATCGTAAAGATCAACAACGAACTCCGCGACCTGGATCTGATCCAGAAACCGGACGAGGACTTCAACGCCTTTAACCTGGTCCTCGAGGACGTAAAGAAAAAATGGGCCAGAAAGCGGTTGAACGGCCAACCGGCTACCAAGATTGATAGGGTAGGGAACCAATCCGTCGAGGTTTATGATATACCAGCCGAGGATATGAAGTCCTATCAGGATGAGGCAGAAAAACTCGAACTCGAGTACAATGAGGTGATTGACAGGCAAAAGGTCAAGGAACTCAACTTCCGTAACATTCAGGACGAGCCCTCGAAAGCTGAATTCCACCAGGTCGAATTGAAAGATATCAAGCCGCTTTTAGAAAAAAACGAGGCAGGGATCTGCAAAATGACCGGCGGGCAATTCACCGCGATGGCATTTTTGCTCAAATCTCCCAAAATCAAAATGGATATGGTACCATCAGACATATCCCAGGCTGATATGATGGCTCTGGTTGAGTATTTTGATCTTTAAGCACAACCCCAAACTTCGGTGATACAGCTAATAATCAATAAAGAACCGGTCGATTTGAACGAAAATTCCTCGATAAACATTACCGAGGAATCACCGGTTTTCGAAAAGGATACTATCCCCGGGGGATTCTCTTTTCCTTTTGAGCTACCTGCATCACCGAGAAATAACAGAATATTGAGCCACCCTGGACGGATCCAGTCAGCCTTTCAGGGTGGATTTAATTTGCCGTTCCAATTATACCTGGACGGAAGGCTGATTGGCACCGGAACGGCCACCATTCAGAAAGCAACCGAGCTTTCTTTCAGCGCATTTCTTCAAGTGGGCACCGGTGATTTCGCCGGAAAAACCGATGGTAAGAAGCTCTCTGATGTGGATTTCGGAGGGGAAAGAACCTGGGAGTTCAAACCGGAATTCACGTTCCCGGATGATGATTTCGCATTGTTCCCGATTTACAATGAGAACTTTATGGACGATACCCAGTACAAGGATGGCTGGAAAACCAATAAGTACCGCTTGAATTCCCATGAATTGGGAACCTGGTTCACCGGAGTTAATTCGATCATGGCACTTTCACCATTTCCATTCCTGGGATATGTGGTTAACAGGATATTTAATCACTTCGGATTTGTCTTGAAAGAAAACGTCCTGACGACAGATCCCGACCTAAAGCAACTGGTCATTTACAACAATCATGATTCAGCCACTTTTACAACTACGGTTACAACAAAAAGCAAAGTTATAATGAGTAATCGTACCGGAGTCTGGGCCCCTCTGACCGTGGTTACTAAGGTTACTACAATTACGCGGTCCTTTGATACCTGGGATCTGAAAGACTTTTTACCTGATATCCTGATCAAAGATTTTATCCTGGCCATCCGAACACTTTTCAACCTTGCTATTACTATTGATAACCAAGGCTTCGCATCAATCGTAAAAAGGAAAGATCTTGTTACTTCCGGTAAGTCTGTCCCTCTCAACGCTAAAGCAATGGGCATGCCGCTTGTAACCATTTCGGACAATACGGGGGGAGTTAAACTTCATTGGGAACATGATGAGAATGATTTACTGTTCAGCGAAGGATTTAAGGATATTTACACTGATCCCAAACTGCTCCGGCCATCGGTAGATACTATCGATGAACTCACCCTGGTAGATGCGACGATCAATGAAATCAGGTTGGTTACCAGCTACGGCCTTTATTATCAGTATGCCGGGGAAGAAGTGGACGGAGTTACAGAATATTCCTGGAAGGTTTTTTCCAATGACTTTCAGGATTTTATCATTGGAGATAACCCGGAAGAGTACACCGCCCTGGCATCCACTTTGCCCATGATCCATTACCAGCGTTCAATAGGTGGTCCAATAATCCGGTGTCCGCAGGCAGCCCAGCTTTCCAGTTCAATAATCCGCAGTGAACCAAAACCTTGCAGTCTTAGGTTTTTATTTTATCGCGGCATGGTGGCTGATTCAACGGGTACACTTTACCCTTATGGTTCATCGGATGCTTTTGACAGGGTGGGGGATACCCTACAAAATGCAAATCTCAGCCTTAAATGGCAGGGAGAAACCGGCCTGTATAATCAGCTCTGGAAAGATTACTTAACCTGGTGGAAAAAGCGAAAGGTCGTAACCTGGACGATTACCGACCCTTCGCTGTTGAATTTCTTCACGGTATATGAGATTGACAACAATCACTACATTCTCAAGAACAGAAGTATATCGCTTCAGTATGAAGGAGTTCAACCCGGGGAATGCGAATTTTACCTGGTCTAGTATCCATTCATGGCCTTCATTGCATCCTGCACATCCTCAGTCATCGTGTGCGCGTAAATCATTGATTCCCTGATATTCGCGTGGCCCAATACCTTCTGTAAAGCAGCAAGGTTGTTGGTATTGCGGAGAAAGACCGTTGCGAAAGTGTGCCTGGACGAGTGCCAACTGATTACTTTATTAATATTCAATTGTACCACGATCAATTTAATGTATTTCCTCATCTTCTGGTCGGAAATGCAATTGAATATAATGTTGTTGATATGGTATTCCCCTTCGTCCTTGATCATCTGCTTTGCCATATCATTTAGCGGAATCTTAACAGTTTTCGCACTATTATTTCTTGACTTATAGGGGATCAAAATTAATAGGTCTCCTGCGATATCGTCAAAGGTAATCCGCTTCAAATCCGAAAGCCTTAAACCGGTAAAGCAACTGAACAGAAACCAGCGAAGGACATTTTGCCTGCTTTCCGACAGAGTGCCGGCACGGTATAATTCAATCATTTGCCGTAATTCAACATCCGATAGAAAGATCCGTTTTCCCCCAAGTTGCTTAACCGGATTCTTGGCCATGGGCGATTCTTTCAGCAGACCTTTGCGGATAGCAATCTGTATATAGGACCGGATTGTTTTGAAATTACCATGCCTGGTATTCATTTCATTCTTGAGAGTTACTTTCAAATACCTGCTATACCCTTCAAAGAATTCCTCAGTCATCTGATTCGATAAGATACGAGATTTGTACACTTTCAGCTTACTGAGTATCCCGTTATGCTGCCTGATTGTACTATCCGTTATAACCCCTTTGCGCTCATTAATTGCACGTTGCATGAAATCAATGAAGTCGAAAACATATTCCGGCTTCTCAAAATCCTCTCTCAGGCGTTCCGCCGTCAGCGGTATATCTGCCAGTGTGTACTTTACCAAAAGATCATTGATTTTGGCAACCTTATTCCGTATTCGAAGGTTGAGACTCGCAGCTTCTTTATTTGTCTTCTTTACTATCGAACGTTCTGTATCCCACTCATCTGGTGATACTTCCACACCGGTTTGAAAGCGATAACGTTTTCCGACAATGTAAACGAGTATGTAAACTTGCCTTTTCCCGTTGTTCTTGATTCTCAAATTATTAACTGTCACGATCAAATTTGGCATGCTGGATTTGGCGGTAATTTGGCGGTAAATGTACTTTGGAGTAAGGTTTGCCCCGGTTTCCTCATTTTGTAACTTATTGGAAACCGGGGTTTTACCTTTTTGGGGATCACAGCTTTCACTGCTTTGTGATCCAGCTGGGGCTCGAACCCAGGACCCCATCCTTAAAAGGGATGTGCTCTGCCAGCTGAGCTACTGAATCATTCCCTTAAAAAAACGTGCGGCAAAGATAATGTTTCACAATCAAACTTCCAAAACAATTTCCCTAATTTCTTCCTTAACTTCCTCCTTCCTTCCCCTTGTACCTTGTGCCCTATAACAGGTAAGGCCCTCTTTGGGAGAGGGCCTTACTGAAACCTAAACCTAAAACTAAACCTATGAAAATAAATCAGACAATTGGGGTTGTCTGAAAACGCACTTGTCAACAAGAAACGTTACCTATTAAACGTACAAATCATATACCATGTTGCTCGTGCAGCGCAAAATTCTACCCGATTAACAAAAAATTAACAACTTATTGTGGTTGATGAGAAATCTTGATCGATATTTCGTCTTTCTTTTTGTCATACCCAATTGATAGAAGATCACCTTCTTTGGTCTGTGAATCAATGATTTTCTCAGCCAAAGGATCTTCAAGATATTTCTGTATCGAGCGTTTGAGGGGCCGTGCTCCGAATTTTTGATCATATCCCTTTTCTGCCAGAAAATCTTTAGCGGCAGGCGAAATTCTAATTTGCAAACCAAGCCGTTTCATGCGATCGAACAAGCCGAGCAGTTCAATGTCAATAATTTTATGCAGATGCTCTTTTGTAAGGTTATTGAAGATGACCACATCGTCGATCCTGTTCAGGAATTCCGGGGCAAATGCCTTATTCAGAGCCTTTTGGATGACATCCTTTTGATAATCTCCCTGACCTTCTTCCTGAGGCCTGATATTGAAACCTAAACTCTGTCCGAAGTCTTTAAGCTGCCGGGTTCCGATGTTCGATGTCATTATGACAATCGTATTCTTGAAATCAACACGTCTTCCCAGGCTGTCGGTAAGTTGGCCATCATCCAGAACCTGCAGCAGAATATTAAAAATGTCGGGATGCGCTTTCTCGATTTCATCCAATAAGACAACAGAATATGGCCGTCTCCTGACCTTTTCGGTCAACTGCCCGCCTTCCTCATAGCCTACATATCCGGGAGGGGCTCCAACCAATCTTGAAACCGAGAACTTCTCCATATATTCACTCATGTCTACCCTGATCAGTGCCTCTGTTGAATCGAAAAGGGTAGAGGCCAGGACTTTTGCCAGCTGAGTTTTTCCAACTCCGGTGGGTCCCAGAAAAACAAAACTTCCGATCGGTTTATTCGGGTCTTTGAGGCCTGCCCGGTTTCGTTGTATGGATTTTACAATTTTATGAATAGCCTCATCCTGGCCAATTACTTTTTGCTGTAATTCCAGTTGAAGATTCATGAGCCTGGCTCCTTCTGCCTGAGCTATGCGCTGAACCGGAACTCCGGTCATCATGGCAACTACCTCTTCTACATTGGATTCATCTACAGTCTGGCGGTTATCCATTAATTGCTTTTCCCAGAGATCCTTCTCATGCTCGAGTTCCACAATCAGCTGTTTTTCGCGATCCCGATGCCTGGCGGCCTTTTCAAAATCCTGATTTTTAACTGCTTCAATTTTAGTCTTCCTGGTTTCTTCAATCTCAGCTTCCAGTTTAATTATACGCTCAGGAACCGAAATGTTGGAGATATGTACCCTGGATCCTGTTTCATCAAGGGCATCAATTGCTTTATCCGGTAAGTGCCTGTCACTGATGTAGCGTTGAGTCAGGTATACACAGGCTTTTAAAGCCTTGTCGGTATAGGTAACGTGATGATGGTCTTCGTATCTGCTTTTAATATTATGTAAGATCTGCAGAGTCTCCTCAGGAGAGGTGGCCTCAACCAGGACTTTCTGAAACCTTCTTTCCAGGGCGCCGTCCTTTTCAATATGCTGACGGTATTCATCCAGTGTTGTAGCCCCGATGCACTGGATGTCGCCCCGGGCTAAAGCCGGCTTCAGCATATTTGCTGCATCCAGCGAGCCTGTGGCGCCTCCGGCTCCTACGATCGTATGAATCTCATCGATAAACAGGATCACATTGCTGGTTTTGGCCAGTTCGTTAAGGATAGCTTTCATCCTTTCTTCAAATTGACCGCGGTATTTTGTGCCAGCCACTATAGAAGCCATATCCAGCGCAACCACCCGTTTCCCGAAAAGAACACGTGAAACTTTTCTTTCCACAATTCTTAAAGCCAGGCCTTCAGCAATGGCTGATTTACCTACGCCCGGCTCACCGATTAATACAGGGTTATTCTTTTTCCGGCGACTTAAAATCTGTGCAATCCGTTGTATTTCGTTCTCGCGTCCGATAATTGGGTCGAGACGACCTTCCTCAGCCGCACGGGTAATATCAATACCAAAATTGTCGAGAACCGGTGTGTCGGATGCTGGTTTTGACGATCTGGGTTGCCCTTTTACCGGATCTGCAGGACCCTCTGATTCATCTTCTTCATCATGATAATCAGCTTTTGATGAGGGCAAGTCATGCTGCAACTGCTGCTTAACAGCGTTATAATTGATACTCATATCCTCAAGGATCTGAGTGACCATGCAGGTATCATCTTTCAATATCGCCAGCAACAGGTGAACGGTACTTACTTTTTGGGGCTGAATATCGCGGGCCTCAAAATAGGCCAGTTTTAGAATCCGCTCAGCAGGCTTTAACAAAGGGAGTTCCTTTTGTTTTAAATCCTTATCAGGATTAGGGACCCTGATGCGCTGTTCGATTAACCGTTTTGCCTTTGGAAGATCAGCTCCCAGATTAACCATCACGTCAATGGCATCGCTTTCACCTTCCCGAAGAATCCCTAAAAAGAAATGTTCAGGCCCGATCTGGTCGTTGCCCAAACGGATTGCTTCTTCCTGGCTGAATACCAATACGTCATGAATTTGTTTCGGAAAATTTGAATCCATAAAAAATGCTTTTTTATCCGTTGTTAACCTGCCATAATTTGACTGTCATTCTGTCAAACACAAATTCCTCCGTTGCATTGAAATTTTGCTTAATCATTTATATACAGGCGTTTTCATTAAAAACTAAATCTACAAATTTATCCCGGTAAAGGAAAACAAATAGTGCGCCAATTATCAACAATGATAGCGTTGGAAATATATGGATATTGTATGCTCCGGAGAAAAAAAAAGTGGTATTTTTGTCCTTCTTTGATATTTTGACGTGAATACTGTATGTTGTTTATTATAAGTAATTTATGCTAACAGGCGAAAGAATTGTCCGGATCAATATCGATGAGGAGATGAAGTCTTCATACATCGATTATTCGATGTCGGTTATAGTTGCCCGGGCATTGCCCGATGTCCGCGACGGTTTAAAGCCGGTTCATCGCAGGGTACTTTTCGGCATGAATGAGTTGGGCATGGGTGCCAACCGCCCCTATAAAAAATCAGCCCGTATTGTCGGGGAAGTTTTAGGTAAATTCCATCCTCACGGCGATAGCAGTGTTTATATGGCTATGGTTCGCATGGCGCAGGAATGGTCGATGCGGTATCCATTGATCGAAGGACAGGGAAACTTTGGATCGGTCGACGGGGATAGCCCGGCAGCTATGAGGTATACCGAAGCCAGACTCCAGAAAGTAGCCGAAGAGACGATGGCTGATCTGGAAAAAAATACGGTCGACTTTCAGCTCAATTTCGATGATACCCTTGAAGAACCTACCGTATTACCCACACGAATACCCAACCTGTTAGTAAACGGATCTTCCGGTATAGCAGTGGGTATGGCCACCAACATGCCGCCGCATAACCTTACAGAAGCAGTTAACGCCATTATCGCCGTTATCGAAAACCCCGCGATAACCATCGAGGGACTCCTGAAATATATCAAGGCACCTGACTTTCCTACGGGTGGTATTATATATGGATATCAGGGAGTTAAAGATGCTTTCGAAACGGGTAGGGGCAGGATCGTTGTAAGAGGTAAGGCAGTGATTGAAACCTTGCCCAATGGTCGCGAGCGGATCGTCATTACTGAAATCCCCTATATGGTTAATAAGGCTGAGATGATTATGAAAACAGCCGAATTGATTAATGATAAAAAAATCGAAGGGATATCAAATGTAAATGACGAATCGGACCGGAATGGTATGCGAATCGTCTATGATCTTAAAAAAGAGGCGATTGGAAATGTCGTTTTAAATAATCTCTATAAATATACCGCTCTTCAAACCTCCTTCTCAGTCAATAACATTGCTCTCGTTCATGGCCGGCCCAGGATGCTGAATTTGCGCGATATGATTGATAATTTTATCAGCCACCGCCATGAGGTTGTTATTCGCCGTACACGCTACGACCTGGATCAGGCCGAAAAGAAAGCACATATCCTCGAAGGTTTGCTGATTGCTCTCGATCATCTGGATGCCGTTATCATCTTGATTCGTAATTCGAAAAATCCGGATGAAGCAAAAACCGGACTCATGGAAAGCTTTGGATTATCGGAATTACAGGCAAAAGCCATCCTTGAACTCCGCCTGCAAAGATTAACCGGGCTCGAAAGGGATAAGATCCGCCAGGAATACGATGAATTGATGACTTTGATAGCCTACCTTAAGAAAGTGCTTGAAGATGAAAGCCTTCAGATGGAGATTATCAAAAAAGAACTGATCGAGGTCAGAGAGAAATATGGCGATGAGAGACGGACGGAAATTGTTTATGCGTCTGAAGATTTTAATCCTGAAGATTTTTATGCTGATGAAGATATGGTGCTGACTATCAGCCACATGGGATATATTAAACGTACTCCGCTCACCGAATTCAGAACACAAACGCGGGGTGGGGTGGGTGCCAAAGGAAGCAATACGCGCGACGAGGATTTCATCGTGCATCTTTATATTGCTTCGATGCATAATACTATTGTATTCTTTACGGAATCCGGCAGGTGTTTCTGGCTTAAGGTTTACGAAATTCCTGAAGGAACCAGAACATCGAAAGGCAGAGCCATACAGAATCTACTTAATATCGAACAGGAAGATAAGGTGAAAGCTTACCTGAGGGTGGGTGACCTTACCGACCCAGAGTATATTAATAATAATTATATTATACTCTGTACCAAGAAGGGGGTTATCAAAAAAACCTTGCTCGAGGCCTATTCCAGACCCAGACAAAACGGGGTTAACGCTATTACCGTTAAAGATGGTGACCAACTGCTGGAAGCCCGGATGACGAACGGCACCCACGAAATCCTGATGGCCATAAAATCAGGTAAAGCCATCCGGTTCCATGAAAGTACAGTAAGGCCGGTTGGCCGAACCGCTTCCGGTGTGAGGGGAATACGCCTTGCCGGAGAAACGGACGAAGTTGTTGGTATGGTTTGCGTTGAGAAGGAAGAACTGGATATTCTGGTAGTTTCAGAAAATGGATACGGCAAGCGTTCCAGTATTCAGGATTACAGGATAACCAATCGGGGCGGAAAAGGGGTCAAGACTATCAACGTAACCGAGAAAACCGGCAGCCTGATTGCCTTGCTTGCAGTGACTGATGATGACGATCTGATGATAATTAACAGATCAGGAATAACCATCAGAATGGAAGTTGTTCAGTTACGGATTATGGGTCGGGCAACCCAGGGTGTCCGTTTGATTAATCTGAAGGATAATGATACGATCGCCTCTGTTGCAAAAGTTGAAAGCGATGGAACAGATGAAAACCAAGATACCGGAACGGATACTGATTTGGATACCGAATTGGATGAAAACAAGATAATTGACCAAACCGAGGTAGAATAGGTATGTTTAATTGGCAATTGTGGTATTAAAATTGATATTGTGCTTTTGAAACAGTTTAATTTATAATATTTTTGAATAAAATCTGAAAAATTTGTTCTGATATGAAAAAAATTATTTTCCTTCTTACATGCATTGTTGGCCTGGGCGCTGCATTCGGACAGAGCAACAAAGTGGTTACCGCTTATAACCTGATGAAGCCCGAATACAATGAGCTCGACAAAGCTAAGCAGGCAATCGACGAAGCATCGGTCCATCCGAAAACCAGCATGGAAGCCAAGACCTGGTATTACCGTGGTTTGGTTTACTACAAAATCTACCAGTCGAAAGATGAGAAATACAAAAACCTGGATCCGGACCCTTTGAAACAGGTCTATCTCTCTTTTGTGAAGGCAAAAGAATTAGATGTAAACAAAAGGTATGAAGCTGAATTGCTTTTCCAGCTTACACGAACTTCGGCTGATTATTTTAACAAGGGCTCCGCTGAGTATGAACAGAAGAAATTCACTCAGTCGGTTGAGTCCTTCGAAACGGTTATGGCGATCGGTAAGTTGCCGTATATTAATCTATTAGATACAGGGTCGTTCTACAATGCTGCGCTGGCATCAGAAGGCGCCGGGTTGAAGGACAAAGCAATTGAATATTATACAAAGTCGATTGAACTGAATTATGGCGGTCCGGAAGTATTTCATTTTTTAGCAGAAATATACCTTCAGAAAGGCGACTCGGCAACGGCATTGAAAACCTATGAAGCCGGGATCACAAAATATCCAAACACATCTGCAAATCTTTACATTGCCATGATTAACTTCTATCTGGGAAGAAAAGATGTTAAGAGTGCCTTTGTATTTGTTGAAAAAGCGCTGGAAAAAGATACGTCCAACGCCAGTTTATGGCAAGTTTACGGCAGGGCTGTAGAAGATAAAGACAAGCAAAAAGCTATCGATGCTTATAAGAAGATGATTGAGTTCGACCCTAAAAACTTCAACGGTTATTACAACGTAGGAACCGTATATTTCAATATGGGAGTTGAAGCCAACGATAAGGCCAATGCAATTCCGTTAAGCGATGAAGCCGGATACAAGGCCGCTTTAATTGTTGCAGACGATTATTTCAAGCAAGCCTTGCCATTTTTCGAACAGGCTTATGAATTGAATAAGGAAGATGCTGAATTGCTTATCGGACTCAAGCAGATTTACTATCGTTTTAAAATGAACGACAAGCTGCAGGAAGTGCAGAAACGAATTGACGGATTGAAATAATTACCAGGGAAGGGACAGTAGCTGCTGTCCCTTCCTTTTGATATATACAATTTAACATAATATTAATTATAAGACAATTAGACAATAGCAATTTTCTCGTTATTAAGAGGTTAAGCTCATCATGTTTGCAAGTTTGCCAACAGTTCAATTTCATGAACCGATTTTAACATATATTTGATCACTTAATACTCATGCAATCATGCCCAGCATCTTTAATGATGTTTTAGGACCTGTGATGAGAGGGCCATCAAGTTCACACACAGCTGGTTCCTATCGGATTGGTTTGTTATTGCGGGATCTGGCGGGCCATGACTTCAAATCTGCAGCTTTCGAGTTTCATCCTGAGGGTTCCCTGGCAACAACTCATCAGACTCAGGGGTCAGACCTCGGTCTGGCGACCGGACTGATCGGAATGGATATTTTGGATCCGGAAATGATCGATGCATTAGAGATTGCTAAAAACTCCGGAATTGATATTTCCTTTCATATAACGGATTATCCTGCTAACCACCCCAATACATACAAATGCACACTTACTGACGTAAAAGGAGATCAGGTTACCGCTGTGGCAATTTCAACAGGTGGTGGAATGATTAAGATGATCGATTTAATGGGGTTTCCAGTCGACCTCCCAGGCGATGACACTGTTTTCTTTGCCATATATAAAGATGCATCTGATTGTCTGATACGGAAGCAGATAGAAGATTTAATGACCGGAATTCAAGGATATGCCGGGAGTGAATGGACTACTGATGGATCAAGAAACGCAGTGATTTATCGGTTTTCATCCTCTCCGGATCTCAAGGAACATAACCATATATTCGCATCCTGCTTTCAATTTTACCGGCTTCTGAGGTCGGTTATGCCGATTCCCGGGCAGACAAGCAGTTCCCTACCCTTTTCCAATCTGGCAGAATTGTTGAAAAGATCTGATCTTATGGCATTTACGGCCAGTGAGCTCGCCCGGATGTATGAATCCGTCAGATCGGGTTATGCGATGGTTGAACTTGACCGCATGATGGAGAATCTGATCGCTATCTGGAGAAATGGCATACAGATCGGGCTAGATGAAACCCGCTATAAAGATCGACTGGTTGGATCTCAGTCACCTGGTTTTATGCTTCATTTCAGGAGTGGTCATCTGATTGATGCGGGTCCGTTAAATAATATGATAGCGTACTCTACCGCACTGATGGAAGTTAAAAGCAGCATGGGCGTTGTGATTGCTGCTCCAACGGCCGGTGCTTGCGGTGGCTTGCCTGGTTGCCTGATCGGACTTGCTGATTACCATAATAATCATGAACCTCTGTTGCGCGGTTTCTGGGCTGCCGGCCTGGTTGGTTTATTTATCGCCATGGATGCCACTTTTGCTGCAGAAGTAGCTGGTTGCCAGGCTGAAACCGGTGCAGGCGCCGCCATGGCTGCCGCAGGATTGGTTGAAATGACCGGTGGCACTGCACAACAGGCCTTTGATGCAGCTTCAATCGCCCTGCAGAATGTTATGGGACTGGTTTGTGATCCGATTGCGAACAGAGTCGAAATTCCTTGCCTTAGCCGAAATGCCAATGCAGCCGGAAACGCACTGACGTCAGCAAACATGGTGTTAGGAGGAATTCAGGCTATTATCCCTCTAAATGAAACGATTACTACAATGATGAAAGTTGGCCAGGCAATGCCGGCTTCCCTCCGCTGTACTGCCCTGGGTGGTCTCTCTGATACACCTACAGCCAGAATGATGGAGGCTGCCATAAATGATATTAATTACATTAAAAAATCTAAAAACTAAAAGGGTAATATGTTAATTATCAATGAATCAGCCCTGGCACAACTAACCGATTGGACCAGTTTGATTGATCAGATGATCAAAGCAATGATAACTTATGAAGATGGCGATTTTGTCATGCCCGACAGGATCAGTATGGGTTTCTCCAACAATTCGTTGCTGTTGATGCCCGCTCAGAGCGGTAAATATTTCAGCACCAAACTGGTAAGCCTGTTTCCGGATAATCCGTCAAAAAATGAGCCTGTTTTCCCTCATCGACCAGTGTTTCGTCGACGTAAGGTTTGCTTTGGAAGAATCCGGTGATCTCATACATCCGATCGAAATGGGTTTGTTGAAGCAAAAACAGGTAATTCCACTCGGATCATTA